>OZSS01000084.1_pt1 | contig 38554 bp, 39 predicted proteins | sample 1779911 | NCBI WGS metagenome assembly OZSS01 (sample SAMEA2603589, study PRJEB24840) | metagenome | biome: Water; feature: Photic zone; material: Seawater sample | place: Mediterranean Sea | collected 2013-11-12 | depth 10 m
AGCTTGGACCTTGATATTGTCAGCAATATCAAAATTTACTTGAGAATAGGCGGCTAGCAAAGTCTCATCTAAAAAAGTGTTGTTTACAAATTCAGTTAACGGAACTTGGTCTATCTCTACATTATTGTAATTTTCAAAATTTGATTTCACGTATTTGAGTCCTGCGGTATAGTTGACCTTAGAAAAAAGTTCTGTTTCAAAATCCAGTTTGGAAACATTGATTTCAAAAGGAGACTCTTTTTCAGTGTATAAATTATCGGGTAAGCCGTAATCAGTTGTGTTGAAATTAGCGTCCAAATTAGTAAAGTTTTGATATTTGAGTATATCATAGGAAGCTTCGATCTTAGTTTTTTCCGAAAATTTGTAAACACTAAAAAAATTAATCTGAGCACTCTTCCATTCTTTTAATTCGTCACGATCAAACATATAGCCTATATCAATTCCTTCAGAATAGTCAGTTGTGTTATTTAGATTTTCAACAGAGGAAAATCCACTCACACTTGTTCCAATTTCTAACTTTTCAGTAAGATAATATTCATAACTAAACTTGATGTTGTGTGTAGGCACATCCATTCCTCCATTGAAAAACACAGTACTAGTTTCAATATTTGGGAACGCATTGGTATAAATACGTTTGAAATTGCCTTCAACAGGAATTTGATTGCGAAGAAAAGAATAATTCACATTTAAATTTTGTTTGGCATTTGAGGCAGTAAAATTTCCAGAAATATTTCTCTGATTTTTATCGTCATTATAGCTGTAACTATTGGTAGCCGCAAAAGAAGCGTTATACCCTTCATCTAACCTCTTTTTGAGCACTATGTTGATGTAGCCAGAATTTCCTTCGGCATCATATTTAGCGGGTGGAGTAGTAATAAGTTCAATCGATTTAACTCCATCAGCAGCTAAACCATTTAGATACTGAACTAAGGCTGTAGTAGGCATATAAGTCATCTTACCATTGATCATTACGTTGACACCATCTTTCCCCAACATAGATATGCTGTTGTTTTGACGGTCAAGAATTACTCCAGGGGTTTTTTCTAAAATGTCCAAAATGGAAGAGCCTTTGGCTGAAGGAGTATTCTCTAGGCTTATGACAGTTCTGTCAATTTCTTTTTTTATGGGAATTTGCTCTGCTACAACACTCACATCGTTTAATGCAAAAGCTTCTTCAACCAACTTTATGTCAGACAATTCAATTGTATCTCCTTCGTTTTTAAGTATAATTTCTCCAGTATTGTATTCTTCAAAACCTATGCTAAGTACTTTCACCTTAACTTTTCCTTCTCTGTAGGTTTCAACTTTAAATAAACCTTCTTCGTCAGCGCTCGTGCCTTCAAAGTTTTGGCCATCAATTGGGTCTACCAACAAAACGCTCGAATAAGGTATAGGATTTTGATTTTCATCAACTACTCTTCCAGAAATGTAAGATTGTGAGATAGCAAGGCTTGGAAGCATTAAAATTAATAATGTGTATATATTTTTCATAGCTAATTTTTTTTTTCAAAACGTAAATATGGGATTTCATTTGTTAATATATGACTAACAAAACATCAACCTTTTGGGGTTTTATCACATTTTGAATATTTATTTATTAACTATGAAAAGTTTTTAAAGTTCTTCACGTTTGATTGTCAAATTATTAAAAATGAATCTACTCTTTCTTTGACATGCAGGGAGAATAAGTTTAATTTTATAAAATTCTATACGACACTTTAGTATAAATCTGAACAAAAAAGGAGAAGTCTGCTCTGATTTAAAAAAAATACAATTGTAGAAAGAGCTTTCTAATTAATAAATAAAAATTAATAATTTTATGCACTTTATTTATAATTAATATAATTTCTATCGGTATCAAAATTAAAATTGCGACTTTCTTTTTTTTATTGGTTTTATCAAACAAAAACTTTTCTCAAGAAGATCCTCTAATTTCTCTTTCCAGTTTCATTTATAATTATAGCCAATTTCAAGAAACAGGGCAGGGGTTAATCATTCCAGAATTAGACATAGCTCTCTACAGATCGATTAATTTTTTTTTACGAGAAAAGTTTAATAATATTGAATATATCCCCAACGTGATTTGGGAATCCTACAAAACCTCTCTAACACCTTACACCAGGTCTCACTATTACACCTACACTGTGCGAGTAAAAGTGAAAAACCAAAGACAGCTTTTAAATTTAGAAGTAGATTACTTTCCCTCAAATGGTTCTCAGCAACAATTCTCAACAAATTATATCTGGGATGGACAAGCACAAACCTTTAGACTCGATGATGCATCATTAGAGCGGTTTAAAGTAAGGTCAGATTTAATATTACTTAAAATTGAAAATCAAGAAGAGAAAGCTACAATTGATGAAATAATAAATGAAATTGAAATCTTCCAATCAGGAAATAATAACAATCAAATTATTTATTTTGATCAGAGAAAACAAATTCAAATTAATCAAATCATCTCCTCCTTTATTTTAAAATCATTCCCAAATGTTGATTTTATAATGAATATAATTTGGGACTCCTATTTCACCTCTATTAGCAGCTACGATAAATTTCATTATCACAAATTCATTGCTCAAGTTCGATTGAAGAATTCTAACGCCTATAAATATGTAGATATTTTTTACAATCTAAAAACTAAAAATCCTGCTACAGATCAAAAGTGGAACACCAGTAGAGAAATATTTGCGGTAGAAAAAAATCAATAATTAAAATGCCCTAGTCAAGTGGGGTTTTATTAAATTTATAAAAGATAACCTTAAACTAAAAAAATGATTCCTATTAAACACCTTATGCATATCAATGCCTCAATAGAAGAAGTATTTAGTGCACTATCAGACATCGAAAAACTTTCTGAATGGTATACCACTAGTGTAAAAGGCAAATTCGAAAAAGACGAAATAATCACCTTTGAATTTGTCAATTTTGCGGTATTTAAATTTAAAGTTGTTGCTTTAATACCCAATAAATCTGTTCATATTGAATGTGTAGAGTCTGAATGGGAAAATATTGGTCATGTCATGAAGTATGATCTTGAAGAAAATGGAGAAAAAACAAGAGTTCGATATTCTTATGAAGGCTTTTCTGAAATGGACGATGCCTATGCCAATATGAATTATAGTTCTGGAAAATATTTGGAGAGTCTAAGACAATTTTGTCAAACGGGAGTGGGAGAAGCATTTGGATCAGCAAACTATAGATCTTAAATTTAGGGTTAGCACTCAAAAGGATGCTTTCTAGAAGGCTGCAATGACAAAATAATATGGCAATGAGACCTCATGGAGCCAGCTAAAACTTAGATGTAAAATCTTTTTCTTATATTTTGATAAAAACAGACCATTATTGAATCCCAAAAAAAAGGTTCTTCAGGTAGCCTCATACTGTTAATTTTCTCAGGGGAGCTTATTTTTATATTACCCTACTTTATTCCAAGAGTTTTCAGGCCTACTTTTTTAGAAGTTTTTAATCTCAATAATTTTCAAACAGCAAGCTTACTCTCAATATATGGAATTGTTGCCTTTTTTTCTTATCTCTTTGGAGGACCGCTTGCAGACCGGTTTAAGCCAAATAGATTAATTGGAGTAGCTCTTTTGCTTACTGCTTTGGGGGGGTTAGTGTTAGCTAGTTATCCGACCTATCTAGTTTTAAAAATACTCTACGGATACTGGGGGTTTACCACTGTATTATTGTTTTGGGGTGCAATGATCAAAGCCACACGCATTTGGGGAGGAGCTATTCATCAAGGGAAAGCCTTTGGTTTTTTAGAAGGAGGTAGAGGGCTTGTGGCGTCACTAATGGGCACTGCAGGTGTTTTTCTTTTTACTCTATTTTCCGTTGAAGAAGAACATCTGCAAACTCTTGTAACCCAACAAGAGGCTTTTAGATATGTCATTTTGTTTTGTGTTGTTATTGTCGGCGCAGCAGGAGTTGTGGTCTTTGCCTTTCTAGAGAATCCAAAATACGCTATCACTGAGCAACAGTCAGTGAGTAAAACCCTAACAAACTTCAAAATATTATTAAAACAAGAGTCTGTTTGGCTATTAACGCTAATAATAATGTGTGCCTATTTTGGCTACAAAGTCACTGACATCTATTCATTATTCGCTTTTAGTGTGATGGGTTATGATGAAGCAGAAGCGGCCAACATAAGCGCATTGCAGTTATATCTTCGGCCGATAGTGGCCATTAGTGTTGGTTTTTTGGCCGATAAAACTTCTGCTATAGTATGGGTCAAAAGAGGTTTTGGAATTATGCTTCTAGGGGCTCTTCTTTTTGCTTCAGGAATAATTAAGCAAGAACAAAACGTTCTCTTTTTCTTTTCACTTATTATGCTAGCTTCAGGAACGTATGCTATAAGGGCGCTTTATTTCTCATTACTAAAGCAAGGCGTAATTCCATTGGCACTTACAGGAACTGCCGTTGGACTAATTTCCCTTACAGGGTATACACCAGATATTTTTGCGGGACCAATTATTGGCTACTTTTTAGATCATTATCCTGGATTGATCGGCCACCAAATTGTTTTTTTATTCTTGTCAGGTTTTGCTTTAATTGGCTTTTTAGCCACACTTCGTTTTTCTTCTAGAACTAATAAACCTACTACACCAAAAAAAAATACCCTCTTTTTTAAAAGAGGGTAAATTCGATTTTATCGCACTGCCATTACCAAACTTAACACCTCAACGTTTACCATTTCTCTAAGGTCAAGAATTTTTTGGTAGTTCATTTTTTGTTGCTTTGAAAGTTGAGCAACTCCATCACTATTGCGATAGATGTCTTCCATGTTTTCAAAGAAATTAGCGGTTAAATAGTCTGGTTCATTTTCAGCATGGGGAGTAGTGATTCGGTGCAGAGCCCAGCCTTTCATTAGCGTGTTATTTTTATGCCCGGGCATAAAATTGACCAACTCCATTTGCTCATAGTCATAATGACTAGTGGGGTCAACATTCATATAGCTAAGCTGCACAAAATTGACTGGCTGATCTTTGATAGGAGCAAACCCTCCTTTGAAAGATGTCATCAAAAATTTTGAATCAACAACCATTGAACCCCATTGCTCTTGGACCATTGCTAATTCTTCTTTAGAAAAGTAAGCATCAGTGTCTCCAAAACCAAAACTTTGAGTATCCAAATTGGGCTGCAAATGGGTATAAACAAAGGTGGTGTGTTCAGGAGTAGCACTGCTTTCAAGGCGCCACATATCCCAGCCAATTTTTTTCCCAGCATCTATATTTGCCTTGTGAAGCTTTGAGAAATAGTTCTTTTCTAATGCGATTAGTTTCTCTGCATCACTAGATTTTACTGTCACATAATGCAAAGCCACTGGCATATTTTTTTGTGCCAAAACAGGCAAAGAAATACTTAAAATAGCAATAAATAATAATAGTTTTTTCATTATAAATGTTTTATGATTGTGCTAAATATAAAATTAATTGTGTGATTGACAAAAGGCAAAAGGTTTTGAAAAACATCTTATTTTTGTACTGTATAGTTTAGAATTGATATGGCTAAAACAATTCTTTTTTTAGGGGCTGTGATTTTCACTTTAGGATTGATTTTTTATGCTTTTGAAAAAACGGGAATGAGTTACCAAAACCCCTTAGATTTCAAATTTGAAAAAGGCAACACAAAATTTTATTTTCCGTTGGGCAGTTCTTTATTGATAAGCATAGTTTTATCATTATTTTTTTATTTTTTCAATAAATGGAAATGAAACAGTTAGTCCGTAGTGCAGGTTATTTTTTTCTCGGATTAGGCATCACCTTGACTCTTTTTGATTTTTTTCTTGAGCACAGTGAGTGGGTAGTTGGGGCGGGGGTCATTTTGTTGATTCTTTCTTTTTTATTTAAAAAATACTAACCCACAAGGTGTCATAAAACTAAAGTTATTCTTCTTGGCCAATAACAGTAATTAATAATCGTCTTCTATGGGGCCGATTACGGTGTTCACACAGATAAATACCTTGCCATATTCCCCAAAGAGGAATTCCATTTTTGATCGGAAAGCTTACACTGGCGCCCAATAAACTACTTTTAATATGAGAAGTCATGTCGTCTGTGCCTTCCTCGGTGTGAAGATAGTGGGTAGCGTCTTCGGGAACAAGCTCATTAAAAAAAGTTTCAAAATCCATACGTACGGTTGGATCAGCATTTTCATTTAGTGTTAAACTGGCAGAAGTATGCTGAATGAAAACCTGAACAATGCCACTCACCTTCGGTAAGTGAGGGGTCACTTTTTCCGAAATTAAATGAAAACCGCGCGAATAAGCAGGTAACTCAATCTTTTTTTGAAAAACCATATGAATTCTTTTTCTTAAAAATAGTGGTATTTAAACTTCTTTGTGTGAACCATCACAGATCGGTTTTTTTTGGGACTTGCCACAACCGCAAAGAATAAATGGATTACCATGAGGAATCGCTTTTCCCTCTTGATCTACGAGTTCAAAGTTTTCTAGTGTTGTTCCAAAACATCTAATTTTACCGTTGTTATAAACTTCTAATCTTATTTTTTCCATACTTTTTTATTCTTGTTCTTTAAGCCATTTTGGAAGCTCTTTTATTGAAGATAGAAAATAGTGGGGTTGAACTTTAGCCTTTTTAGCTAAGGCTGCTCTATATTTTCCAGTCTTAACCATAATCGTGGAATAACCCATTGCATGGCCTCCCCCAATATCATTTATAAAATCATCACCAACCAAGACTATTTGCTCTGGTTTACAATTGAAATGGGCTGAAGCTAGTTCAAAAAAGGTAGGATTGGGCTTGCCTACCACTTTGGCGGTGACTCCTGACGCATATTCTAACCCAGCTACAAATGCACCTGCATCAATGGTTAGGCCACCTACAGATTCAAAATAGCGCCCTTTGTGCAAGGCAACTAGCTCGGCACCATTTAACAAATCCTGTAGCAGTTCATTCATCAAATTGTGATTCCAATCGGATCCAATGTCGCCTACTACAATAGCCTCTAAAGGGGCATCATTTTGAGTCAAGTGAGAATAGTCTTCTTGTGCTTCTGGGCGTAAAATCAATTTGCAATTTTTCAAATTCAATTGCTTTAATAAGAGAACGCCAGCATAATTGGCGCTAATGATTTCCTCTTTTTCTACCTCTAGCCCCAATTGAATGAGTTTAGAGGTAAGGTCATTTCTGCTTTTAGTGGTATTATTTGTGATAAATCGAAAAGGAATTTTTAGATCACGTAAATATTTTAGAGTTTCGTTTCCACCATCAATTAATTGATTGTCTACATAAAAAACACCATCTAAATCAAATAAAAAAGCTTTAATCAAATTGCCCAAAACATCAAAATTCTAGTTCCAAAGATACAATTTCAGGCATAATCATTCCACACTTCCTTACCAATGAGTTATTACTATGAAAGAATAAAATTTCGCAATACTCATCACTAATAAAATGGAAAACATATCTTATATTTAGGGTTTATTTATTATGTCTATGAAAACTCTATCCACTAAAGCATTATTATTATTTATAGGTCTAATCATCTTTTCCTGTCAGAAGGAAGATGAACCTAATGACCCCCTATTAGGAAATTGGGAAAACGTTTCAACTAGCTATCCAGACGGCTCGACAATCGTTTGGGAAGAAATTAAAGCCGATTTGATAGAGCTGATACCAGGGTATTCTTGTATGTTATATACCTGTAACGTCAATAAAAACACTGTAACTGTTTCCTATACAGCACCAGATACAAGCACAAATTCATGTAAACCCACTTCGCTACAGATTTTCACCTGGGTAGCTGAGGGCTCAAATTATACCTTTGTCCAAGGGACAAACTTGGTAAAGTATACCATTACTTTTAGCAACAACGATAACCAAATGCGATGGGTAGACCAAACAGATAATACAGTTACGGTTTGGAGCCGTTCTGCCCCTCAATAAAAATTAAAAACAAACAAAACACATTGTCCCGTGAAAAAAACATTCTTAAGTTTACTATTACTTTTTGTGGCCTCCTGTGGCGTTCAAAAAAAAGTAGCAACTCCTGCTGATCCATATATAGGGGTTTTTAACATTACCGTTTTAAACGTTGATGGGTATGGAGATATTCCCATTGAACTCACTGTTAACAAAGAAGAAAATGCGTATAAAGCATCTTTTGGCGGCGATATTCCCATCGAAATCTTAGACACTAATTTTGTAAATGATCAACTTGAAATAGACACTTTTGCCCAAGGGTACGATGTTTTATTTGAAATTAAAGTTGAAGCAGACACCGTGACTGGATATATGATGGGTACCTTCGAAATCGAAGGTGAGCGCTCTATTCAATAGGATTATATTATTTGATACGCCAATGCAATTGGTCTGGCAATGTGTCTTTCATACCCTCAAGATGCTTTGCTATATCGCTTTTCATCGCACCCACCAAAGCGGTATTTTTTGCTGCTACATCATAGCGCTCCCCAATGTCTGAACGGAGGTTATATAATTCGGGTGTTTCTAAAATAAAAGCATTATCATAATTTACAGGGGCTCTTTGTTTTAAATGCAGCTTCCAAGGTCCTTTTCTGTAGGCATGTAACTCCCCAAAGGCCCAATAATAAAAATCTTCTCTAGAACTTTTTTCTCCTTTTGTAAGGGTGCTCACAAGAGAACTTCCATCTAACTTAAGGTCTTTAGGAACACTAACCCCTGTTAACTCGCAAACTGTAGGCAATAAATCTAATGTAGCTCCCATATCTCTAACCACTTTAGGAGTAACTATTCCTGGACCCCAAAAAACAGTGGGTACTCGTTGTCCACCCTCAAAAGTGGTTCCTTTTCCAGCGCGCAGCGGCCCTGCAGAACCACCATGGGTGGTGTAGGATAACCAAGGGCCATTGTCTGAGGTGAAAATTAAGAGTGTTTCATTGGCTATCCCCTGTAACTTTAAAGCCTCTGCAATTTTACCTACACTTGAGTCTATAGAATGGATCACAGCTGCATACAAACTAGAATAGGCTTTTATGTCAATGTCTTCGGGAACAAACAATGGTATGTGTGGCATTGAATGGGCTAAATACAAGAAAAAGGGTTTTTCCTTATTTTGTTCAATGAATGAAATTGCTTGGTCAGTATAGCGTTGTGTAATTGTTGATTGATTTACTGGACGTTCAATAATTTTTTCGTTTTGCATTAAAGGGACATTATAATCTCTATAATCAGGTTGGAAAAAGGGGTTGTTTCTTCCTTCTTTATAAGCACTAGGCCCTTTTTTATTGGCGTCCATATCATTTGAATAAGGAATTCCATAATAAGAATCAAAACCATGCTGCATAGGCAAATAGTCAGGGAGATGCCCTAAATGCCATTTCCCGATCATAGCAGTGGTATATCCCACCGTTTTGACCAATTCTGCAATAGTAGTTTCAGAATGAGGTAATCCTTTAGAAGAATCAGGAAACAAGACGGCTCTCTTTTTTGAAGTCATCCCAGAGCGAATGGGGTAGCGCCCGGTCAAAAGACCAGCTCTGCTAGGAGTACAAACTGGATCGGCAACATAAAAGTGTGTCCATTTTTGACCTTCTTGTGCCAGTTGATCGAGGTGGGGTGTTTTTATTTCTGGATTTCCAAAAACACCTAAATCACCATACCCTAAATCATCGGCAAAAATGAGTACAATGTTGGGAGAATCAGTTTGAGCAAGTAGTATTGGTGATTGTAGTTGTACTACAACTACAATCAATAATAAAATATTTTTCATTTAAAGAAATTATATAGTTAGTGAGAGAACCAAAAAAATAAAATCAAAAATAGCTTCTTTATTAAACTGAAGATTAAAAGTGTTTTAGCTTTATGGTTTATTTTTTTCATTTTTTATTTTGCATACCTCTAATGGCCATGTAGAGCAGATAGACAACTACTGCAATGGCGACATAAACCAAAATATTTCTAATAAAGTAGCCCAAACTTATCTTAAAAACCGTTCTTGAATTTCAATGCAAAGACCTATAAAAAGACACAAAGCTAAACTTCCAAAAAAAAGTGCACCAACTCCCATTTTTTTATTTAAAAGTAAGCAATCTAGAGTTTGTGACAAAAACTATTTAGGATAAGAAAACTTTTGTACATTGAACTAACAAACTAAACTTACAATGAAATCTATAGATCGTCGCAATTTTATAAAAAAATCATCATTATCAGCAGCCTCACTCTATGCTGTTGGACAACTCAAGTTAGGTGAAGCTGCCTCAGAAAGAGCCATTGATGCTCAGTATATGGGTGATTTTGCCGCCCCTAAAATTGAAAATGTGCGGATCGGTATTATTGGCGTTGGGGCTAGGGGTTCTGGTCATATTAGACAATTAGCATCAATAGAAGGAACCGAAATAGTTGCAATTTGCGATGTATATGAAGACCTAGTTAAACGGTCAATGAAGGCGTGTAAATCTATTGACAGAATAAGGCATGGTCAAATTAAGGCGTATTATGGGGACGAGAATCAGTGGTTAAAAATGCTTGAAACGGAAAAACTTGATGCTGTTTTCGTTGCGACAAATTGGAACAATCATGCTCCTATGGCCATTGAAACAATGAAACACGGTGCTCACGTATTTGTTGAAGTCCCATTAGCGGTCACTCTTTCAGAAATGTGGCAACTAGTAGATACCTCAGAGCGTACAAAGAAACACTGCATGATGATGGAAAACGTCAATTATGGGCGTGAGGAACTTATCTACCTCAATATGTGTCGTCAAGGGCTTCTTGGAGAACTGCTTCATGCTGAGGCCGCTTACATCCATGAGTTGAGGTTCCAAATGGAAGAACAAAAAAGAGGCACAGGTTCATGGCGCACCTATCACTATGCCAAACGGAATGGAAACTTGTATCCAACTCATGGGCTAGGACCTGTTGCACAATACATGAGTCTAGCAAGAGGAGAAGATCAGTTTGGAATGCTTACATCTTTTTCAACCCCTGGAAGAGGGAGAGCCCTCTATGCGTCTAAGCACTATCCTGCAGATCACAAATGGAATCAGTTAGACTATAAAGGAGGAGACCTTAATACATCCATAATTAAAACAGCAATGGGTAAAACGGTTATGGTTCAGTGGGACGAAACAAGTCCAAGACCGTATACTAGACACAATCTTGTTCAAGGCGCTCTTGGGATAGTAGCTGGTTACCCAAACAGGGTTGCCCTAGAAGGAGGTGTACCTGGAGCAACCAAAGATCACGAAAGTTGGGCTGAAGGGGAGCAATTGAAGGAATTGTTTGAAACCTATGAACACCCCTTGTATAAACGAATTGGCGATTTAGCTAAGAAAATGGGTGGCCACGGGGGCATGGATTTTCTTATGCTTTATCGAATCATAGAATGTTTGCAAAAGGGTTTGCCTCTTGATCAAAATATTTATGAGGGAGCATTTTGGAGCGCAGTGGCTCCACTAAGCGAAACATCAGTGGCCCAAAATGGAATGCCACAACAATTTCCTGACTTTACACGAGGAAATTGGAAGACGACAAAGCCTTTAGAAATTATTGCTTAAAGGGAATCTTGTCTTAAATTCGTTATACTTTTGTTTTATGATCGAATTTAAAACCCCTGCTCGGGTATGCTTTTTTGGAGACCATCAAGATTATTTAGATCTTCCCGTAATTGCAGGAACAATCAATCGCTATATTCATTTAAAAGCTACCCCAAATAATGAGGGTATATACAACGTATATTTGCCTGATATTGAAGAAAATAGAGTAATACATCTCAACAATAAAACAACAAAAATAGAGCGGGACGATTATTTTCTTTCGGGAATAAAAGTTTTAGAACAAAAGGGAGCGCATTTTGCACAAGGGTATAATATTACAATAAGTGGCAATATTCCTGTAAATGCTGGCTTATCTAGTTCTTCAGCCTTAGTAGTTGCATGGATCCGCTTTTTAATTCAAGCACAAAAAGACCCTATACAATACAGCGATTTAGAAGTGGGTCAATTGACTTATACCTCTGAAGTCCTTTTTTTTGATCAGCCTGGTGGGCTCATGGATCAGTATACCATTGCTCAAGGGGGGTTGCTCTTTATAGATACGAAAACTACCGATTGTACTGCTTTGCCTGGTAAATTGGGTCCCTTGGTGGTGGCGGAGTCTGGCATTGCCAAACAAACGCTATCTATTTTAAAAAAAGGAAGGATTTACGGTCAAGAAGCGATAAAAGCTATAAATAATAAGTATCCAGATTTTAATATTCAATCAATTCATGTTGATGATTACGAACGATATAAGAATGATGTACCAAAAGACTATTTGCCCTATTGGTATGCTGCAGTGCATAATTATGACATTACATTGAAAGCTAAAAAAGTATTAGAATCGAAGGGCTCAACGGAGGAATTAGGTTTTTTAATGAATAGTCATCAAAAGATCCTAGAAGAATATATTTTGAACACACCGAAACCCATGATGAAGATGATGCAAAATGCTAGGGAGAACGGTGCTATGGGAACAAAAATAATTGGTTCAGGAGGAGGAGGTTGTATGGTAGCTATGGTGAATGAAGAGAGCAAAGAGAACGTTATAAATGCCTTTTTGGCATCAGGCGCAAAAGCGGCTTATGAAGTACAATTAACATACAATTCAAATGACTGAAAACACCTCTTTACTAATCTTAGCTGGAGGAGCCTCCTCTAGAATGAAACGTTCGCTCGAAAGTGTCAAACTATCTGTGGACACAAAAAATATTGCCTTAAAAGCCCATAAAAGTTTAATCCCCCTGGGTAAAAAAGGGAAGCCTCTTCTTCACTATCTATTAAAAAATGCAAAGGCCGCCGGCTATCAAAAAGTTTATCTCATCACTAGTCCAGAAAATGAAGCATTTCATGATTTTATAGACTCAAACGGCTCAGAGAACCTTCCACTAAATTTTGCATTGCAATACCTCCATGAAGGTAGAAAAAAACCATTGGGAACCGCAGATGCCTTAGCTCAAGCCATGGCTCAATATCCTGAATTGAAATCGAACAGTTTTACTATATGCAATGGTGACAACTTATATTCAGTCAAAGCCCTTTTGCTGTTGAGAGAAAATAGAGAAGCGCCTCATGCACTTATAAGTTATAGCAGATCAGGCTTACAATTTCCAGATGAACGAATTTCTAAATTTGCGGTTATGGCCATCGATAAAGAAAATTATTTGGAGAATATCATTGAGAAACCGGAGCCCGAAGTGGTAGAAAAATACCGCGATGTGGACGGGGAAATTCGAGTAAGCATGAATGTTTTTAGCTTTGATGGCGCGTCAATAGATCAATACATAAGAGACTGTCCAATTCATCCTTTAAGACAAGAAAAAGAGTTGCCAGAAGCTGTCCGTAATTTTGTGAAGGATCATCCAAAGCAATTTATTACTATCCCTGTCTCAGAGCATCTACCCGATTTGACCGCAGCAGATGATATAGAAGATTTTGCAAAACTTCAATGAAAGGATAGGCATGAAATATATAGCCTATGGGATATTTGTTTTTGGGGCTATTCATTTCGCCAAGGCACAAAATCCTTTTCCAATAATTTTAAAACAGTCAGATGACAGATTGAAAATGGTCATGCTAAACGAAAAAGAGCATGAATTACAACTAATTTATACTCAAATTAGAAGAAATAAAAAGGGTACACCTAGTTTCAAATCTTACCGATATGGAAATTCAAAAAGGGATTATTTCTATCCAGCAAGTACAGTAAAATTGCCTTTGGTGCTTTTAACATTAGAAAAAATTAATTCATTAAGAGAAAAGGGCATTGGAATAGCAAGTGAAACGCCGTTTATTGTTGCAAATCCCGATTCTGAGGTAATCCTAGTTGCTAAAGATAGCACTCACCCACGAGGTCAACTCTCCTTAGCACATCAGATAAAGAAATTGTTTTTAGTAAGTGATAATCAAGCGTATAATTTCCTATTTGATTTTTTAGGACAGAATTATATCAATACTACCTTAAAGGAGAAAGGGTATCAAGACATTCAATTGAATCACAAATTTTCAGGAATACCTCCAATAGAAGAAAAGGCAAGCCTTTATTTTATTAAGGGAAAAGATACACTCTACACAAAATCTATAAATACGCCTCAACCACAAATTCAAAGTTCTAAATTAAAGGGATTATTAAAAGGTAAAGGGGTTATAAAAAAAGGAACATTACTCAAACAACCTATGAACTTTAGCGCCAAAAATCGAGCTTCATTAGAAGATTTACATCAAATGATGAAAGGAATTATTTTTCCAGAACAAGTTCCATCCAAAAATAGATTTAACCTCACTGGTGAAGATCTAAAATTTATTCGCTATTGGATGAGTAGAAAGACAACAGAGGTTGAGGTGCCTAATTATAAAAATGATACCCTTTATTGGGACAGTTATGTAAAGTTCTTCTTATACGGCGACAAAAAAGGGGAGATGAATCCTGAGGTTCGAATTTATAATAAAGTAGGTTCAGCATATGGCACATTAACCGATGTGGCCTTCATTCAAAATGAAAAAGAAGGAATTGAGTTTTTTTTGGCGGCAACAATTTTAGTGAATCAAAATCAAATATTTAATGATGATCTATACGAGTATGATACTGTAGGGATTCCCTTTTTAGCTGCTTTAGGAGAAGCTATTTATACTTATGAATTGAAAGAAAAAGATTAGTTTTTTAGTAGACCTAATTCATGCAGGCGAAGGGTTAGAAACTGACCTGCAGTAATGTCTTCATATTGTTTAGGATGGGTCTCATCAACACATTGGGGTAGGCAAGTTAAATCCATTTCGGGGATAGGATGCATAAAAAAGGGTATCGAATAGCGAGGTTTATCCCAAAACTCCTTCGGTGGATTGACGACTCGGTGCAAGGTTGATTTTAATTTATTATTGGTCAATCTGGAAAGCATATCTCCAATATTAATGATAAGTGCGTTCTTATCAGCTGACGCCTCAATCCATTCCCCCTGGTGATTTTGAACTTGAAGCCCACCGCCTTGAGCACCCATCAACAGCGTGATTAAATTGATGTCTCCATGAGCTGCTGCTCTAACGGCTCCTTCTGGTGGACTCGTTATTGGGGGATAATGAATGGCTCTCAAAATGGAATTCCCTCTTTGAACAAATGAATTAAAATAATGATCCTCTAAACCCAAATGAATGGCTAAGGCTTGAAGGACTTTTAATGCTATTCGCTCTAATTCTTTAAACACTTTCATTCCTACACTATTAAATTCTGGAAGTTCAGTAACAACTATATTAGCAGGATAAGTTTGCTTTAAGGATTCATCATTGGCTATTTCTTGGCCAAAATGCCAAAACTCTTTTAAATCACCTTTTGACTGACCCTTTGCATGTTCTTTTCCGAAAGCAGTGTATCCTCTTTGTCCACCTCCACCTTTTATTATATATTGATTTTTTAAAGCCTTTGGCAAAGAAAAAAACTGGCTCACTTGTTCATATAATGCCTGTTGCATATCTGGTGACAGGCTATGCCCATTTAAAGCAACAAAACCGATAGTTTCAAAAGCATTAGCTAGCGCTTTTACAAAAGTTTCTTTTTTTTCTATAGAGCCACTAACAAAGTGGCTAAGATCAACTGAAGGAATTTTTTTCATTACTAATACAATTAAAAAAAGCGAGCCCACCGACTCGCTTTTATTGCAAAAAGGAACCTTAGAAGGATGCTGTAAAAGGCACCCATAGTCTAAGTTTCCTTGTATAATTATCACTAGACATATGACACCTCCTTTCTACATTAAATTAAACATTGCTGTTGTCACAGCGTTAACGACCATAAAATTATAAAAATGTTTTGCTACCACTTAAGATTTCACAATTTTTTTTAGGGTAAGACCTTGAACTAAAATGGTAAACAAGACCACACTGTAGGTGAGAATTAAAATAAGATCTTTTCCATCACCAATACTATCTGGAAGATTTAATGCCAAGGCAACACTGAGACCACCTCTAAGGCCACCCCATGTGATTATTAAGGCTGTTTTTTCTTCAAATTGTTTTTTAATAGAGAGAAGCTTTATAGGTAAAAAGACACCAATTCCTCTAGAGACCACAACAATTATGATCACCAAAATAATGATGAAAACATACCCTAGCGCGAAATTTTGAAGAATAGGAATAATCTCTAAACCTATCAGTATAAATAAAATTGCATTTAAAGTTTCATCTAACAGATGCCAAAATTTATATACATAGTCGCCCATGGCTTTTTGCAAACCTTCTGCCTTTTTATCAGAATCTATGTTTTGATTTAAAAATAACCCCATTACGACAACGGCTAAAACGGCTGAAAAATGAAATTGATGAGAAATGAGAGGCGCTAGAAGCACAAGAGAAAGAGTGATGATAACTTCTAATTCTACATGTTCGTTTTCTATATATTTTACCAGCTTCAGTCCTAAAAACCCCATAATTGCTCCTAAGATGACCCCGCCAACAACTTCATTGAGAAACAACAAACTCACACTTTGAGGAGTTATGTTTTCAATTCCTTCCAACTTAATACTGAGCAGTGTCAAAAAAACCACAACACCAATACCATCGTTAAATAGAGATTCACCTGCAATACGTGTTTCTGTAACCGAAGAAAGATTCATTTTTTTCACCATAGCCAAAACAGCAATTGGATCGGTTGGTGCAATTAGTGCACCAAATAAAAGACAATCTACATAAGTTAGCCCCATTTCAGTTAGTCCAAAAACAGGTTGCTGTGTGATCCAAAATACGGCAGTCCCAACAGCAAAAGTGGAAAAGATAACTCCAAAACTAGCCAAAAGTAAAATGACCCATTTATCATTGAGCAATTCATGCACATTCACGCTAATAGCACCTGCGAAAAGTAAAAAGGGGAGCATCACATTGATGAGAAGTTCACTAAAATCAAATTGTTGGGTTAGTGAAGTCGCAATGGATAAAAACTCAGGTGAAATGATTCCCACGATCAAAACTATTGCAGAAAGGGCAATGGCTAACACCATCAAACCAATAGTTAGGGGTAACTTTAAGATCCTTAGATTTATGATCGAAAATATTGCTGCTAGTGAAATTAGAAATGTGGTTAGTTCTAAAAGTCCCATCAATATAGTTTTTTACTAAATATATTAATTTTTATTCTGAGACTGAAGTTTCGCTATATATTTTCCGATCATATCAAATTCTAAATTAACGAGACTACCGACCTCAATTTGGTGGAAATTGGTGTTTTGGTAGGTATAGGGAATTATAGCTACAGAAAATTGCTTGGGTTTAACATCTACTAAGGTCAAACTCACACCATTAATGGTAATGGATCCTTTTTCTATAAGGAGGTTTCCGGGAAGAGGATCAAAAGTGAAGGTATAGCGCCAACTTCCATCTTCTTCAATCACAGAGCTGCATTTTGCAATTTGGTCAACATGTCCTTGTACCATATGTCCGTCAAGCCGAGCTCCCGCTACCATGGCTCTTTCTAAATTGATTTTTGACCCTATGGCGAGTGTTTTAAAGTTCGTTTTCTCAAGAGTTTCTTTTATGGCTGTTACAGTATAGTGTGTCTCATCACAAGCAACAACTGTCAAACAAACGCCATTATGTGCCAAGCTTTGATCAACTTTTAGCTGAGCTGCCATGCTACTCTGCATCATAATAGTGAGATTGCCTCCTTCTTTTTCCAACGATTCGACCACACCAAAAGCCTCAATGATTCCTGTAAACATCCGCTTATATTTAATTACATTTACACTTCAAAAATAGATATTAATAATAGCTTAATGCACAATACAGGAAAAATTAAAATTGGCATAAGTATTGGTGATCCAAATGGGATAGGGATAGAGGTATTGCTCAAAGCCTTTGAAGACAAACGCCTCTATGATTTCTTCACTCCTTTAGTATTTGCTGATTTTGAACTCTTGAAAACAGAGCAAAAAAAATTTTCATTCCAAACGGCATTAAAGCCCATCAAATGGGGAGAAAATCTAAACAAATCAAAACTCAATGTACTCTCCGTTGCAGCGCAATCTTTTTCTGTTGAATATGGGAAGGTATCTGAAAGTGCGGGGCAATTTGCAATACGATCCTTAGAGGAAGCAGTCAAGGCACTTCAGAAAAATAAAGTAGATGTACTAGTTACCCTACCCATTCATAAACAAGCCTTTCAGCTTGCTGGCTTTAAATATCCAGGTCATACGGACTATTTAAACGAAAAGCTACAGGGAGATAGTCTAATGTTTATGGTGCATGAAAATCTAAGAGTAGCCCTCGTAACAGATCATATCCCTATCCAAAAGGTAGCTCAAGCACTATCTGAAGACCTTTTAAGGCAAAAAATAGATTCCTTACTTAAAAGTCTTAAAGAAGATTTTGGAATAAACAGACCCAAAATAGCCCTGTTAGGATTAAATCCGCACACGGGTGATCAGGGGGTTATTGGCACTGAAGATGATGATTTAATTCGTCCAGTAATAAATGCTTATTTTAATAAAGGGGATTTGGTTTTTGGGCCTTATGCTGCTGATGGTTTTTTTGGTTCAAAACACTACCAAGCTTTTGATGCTGTTTTGGCAATGTATCACGACCAAGGTCTCATTCCTTTTAAAACACTTGCATTTGGAAGTGGGGTTAATTTTACTGCCGGATTAGAAAAGATCAGAACTTCTCCAGACCATGGCACTGGTTTTGACATTGCTGGAAAGAAAAAAGCAGACCGAAGTTCTTTTATTGAAGCTCTATTTTTAGCTCGAAAAGTATATGCAAATCGCTCCGAAATGCATCAGGAAGAAGTTTAATCTAATTCCAGAATTTCACTTGTGTTATATCCTATTCGAACGGCTTTAACTTTGATAGGACTTGTTTTGGTTAGAGGTTGGTCATAAATTGACCAGACACTATCTCCTTCTTTTTGCCAGATAATCGTACTACCTGCGTTTTGATGCTTTAGCACAATTCGATTGTCAACAATTTGATAGCTTGGGGGAAAAAGTTTAGGGGGGTTTCCATCTGGAAAAAATTGCTTTAAAATTTCCTGTTCAGGCAAGGCCCCTAAATCACCTGTTTCCTTCATCCATTGTTCTAGTTTGTTGCGCAACATTGAAAGTGTATCCTTTAATGTTGGGTTTGCTGCCAAATTATTTAGCTCATAAGGATCCACAGTAATGTCATAAAGTTCTTCTTCTGGTTTTGGCGTAGCAAACCACCTAGCTGCTGCGTCAGGCAAGGTCTTTGCCTCCCATTGCTCGCGCATATTTTGCATCATAGCCATTTGTTCTCTGTAGGCTACTGGCAAAGCGTTTGAAATCTCTACATTGAAATTCCGAATGTATTTGTAATTACCATAACGAACAGCTCTTAATCTATCTACTTTTTCATCATAACGATCAGAGGTTGTAAAGACAAATGAAGGAGCTTCAGTTTTATATTTCCCTAAAAAAGCTTTCCCTTGCATAATTTTGGGAGGTTCAATACCCCCAAAAGAAAGTATGGAAGGGGCATAATCAATAAAACTTACCAAACGGCTTTCTTGACTTCCTGCATTTGTATTTTGAGGCATTTTAACTACTAAAGGAACTCTGATACCCGTTTCGTAAAGTGCTCGCTTGTGTCTTGGAAAAGGGCCACCATGATCCCCATAAAAGAAAATCAGTGTATTGTCATATTGACCAGTAGCCTTCAATTCATCAATAATTACTCCTATTTGCTGATCGAGACGCATCAGATTGGAATAATTGACCGCTAAATCTTTTCGAATTATTGAATTGTCAGGAAAAATAGGCGGAACCGTCAAACTATTAGGATCTACTAATAGAGGTTGATCTGCCTGTCTCCAAATTTGTGATTCATGGGTAATTTGAAAATTAAAAACAGCAAAAAAAGGAGCCCCTTTGGGCCGATTACGCCAGTGTGCTTCTTTACTACTTTCATCCCACGCGGAAGGGAGGGGTTTGAAATTATAATCTTCCTTAGGATTATTTGTACAATAATACCCAGCAGTTCTTAAATATTCTGTAAACATTTTAACGCCCTCAGGGACAACGGGTGAATACGATGGAATATTAATGGAGGGCTCGTTAAAATCTTTATAGCCATTATAGGTGCGCATATTGTGGGTGCCCATAGTGCTAGGATACATTCCAGTTATAAGTGCACTTCTAGAAGGGGCACAAACTGGCACAGGGGCATATGCGTTTGTATAAAGCACGCCATCTTTAGTAAGTTGTTCTATGTTAGGTAGTGAAACAAATTTATTGCCATACATCGGGAAATGCTCTGGTGATTGGTCTTCAGCAACCAACCAAACAATATTTGGTAAGGTAGAAGAAGTCTCGGAATGCTTATTATCACAAGAAATAAAGACAAAGTATAAGACAACATAGATACCAATAAATATACGCATAGAACTACAGGTGTTAAAACAACCGAATATACCTTTTTTTTTATAAATTTGCCCACCAATTGTCTTAGGATGGAAAAGTTGGATGAGTTTGATATTCCCTTTGTAGGTTTAAAAAATGGCATACACCAATTTGTTTTTATCCTTGACAATACGTTCTTTGAAGGTTTTGATTTTAATGATTTCCATCAAGCTGATTTCAAAGTAGAACTTGCACTCCACAAAAGTGAAAGTCTCTTGGAACTGGAGTTTACCTCAAAAGGAAGCGTGGGCGTTTCCTGCGATGTGACCACAGAACACTTTGATTTAACATTAAACCCTAGCTGGTCTCAAATAATTAAATTTGGAAATCCTGAGGCTTCCACAGATGAAATTTTAGTTTTGCCGGTAGGAGCCTACAAGTTCAACGTTTCTCAACAAATATATGAGATGATTGTCTTAGAGATTCCACCAAAATTAGAGCATCCAGGAATTGCAAACGGTACGTTACAATCAGAAATTCTTGACAAACTCAAAACCCTAGAACCAAAAGCAACCCCTGTTGAAGGTCAAAATGACCCCAGATGGGACAAACTGAAAGATTTATTATAGTAAATATTAGTTCATGGCACATCCTAAAAGAAAAATTTCGAGAACTCGAAGAGATAAAAGAAGAACCCACTACAAAGCAAGCAATAGGCAAGTAGCCAATTGTGGGACTACAGGGGAAGCTCACTTGTATCATCGTGCTCACTGGCATGAAGGAAAACTCTATTACAGAGGAAAAGTTCTCATAGACGCTACCGAAGTAGAAGCATAGTCCTTAGCAAATAAGGTTCTATAAAGGGGCTAAATTTATGAGATTTACTCATTTAATGGGAAGTAGTTTTCTTACTATTCAACACAAAACCATTGTTAATCCCTGCCTTAAAAGCGGACAGAAATATGGTTAAAGCGGCTATAACGGGGGTTGGAGGGTATGTTCCTGAAACTATTTTAAGTAACAAGGACTTAGAACAAATGGTAGATACCACCGATGAGTGGATCCTATCTCGCACTGGAATAAAAGAGCGCCGCATTCTCAAAGAACCCTATCAAGGCTGCTCTACGCTAGCTGTTCGTGCTGCTCAAGATTTAATAGAAAAAAAAGGGATTGATCCAAAATCAATTGATTTGGTTCTTATAGCTACCATTACGCCTGACTATCAGGTGGCCGCAACAGCCGCCTTTGTTGCTTCATCTATTGGGGCAACGAATGCATTTGCCTTTGACCTAAGTGCTGCGTGTTCAGGGTTTTTATATGGCATGAGTGTGGCAACTGGGTATATCCAGAGCGGACGATATAATCGGGTTTTATTTATTGGTGCTGATAAAATGTCATCTATAGTCAATTATAAAGACAGAACCACCTGTATCATTTTTGGAGATGGAGCAGGAGCTGTACTAATTGAGCCCTCAACAAATCAATACGGTTGGGAAGATGAATATTTTAGATCTAATGGAGCGGCAAGAGAATCACTTTTAATTAAAGGTGGAGGTTCAATTTTTCCAACCTCACAGTCCACACTTGATCAAGGATGGCACAATTTATATCAAGATGGAAAAACAGTTTTTAAATACGCAGTTTCCGAAATGACAGCATCAACCCAAAAAATTATAGAACGCAATCACTTATCGAGTGAAGAAATTAATTACCTTGTACCTCACCAAGCGAATAAACGAATCATAGATGCAACAGCTAAACAGTTAGGTCTTGCAGAAGATAAGGTTTTAATGAATATTGAACGCTACGGAAATACAACTGCGGCCACCATCCCGCTCCTTTTATATGACTATGAACATCAGTTAGCCTGCGGTGACAAAATCCTTTTTGCCGCCTTTGGTGGAGGTTTTACGTGGGGCGCTGCCTACCTAACATGGGCTTATTAAAATATAAAATTTTTACGATCTATGGATATTAAAGAAATTCAAAACTTAATCAAATTTGTAGCCAAATCTGGGGCTCAAGAAGTTAAACTAGAGACAGATGATTTTAAGATTACTATCGTAACTAAAGGATCTGAACGCGCTGATAATGCTACTATTGTTCAACAAGTTCCAGTAAATATTCCAGTTGCAGCTGCTGAAACCAATGGTGGTGTTGAAACCCCCGCTGGAAAAGTGGTAGAAGCCCCAGCACCACAATCTAGTGAAGATCATCTAATCACGATCAACTCACCAATGATTGGCACTTTTTATCGAAAAGCATCACCAGATAAACCAGCTTTTGTAGAAGTGGGGGATGTTGTAAAACCAGGAGATGTGATGTGCGTTGTTGAAGCCATGAAACTTTTTAATGAAATTGAATCTGAAGTAAGTGGAAAAATTGTAAAAATTCTTGCAGATGATGCCACTCCCATTGAGTTTGATCAACCCTTATTTGTGATAGATCCCTCATAATTTTAAATCATGTTTAAAAAAATATTAATTGCCAATAGGGGTGAAATTGCCATGCGATTGATTCGTACCTGCAAAGAAATGGGTATAAAAACCGTAGCAGTTTATTCAAAAGCTGATGAAGAAAGTTTACACGTTCGTTTTGCAGATGAAGCAGTTTGTATAGGGCCAGCCCCGAGTTCAGAGTCCTATCTAAAAATGGCCAATATTATTGCTGCAGCTGAAATTACTAACGCAGATGCGATTCATCCAGGGTATGGATTTTTATCTGAAAATGCTAAGTTTTCAAAAATTTGTGAAGAACATGATATAAAATTCATTGGCGCTTCTGCTGAGATGATAGAAAAAATGGGTGATAAAGCCACTGCAAAAGCCACAATGAAAGCCGCTGGTGTTCCTACCATTCCAGGTTCTGAAGGAATCATTCCTTCACTTGAAGTATGCCACACCCTTGCTAAAGAGGTAGGATATCCCGTGATGCTCAAAGCCACAGCGGGAGGAGGAGGAAAAGGAATGCGTGCCGTTTGGAATAATCAGGAATTAGAAAAAGCATGGGAAAGCGCACGACAAGAATCAAAAGCTGCTTTTGGAAACGACGATATGTACCTCGAAAAACTGATCGAGGAACCAAGACATATTGAAATACAAGTAGTCGGTGACAGTTATGGCAAAGCGTGTCACTTGTCTGAACGTGATTGCTCAGTGCAACGCCGCCATCAAAAACTCACAGAAGAAACCCCTTCTCCTTTCATGACGAAAGAACTCAGAAAAAAAATGGGCGAGGCTGCGGTTAAAGCGGCTGAATATATAGCCTATGAAGGAGCAGGAACAATTGAGTTTTTAGTAGACAAGCATAAGAATTTTTATTTCATGGAAATGAATACTCGCATTCAAGTCGAACATCCTATTACAGAACAAGTAATAGATTTTGATCTGATTAGAGAACAGATTTTGGTAGCCTCTGGTGTCCGCATTTCGGGGAAGAATTATTTACCTAAATTACACTCTATTGAATGCAGAATTAATGCTGAAGATCCATATAATGACTTTAGACCCTCACCTGGAAAAATAGAAACCCTTCATTTTCCTGGGGGACACGGCATTCGTTTAGATACCCACGTATATAGTGGTTATACTATCCCTCCCCACTACGATTCTATGATTGCTAAATTGGTGACCACAGCCCAGACAAGAGAAGAAGCGATCAATAAAATGAAAAGAGCTTTAGAAGAATTTGTTATTGAGGGCATTAAAACAACTATTCCTTTTCATAAAAAGTTAATGGAGCACCCAGACTATATTGAGGGAAATTATACTACAAAATTTATGGAAAATTTTAGTATGGAAGACTAAAATGAAACGGATCCTCTTAAGTATATTCGTTATCCTTTGTCTTTTTTTAGATGGATGTTCTCCCTTAAAACAATATGAACAAGACACCTACGCATGGGCAATTCCAGAAATTGAAAAGTTTAAGGAACTTGACACAAAAGAAGACTATGCACCTAAATCTATTCTGTTTTTGGGAAGCTCGAGTATTCGTTTGTGGGAAACCCTAAAGGAAGACATGGCTCCTATGCCACTCATTCAAAGAGGCTATGGGGGAGCTCATTTTAGAGACCTTATTTTCTACATAGACACCATTTTAAACCAGCACGATCTTAGTATGATTGTTTGTTTTGTGGCAAATGACATAAGTCAAAAAAATTCTAATGAAAGTGTTAAAACGATACTAAGAAACTATGACTATGTGATCAAGCGTATTCGAAAAAAGCATCCTACCCTCCCAATTTTACAAATTTCAATTACGCCTACAGAAAGCAGATGGCATTTATGGCCTAAAATTAATGAGTTAAACATGGCACTGAAGGACTATTGTGCCTCTCATTCAAAGATGGTTTTTTTAGAAACGACTTCACATTTTTTAAATGCTAAGGGCTTACCTAAAAAAGAATTATTCCGCAGTGATAAATTGCATTTAAACAAAGAGGGATATACTCTTTGGAATAGTTTAATTAGGCCTCAAGTAGAAACTATTTTAGCAGCACAAAAGTAGTACAAACTATAGCAATTGATTATTGACTAAAAATTCAGCAATTTGAATTGTATTTGAGGCGGCACCTTTTCTTAAGTTGTCTGCTACTACCCACAAATTCAATCCGTTTTCGATCGATTCATCTCTCCGAATACGCCCTACAAAAACCTCATCCTGATCTGCCGCTTGGAGAGGCATGGGATATAGATTATTTTCAGGATCGTCAAGAACAACTACACCTGGAGTGGCGTCTAAAAGGCTTCTGACTTCCTCTAGGTCAAACGATTTTTCAAGACTCACATTGATTGATTCACTATGCCCCCCAACAACCGGAATTCGAATAGCTGTAGCAGTGATAGCCATATCGGGTGCTCCTAAAATTTTTCTAGTTTCATGCACTAATTTCATTTCTTCCTTTGTATAGGCATTTTCTAGAAAAATATCACAATGGGGTAATGCATTTTTATGAATAGGGTGTGGATAGGCCTTTGGCCCCTCTATACCAGCGGTTTCATTTTCTAATTGTTCAACAGCTTTGACACCTGTGCCAGTAATCGATTGGTAGGTAGAGATGACCAATCTTTGTAACCCGTATTTTTCATGAAGTGGAGCTAGGGCCATCACCATTTGGATGGTAGAACAATTAGGATTAGCAATAATCATATCTTCTGGAGTAAGTACACTTGCATTAATTTCAGGAACGACTAATTTAATAGTTGGATCCATACGCCAGGCAGAAGAATTGTCAATCACTTTGACTCCTTCAGCTGCAAATTTAGGGGCCCATTCCAAAGAGGTGGCTCCACCTGCTGAAAATAAAGCCAGATCTGGTTTAGCTGCTAAAGCGGTTTCTAAGCCAATGACTTCAATTTGTTCTCCCTTAAATGAAAGTGATTTTCCTACAGAACGTGACGAGGCAACTAAAAGAAGTTCATCCATTGGAAATTCATGCTCCTCCAAGACTTTTAACATCACATGCCCTACCATACCTGTAGCACCGACTACTGCTAATTTCATAGTTTAAAATTTGAGGCAAATGTAATGTGAATTTAAATAGAGCACAACGCATGTGAATTGTTATTTCAACACAATCAGAAAATGTTGTAAAACAAACATTATCTCTACCTGTGAATAATTCTTTCTACTCTTTGACCAACATTTGAAAGGAGCTCATAAGAAATAGTATCTCCTGACTTTGCTACTTTTTCTGCGGAGTTTTTAAAACCAAATAGTTCTACCTCATCCCCTTCATGGCAATCAATTTTGGTCACATCAATCATACACATGTCCATACAAACATTACCCACGATACTTGCTTTTTTTCCATTGATGCTAACTTGAATTTTTCCTAGACCAAATTGCCTACTTATTCCATCTGCATGCCCCAGTGGGAGTGTAGCTATTTGAGCATCATGTTGAGCAACCCAACCGGAATTATAGCCCACTGTTTCTCCTTTTTTTACAGAAACAATCTGAAGAATCGTTGATGTCAATTGACTTACTGGTTTGAGCATCGCATCCCATTCTGGGTGATTAGCAAATCCATAGAGCGCAATACCACTTCGCACAGCATCGTGCTGATGTTCTGAATAGTTGAATATGCCAGAACTATTCAATAAATGGAAAGCGACTGTTTTTGAAACTATTTTTTTGCTTTTTCGTTTTAATTCTAAAAACTTTTCAATTTGAGTTTCACATATTTGCGAAGGGCGTTGTTCTTCACTAGCAGCTAAATGAGAATAAATACTAATTAAGTTGAAATAATCACTTTGGCTCTTTGAAACTATTTCCTCTACTATCGAAGAAGCAAACCCAAGGCGATTTAATCCTGTATTGAATTTAAGATGTAAAGGAATAGGCTTCAATGTATTGTCCACTGCCAGAGATTGTAGTTTATTTAAAATTCTAACACTATAGGCAACGGGCTCAAGATTATACTCTAAAAGAGTTTCAAGCGATTCGTGTTGAGGATAAAAAACCATAATGGGGCATTTTATGCCTGCCTTTTTTAGGGCAACTCCCTCGGCAGTGTAGGCAACAGCTAATCGGTCTATACCCAAAGCTTCTAGACATAAAGCAATGGAAACGGCATCGGTTCCATAAGCACTTGCTTTGACTACACCAATTAATGATGTGGAAGGTTTGATGAGCCCCTTCAATACTGTAAAGTTATGCTCTAAGTGAGATAAATATATATGGAGTTTATTCAATTATTTTTTCTTTTTTTTAGAGGGCTCTTTCTCTTTTCTATGCGTTTTCATGGCATTAAAAAATGCGGCTCTAGAAAGGGGTTCGTAGTGCTCTTTTTCACCTATTAAGACTTGGTTTTTGTTTGCCGTATGACGGAAGCTGTATTGGGCCAAATTGCCCGTTCTCGTGCAAACAGCGTGTACCTTTGTGACATATTCAGCGGTAGCCATAAGGGCAGGGATAGGACCAAATGGGTTGCCCTTATAATCCATATCTAAACCAGCAACAATAACCCGAACGCCTCTGTTAGCTAAATCATTACAGACTTGCACAATCTCATCATCAAAAAATTGAGCCTCATCGATGCCAACTACTTCACAGCCATCTGCCAATAAAGCTATATTAGCGGCAGCTGGAACTGGGGTGGATATTATTTGATTGTCATCATGTGAGGTCACTAAGCTGTCATCATATCGAACATCGATGGCCGGTTTAAATATTTCAATCTTTTGTTGTGCAAATTGAGCCCTTTTCAATCGGCGTATCAATTCTTCAGTTTTACCTGAAAACATTGAACCACAAATCACCTCTATCCAACCAAATTGTTCTTTTGGGTTTACCGTGTTTTCTAAAAACATTTTGTAATTTTCTACTTTTAATAAGGAATACCTTATGAAGTACTCCCTTAACAAAGGTATGAATTATGATGGGTTGAAAACAGTATTAGTATGATAGAAAAGTTAAAAGAATTGATAGAAGAATTAGCTAAGGAAATCATTTCTTCTTCTGATAATGTACAACCCCTTTTTTGGAAAGAAAAAGCAAAAAAACTATATGAACTGCTTACGGTTTATACTTTCATAGAACAGCAAAAAGATAAGACCTCTGTATGGGAAACTCAGCAAGCACAATTTAAATCTGCCGTTTCTAAGCTGGAAAATGTCTCTCTCAAAAAACAAAATAGCTCAGTTAGCAGAGAAGAAGATAGTCTAGATGTTGCCCCTCTAATGGATACTATTAATGATATCCTTACCGAAATGCCAGATCAGACGATGCCTGAAGAATTGTTTCAAGACGCAGCTCACTCTACCACTTTTGAAAAGAAAGAAGCAGTTGAAGAAGAAAAAAAAACCTCCATAATTGAAGATAAACCCCGAATCAATGATCGTTTTTCAAAAGATTTAAAGATTGATTTGAATGACCGCATTGCTTTTATCAAACATTTATTTAATAATGAAAATTCTGACTATCAGCGTGTAATAAGGCAAATATTCACTTATTCTACACTGGATGAAGCTAAGGCATTTATTAATGAAATGGTAAAGCCTGAATACAATAACTGGTTGGGGAAAGATACCTATGAAGAACGTTTTTTGCGTGTAATAGAGCTTTATTTCGATCCTCCTAACTAAATGAAATTGATAATTCATTTAAGCACTTTTTGATGTCTAAGCTCATTCTTATACCTACCCCCATTGGAAACTTAGAGGACATCACGCTAAGAGCTTTACGAAAGTTACAAGAGGTAGATTTGATTTTAGCTGAAGACACTCGAACGAGTGGAAAGCTATTCAAAAAATATGACATCAAAACGCCTTGTGAAAGTTTTCACATGCATAATGAGCATAAAAAACTGAATAAGATCATTGACCGATTGCAAAGCGGACTAACCATAGCTCTCATTTCAGACGCTGGCACTCCAAGCATATCAGACCCGGGTTATTTGCTTGTCAGAGCCGCTTTAGAAAAAGAAATTCCTGTTGAATGTTTACCTGGGGCTACGGCACTAATCCCCGCTTTAGTGCAAAGTGGACTGCCCTCAGACCGTTTTATTTTCGAGGGTTTTCTACCTCCCAAAAAAGGGAGACAAAAGCGCTTGTCTTCTTTAGCGGAAGAAACAAGAACAATAGTTTTTTATGAGAGCCCACATAAGCTAGTGAAAACATTGCAACAGTTGATGCCCCATCTTGGACCAGATAGAAAACTGGTAATTCTTCGAGAGTTGACAAAACTCCATGAAACAGTATATTCATTAACCCTTCAATCTGCCCTACTTTTCTTTGAACAAAACCCCCCCAAAGGAGAAATAGTGGTATGTGTAGAAGGAATAAAACCTTAATGTAATGCTTTGGAAACCTACACCTTCTCCAGACAATCAAAAAGTAAAAATCTTACAAGAGGCACTGCAGGTGCCCCAAACAATAGCGTCTCTTTTAGTTCAACGTCAAATAACAACATATGAAGCTGCGAAAGATTTTTTCCGCCCTCAATGGGATGCTCTTCATGATCCTTTTCTAATGCAAGATATGTTTTCAGCAGTTGAACGTATTGAAAAAGCAATTGCTGAAAAAGAAAGCATTATGGTTTATGGGGACTATGATGTCGACGGTACCACTTCTGTGGCTTTAGTTTATTCCTATTTGAAACCCTTAGCAAACGTTTTTTCTTACATCCCAGATCGATACCTGGAAGGATATGGAATTTCTCGTAAGGGGATTGAAGTGGCTAAAGAGAAAGAGGTTTCATTAATCATAGCCTTAGATTGTGGCATAAAAGCGATTGACCAAGTCAACTACGCTTCTGAATTGGAGATTGATTTTATTATTTGTGATCATCACAGACCAGGAGCTAGCTTACCCAATGCGGTTGCAATATTAGACCCTAAAAGATCAGATTGTTCGTATCCCTTTGAGCACCTTTGCGGTTGTGGGATAGGGTTTAAATTAGTCCAAGCGCTCAACCAAAAAAAAGGAGCAACACAAGAGGATTTAATGCCCTTTTTAGATTTGGTGGCCACAGCAACAGCAGCTGATATTGTTCCCATGATTGGAGAAAACAGAATACTCACCCATTTTGGTTTGAAGCAAATTAATGCCGCACCAAGAGTCGGAATTCGATACTTTGTGAATGAACTTAAAAGACCCGTGAATGTATCAGACTTAGTGTTTAGGTTGGCCCCAAGAATCAATGCAGCTGGTCGCATGGAGCATGGGATAAATGCTTTTCGTTTGCTCACTTCTTTGTCAATTGATGAGGTTAGGCCTATTGCAAGAGCTATAGAATTTAATAATTCAGAACGTCGTACAAAAGATGAAAAAATAACTGAAGAGGCGTTACTGCTGGTTGCAGAGAATGAGTTAGTATATACCAATGTTGTGTTTGCTCCCCATTGGCATAAAGGAGTCATAGGAATTGTGGCTTCAAGATTGATAGAACATTATTATAGACCGACAGTAGTCTTGACTCAAGGGGGAAATCATTTGGTTGGCTCGGTTCGTTCAGTAAAAGGATTTGATGTTTATCAAGCCTTAGAAGCCAGTCAAGATTATTTGATACAGTTTGGAGGTCACAAATACGCTGCCGGTCTCACACTTCAACCCAATCAATTAGAGGGGTTCAAAACTCGATTTGAAGAGGTAGTTAAAGAGCAATTAAAACCAGATCAAAGAGAACCACAATTAGACTATGATTTAGAAGTAGGGTTTGATGATCTCAGCCCAAAAATGTTTCGAATCATGGAACAAATGACTCCATTTGGGCCACTTAATTTGCGCCCAGTTTTTGTTGTTCATGAGTGTAAAGATGCGGGTGGTTCAAAAGTTGTGGGAAAAGACAATAAGCATTTACGATTAGAATTGATTGACCCGACCGGACAAAAAATGGCAGGTATTGCTTTTCAACAAGCCCATCACCTTCTTGATGTTAAATCTCAAAAGTCTTTTTCAATTTGTTTTACTCTAGAGGAAAATAGGTATAATAATTCAACAGGTCTGCAACTGAAAGTTAAAGCGTTACACTTTGATTAATTAAATGTTTTTCAAAAGTTCAATTAATTTTGTGGTGGAAGGATCGTGAGGTTGAGGAACCAAAGCTTCAAAATCATCTAAAACTACGTTTGCCAGTTGTTTACCGAGCTCAACTCCCCATTGGTCATAACTAAAAATATTCCACAATACCCCTTGAACAAAAATTTTATGCTCATAACATGCAATTAGTGCACCAAGGCTTTTTGGAGTAAGCTGTTCAATCAACAAGGTATTGGTGGGGCGATTGCCTTCAAAAACCTTAAACGGTGTCAATTGTTGAATGTGCTCTTTGGAATGGCCTTTACTAAAAAGTTCTTCTTCCACTTTTTTTTCTGATTTACCCATCATGAGGGCTTCTGTTTGAGCAATAAAATTAGCCATCAACTTGGATTGATGTTTTTTATCCCCATGCAGTGCCTTTTTAAATCCAATAAAATCCGCAGGGATAAGTTTGGTACCCTGATGCAACAACTGGAAAAAAGCATGTTGTGCATTTGTTCCTGGCGCACCCCAAACAATTGTTCCTGTTTGATATGTGACTGAATTTCCGTCTCTATCAACCCCTTTTCCATTGCTCTCCATAATGGCCTGTTGTAAATAGGTAGGGAAATTTTTTAAATATTGAGTGTAGGGAACCAAAACTTCTGTTTCAGCTTTCCAAAAGTTATTGTACCACAAACTTAATACTGCTAATAGGACTGGGATATTATTTTCAAAAGGTGTTGTTTTGAAGTGAACATCCATTTCACCCGCTCCCTGGAGAAGTTGTTCAAAATGCTTAGACCCAATACCCAAGCAAATGCTAAGGCCCACTGCACTCCACAGAGAAAACCGACCTCCAACCCAATCATTCATTGGGAAAACATTTTCTGGAGCTATGCCGAAGGCATCAATTTTTTCCAAATTAGTCGAAACAGCTACAAAATGTTGAGTAATCCCCTTTTCTGGGGCAGACTCTAAAAACCACTTACGAATGGTTTGAGCATTACTTAATGTTTCTTGAGTAGTAAAAGTTTTGGACACCACAACAAAAAGTGTCGTTTCGGGGTCAAGTCCCTTAAGGCTTTCTCGAACATGATCTCCTTCAATATTGGAGACAAAGCGCACCTCAAGATGATTTTTATAGAACGCTAAGGCCTCAGATACCATTGCAGGGCCTAGATCAGAGCCACCAATGCCAATATTAACTACGTGTGTGATGGATTTCCCACTATAGCCTTTCCATTTTCCAGAAATAACTGCCTCTGAAAATGCATACATTTTCTCTTTTGTCTCTTGTACTAATGGAATGATATTTTCTTTATTGACAAAAAGGGGGTCAGCATTTATTTGCCGTAAAGCAGTATGAAGCACCGCCCTGTTTTCGGTTTGATTGATAGCACTTCCATTAAAATAAGAATCGATGGCTTTTGGAAGTTCTGCTTCTTTGGCTAATTCAAGAAGTATGGAAAGTGTTTCTTCATTCCATCTGTTTTTGGAAAGATCAATAAAAAAATCTTTCCAATGCCATTGAAATACTTTACTATGCTGCGCATTTGCAGCAAAATGATCTTTGATGGAAAGGTTCCTAATTGATTGAAAATGTTGTTCTAGGCGGCTCCAATTTTTGAGCGTTTTTGGATTATGGTTAGGAAGGATCATTCACAGCATTTTTATGAAATGTTATACGTTGTGGTGTAGCATCATTTTGGTCAAAACTCATGCAGTCAAGTTGGTATTTTATGGGTTCAATAAATTCTAAAAAAAGTTTTTTGGAGAACTCAGAAATGGGTTTGGCTTCTGGGAGCTTTTGTTTGAATGGATCCACTTGTCTTCCATTTTTCCAAAAACGATAACAAACATGGGGGCCTGATGTATTGCCTGTCTTACCAACCCAACCGATTACTTCCCCTTGGGCCACTTTTTGTCCTCTCCGCACTTTTCTTCTCTTCATGTGCAGATACTGGGTGCTATAGGTTTCATTATGTCTTAGGGTTACATAGTTTCCATTGCCTTTGCTGTAAGACGATTTGATAACCACACCATTAGCGGTTGCTAAAATTGGCGTGCCGACGTTAGCGGCAAAGTCAGTTCCTTTGTGGGGTCGAATTCGATTTCCATAATAGGCGATCCTTCTTCTTAAATTGTAGCGTGAAGAAATGCGACTAAATTTTACGGGAGCTTTCAAGAAGGCTCTTCTCAAATTCTTCGCTCGATCATCAAAATAATCAACGATTCCCTTTTGTGGATCTTCAAACTCAAAAGCATAATAGGATTTGTTTTGATGTTCAAAATAAGCTGCTTTTATTTTTTTGATACCTACAGAGAGGCTATCATTCACGAATTTTTCCTCATAAATAATTTTGAAACGATCTCCAGGATATAGTCTGGAAAAGTCGATGGTCCAAGCATACACATCTGCCATATAAAAAGTGAGTGCGTCGCTAACACCAATGCTTTTCATTGTCTCATAAAGGGAAGAGGTAATGATTCCTGCAGCTTCAAGCTCTCTAACTTTCACTTCTTTAAAAATCGTTTTCCCATAGATACTATCTTTCAAATGAACAATAGCGTAGCTCTCCACGTTGGGGTGATAAACAAAATATTCTAATTGTTTCAAACTGTCTTTTGAAAAAAATAGGCTATAAGTCTTATACAATTGAAGTTTTCTAACGTTCACACAGTTTTTAATGCGGTTTACAATGGTATGCACTTCGGGATAATCTATTCCATTTGCTTCAAGTATCGAACCAAAAGTATCGCCACGTTGAATTTTCTTCTCCTTCTTTTCAAAAAAATTCAAATCCAAACCAAATTCTTTTTTTGGAACAATAACATGGTTTGTGTAGACCTCAGGAGAGGGCGAGGAGGGTAACACTGAATTTTTGTCACTACAACTTACCATAAGAAGAAATACGAGAACAGAAAGAATCAATCGCATGGCAAAATAATATCTTTCAAATTTCGCAATAGCTAGCATATAATAAAACGGTATTCAGAAAAAGTTTTACACGAGTTCATAATTTACCCAACTATTGATCGACCGTTATACTAAAGGGATGATTTAAATTTTTAAAATTTTCTAAATCAGCATAGATAGATCCCACCACTATGTCAGCCTGAATGCGGATAGGAATTTTATTTTTATCGGCAGAAACCCATAGGGTAACACTTTCTTGCTCCTTAAATACTCTTCCTGATTGAACCATGGGGCGAAATTTCAAGCAGGGGACCTTTCCAAATTTGGTGTTTATGGTTTCCTTGCCAAGGAACTTGAGCTGAAAAACATAGTTTTCTTGATCAAAAAACATATTAATACTAAAACTCTCATTTTCTTTTATTTCATCCTCTGGATAAAAGTTTCTGAGGTAATAAAAGCTGGACAATAAATCTTGAGCATTTGGCTCAAAAGGGACATTATATTGCTCTTTTTTCTTTTTGTCATTGATCCGAGCTAATAGACTGTCATGATCAAATTGAATCTCTACATTTTTTGTGTAGCCTCCCTCATCAATGTCTCTAATAAATTTGTATGGCAGTCCATTTTCAGCATCAAAATAGGTTTCATAATGGTCTTCAACCTTAAAAAACCAACGGGCAAGACCCGTAGTACGGCCATAGCCCTTTGCATGAAAAACATCTTTACCATCAAGCTCTTTTTTCTCAAGGGAGAGGCTAGCATAACTCGCATTAAAAATTCCATAATAAATTCGAAACTCAAACCATTCACCATCTTTAAATGGGAGCTCTGGTTTGGGTTCTTTCTCATGTTGGAGTTCGGAGAAAGAAGACAGAATAAAAACTAAAAAATAAATGATCCATTTATGTTGCATCTCACAAAAATAAACATTCAACTTGTGGATAGAGGTTAAATTTTTTTTAAAATCAGTGCGTTTTATTTTGAGAAATTCATTAAGGCATTATGAATTTTCTTTCCTCTTTTAGGACCAAAGAGGTCAATTAAATCTTTTTCAGTAGCCGCTTGCACTTGTTTGAAGGACTTGAATTTTCTCAATAATTGAGATCTTGTGCTAGGGCCAATACCGGGCAGATGGTCAATTTGAGATTGAAGTCCCCCTTTACTCCTTTTCTTGCGATGCAATTGGATACCAAAGCGGTGTGCTTCGTCTCTTGCCCTTTGAATTATTTTTAACGATTCTGATTTTTTATCAATGTAAAGTGGAATTGGGTCATCAGGAAAAAATATTTCTTCTAGTCTTTTAGCAATACCTACAATGGCAATTTTCCCTCTGAGTCCCAAAAGCTCTAAACTTTTAACAGCGGAGGAAAGTTGCCCTTTTCCACCGTCTACCACAATGAGTTGAGGCAAAGAGGCGTCTTCTTCTAATAGGCGCTTATAGCGTCTAAAAACAACTTCTTCCATCGAAGCAAAGTCGTTAGGGCCCGCAACAGATTTTATACTAAAATGACGATATTCTTTTTTACTTGGCTTCCCATTTCTGAATACCACACAAGCAGCTACAGGATTGCTTCCTTGGAGGTTTGAGTTATCAAAGCATTCAATATGATAAGGATGAGCGGATAGTCGAAGATCAGCTTGCATTTGGGCCATGATTCGTTTAATATGTCGTTCTGGATCAACAATTTTCATTTGTTTGAATTGTTCTAAGCGATAAAACTTGGCATTTTGCATAGACAGTTCTACTAATTTCTTTTTATCGCCTTGTTGAGGCACAAGGATTTTATAAGATGATCCTAACGCGACAGGATGTGAGCTATAGATTTCTTTGGTAGTGCTATCAAAGCGTTGTTGCAATTCAACAATGGCCAGTTGCAAAAGTTTTGTATCCGCTTCATCTAATTTTTTCTTAAGGTCAAGGGTGTGTGAGCGCACTATAGCTCCATGAGCAATTTGCATATAGTTGATATAGGCATGAGATTCATCTGAAAAAAGGGCAAACACATCTGCATGATTAATCTTGGGATTAACTACGGTTGATTTTGCTTGGTAGTTTTTGAGAATCTCTATTTTTACTTTGATTTGTTGAGCCTTTTCAAAGGCAAGGGCTTCTGCAAAAGTTTTCATTTGTTTCTCAAAAGCGGACAAAGATGCTTTAAAATTTCCTTTGATAATTTGTCTAATAGCCATAATGTTTGCATCGTAGATTCCTTGTTCCATCTTAGACTCACAAGGGCCTAAGCAATTGCCAAGATGGTAGTCTAAACACACTTTAAACTTATTGGCTTTAATCTTATTTTCTTTTAAATCGTAGTTACAACTCCGCAGTGGATATAGGCTTTTAATTAAATTGAGCAACGTACGAACCGTTTTCATGCTTGTGTAGGGACCATAATATTCAGATCCATCTCGAATGATTTTTCGGGTAGTAAAAATTCGTGGGTAGGGTTCGTTTTTGATACAAATCCAAGGATAGGTTTTATCGTCTTTGAGCATTACATTATAGCGTGGCTGATGTTCTTTAATCAAGCTATTTTCTAATAAAAGCGCATCCATTTCGGTGTCTACCACTATGTGCTCTATACGGTGAATTTGCTTGACCAATACAGAAGTTCTTCTATTAGCATGGGTTTTAGTGAAATAGGAATTGACCCTTTTTTTTAAGTTTTTAGCCTTACCTACATAAAGCATCTTGTCAGTATTATCAAAATATTGATAAACACCGGCTACTTCTGGTAAACTTTTCAATTGTATTTCTACTCTTTCCAGTTCCATACTTACGAAGGTATAGAATTCTAAAATCTATTAAAATTTCACTTCTTTTTTTATGAGATTTATTTTGCATATTTGCCTTTAATGGGATTGACCAAAGAGGAGCTTAGGAAAAGTCTTTTAGCAAAAAGAAAGAAGCTATTAGATAACACACATGCAGAAAAAAGTCTGGCAATTGCCCAACAATGTGTAAATCTTCCCTTGTGGAACCGCTCCATTTTTCATCTTTTTTTACCAATGCAGCATAAAAAAGAAGTGGACACTCTCCCACTGTTGACCATGTTGCAGGGAAAAGATAAGCAAGTCGTTTTGCCTAAAATAGTAGGCAATAAATTAGAGCATATTTTACTCACAGACGACACCTTATTAAAGGCAAATCATTTGGGAATAGTTGAGCCTCAGAAAGGAATTCAAATGGTGCCCAACACCATTGAAGTGGTATTTGTGCCCCTATTGGCCTTTGATAAAAAGGGACATAGGGTTGGGTATGGGAAAGGGTATTATGATAAATTTTTGTCTCATTGTGCCCCTTCAACTATTAAGGTTGGCCTAACTTTTTTCACGCCAGTTGAAAAAATACAAGATATAGAAACAACCGATATAGCGTTAGACTATGTTATTAGTCCAGATATAATCTACTCTTTTTGAGAACTAGCTTGGCCAAAAATCTTTTTATTGAAAACAATAAGAAGACCAACTCCAGTACTAATTGAAGTGTCGGCGACATTAAAAATGTATTGAAAGAAGGTATAGGGTTTACTTCCGATAAATGGTATCCACTCAGGCCATTCCCAACTAGCCAAAGGAAACTGTAGCATATCAACAACGTGCCCAAAAAAGAGCGGCGCATAGCCTTGCTCTGGAAGGAGTGTAGCTATTTGACCAAAACTACTAGAAAAAAGGTATCCATAAAACACAGAGTCAATAATGTTGCCAAGAGCTCCAGCAAAAATGAGACACAATGCCCAAATGAGTGTTCTTGAGCTTCTTTTTTTTATATGTTGCCATAGCCAAAAGCCTATGGCAACAATGGCAATTAGGCGAACAATGGTCAATAGTAACTTAGCTGTTTTTTCACTGAGAAAGGGCAATAAGTCGTTGAGCTTTGTGCCCATAGCCATTCCTTTGTTTTCTACAAAAAGAAGTTTAAAAAACCCCCAATCTACAATGGCTTGATCTCCATAAAGCGTGAGGGGGTAGTGTAGCTTAATATAGATTTTACTTCCTTGATCTATAAGGAGCACCCCTAAGATGATGATGAGGGACCAAACTAATGATAAGGATGTTTTCTTAAGTTCCAGTTTATTTGTCATTAAGATAAGGTGCTAAATTAAAAAATATACAATTCAGCGTTGCATTATATCTCCATTTATCGACTGAACTATCAATTGTGGTGGTTTCTCACCTATTGGAAGAATGTCAACACTTCCATTTTGACTGGATGCTAAAACACGAATACTTTTTGAGTGGACTTTCACATTTGATTCTACACTTTCAATATGCCCCTTTTGGAGTGACGCTTCCCACAAACAGAGCCCATTCTGTTGTTGCAAATCCAATTCTGAAACACTACCCAAAATTTCTACAACAGCATCTTTCACCTCTAACAATACTTTGACTGCCTCGGGGGCATATATTGTTACATTGGACACAATATTTTTATGTGCACTCAGTTTATCGTCTGGCTTTAAGGCAAGGGGAGAAAACTTTTCTTCAATACGGAGGGCATCAATATTTTTGGCTTGAGATAAGAAGGTTTGATTTTGATATTCTCCTTCAGTTCTGTAAATAATTTTTAGAGGAATTTCGTCTTTGATTCCTTGAAAATTAATATGATCAGCCCATGGAAAAACTAATTCCAATTGGGCACCCGTTGGAAGAATAAACTCTTTTTCAATCACCTTTTGTGCTGAAAGCCATCCCCAAAGTAAACTTACAACAAGGCCAAGAGTAAATTTATTTCTGAAGGTTTTTAGCTTCAATACTTAAAGTGGCATGAGGCACAAGCTTTAGTCTTTCACTAGATATAAGCTTACCTGTAACTCTACATATCCCGTAAGTTTTATTCTCAATTCTAATCAAAGCATTT
>OZSS01000085.1_pt1 | contig 38522 bp, 40 predicted proteins | sample 1779911 | NCBI WGS metagenome assembly OZSS01 (sample SAMEA2603589, study PRJEB24840) | metagenome | biome: Water; feature: Photic zone; material: Seawater sample | place: Mediterranean Sea | collected 2013-11-12 | depth 10 m
GAGTGGCTTAGAACGTTAATAAACCATATAAAAAATAAATATAACACACACAATATTAAGTTTTTTGTCGACTCAGGCTATGATCAAGGTCTTAGTATATTATTAACTCACGAAAATATTGATTATTTAAAATTAAAAAATAATAAAATCATCTTAAATAAAATTAATCAAATTGCTAAAAAAAATAAGGTTTTATTAAATCCAACTTTTGATGTAGTAGATCTCACGAAAATTAAAAATATACAAAAAAAACTTAAAATAAAACTATGAAAATAGATGGAAATGAAATTAAAGTTGGAAATATTTTAGAGATTAATAACAAACTTTGGAAAGTTTTGAAAACCCAGCATACTCAACCAGGAAAGGGTGGTGCCTACTTACAAGCTGAACTTAAAGAAATAAGAGAAGGTACTAAAATGAATACTAGGTTTAGATCATCAGAATCAGTAGAAAGAGCTATTCTTGATGAAAAAGAATTTCAATATCTTTATGAAGATAATGATAATTTTGTGTTCATGGACAAACAAACTTATGAACAAATAGAACTTGGCTCAGACATATTAACTGAAGATCAATCAAAATTTTTAGTTGAGAATAGTAATGTTATTATTAGTTTCTATAATGAAAAACCAGTTGGAATTGACTTGCCTGATACTGTAGAATTAACTGTTGTAGAAACTGAAGGTGTTGTAAAAGGTCAAACAGCTGCTTCATCATATAAACCAGCTACTTTAGAAAAGAATATTAAAACATCTGTACCTCAATTTATTGCAGTTAATGATAAAATAGTAATAAGTACAATTGACGGTAGTTATATCGAAAAATCAAAAAATTAATGCAGCCTGCTGTAATTAATATTTTTGAAAAAGCAGTTAAGAAAGCTGGTAAAATATTATTAAGAGATTTTGGAGAATTAGAAAATTTACAGATACAATCTAAATCAGTTGGAGATTTTGTAACAAATGCAGATATTAAAGTAGAAAAAACACTTTTAGAAACTCTAAAATATTATTATCCAGATTATACCTACATAACTGAAGAAACTGGTGAAATAAAAGGTGATGAAAATACAATTATTATTGACCCAATTGATGGAACATCAAATTTTATTCATGGAATACCTCATGTTGGAATAATCGTTGCTAAAATGTCAAATAATGAAATCACAGACGGTGTGATTTATAATCCAATTTTAAACGAATTTTTTTGGAGTTCAAAAGGTAAAGGTTCTTGGTGCAATAATAGTAGACTTCGAGTGTCAAACAGGCAAATTTTTTCAGATTGTTTGATAGGTACAGGTCTTCCATTTGGAGAAAGAATTTATAAAAACTATTTAAGTGAGGTTGATGAAATCCTAAAATCATCCGCAGGAATAAGAAGACTAGGTTCTGCAGGCCTTGATCTGGCTTATGTTGCCTCTGGTAAATTAGATGGTTTTTGGGAAAAAGATCTAAATTTATGGGATGTTTCAACGGGCATTCTTTTAGTTAAAGAAGCTGGGGGAAAAATTTCTAAAATAGATGGAAATGCATGGGAAATAAATTCTCGTGATTTAATTGCTTCAAATAATAAAATTCATAATGAATTAGTTAAAAAACTTACTTTACTTTGAAATCTATATAAATATAAGACAGACATGAAAAAAGATATACATCCTAAATATCATGAAATAAATGTTGTTATGACTGATGGATCTACTTTTAAAACTAGATCTACTTGGGGTAAAGAAGGTGATACTCTTAAATTAGAAATTGATTCTAAATCTCACCCTGCATGGACCGGTGGTAAAGCTGGTCTTAATGAATCTGAAGGACAGGTAGCTAGATTCCAAAAAAGATTTAAAGGTCTAAAAATTAATAAATAATTATTTAAAAAACTTTTCAGCATTAAGTTTTAAATTTTCCTTCTTTTTTATCTCATCTTGAACTCTTAGTATTTCAGTTTGAAGTTCAGAAATATAGTTTTGTAAATCCTCAACACTGAAATCATCCAAATTTAATATTTTAACCGTCTTTTGTTTTTCATCAACTTCAAAAAAATCTGTCATAGTTATATTTTGTTATATATTATTTTTTGATTATATTATATGAGCCAATTATGAAATATCCTTTAATGCCTAAAGCAACAGCAATATGGTTAGTTGAAAATACAGCTTTAACGTTTGATCAAATAGCTGAATTCTGTGGATTACATGAATTAGAGGTTCAAGGAATAGCTGATGGAGAAGTTGCTGTCGGTATGAGAGGTTATGATCCAATTGATAATAATCAATTAACAAAAGAAGAAATTGAAAGATGTGAAAAAGATAATGCAGCTCGTTTGAGTCTTATTAAATCTGATGTAATTGAGGATTTACCACCAAGAAAAAAAGATTCTAAATATACACCTCTTTCTTTAAGACAAGAAAAGCCATATGCTATTTTGTGGCTTATAAAAAGATATCCGACTGAATTAAGTAGTTCTCAAATTGCAAAACTTACCGGCTCAACAAAAAATACAGTAGAGGCTATAAGAAATGGTACATACAGAGAAGCAGTTCTTGAGGCAAAGAGTCCAATGGATGTTGGTTTATGTACTTATAAGGATCTCGAAAGAACTTTAAATAGAACTAGAACAAAAAAAGTAGATCAAGAAAATTAATCATTTTTTATAACGTAATTTAGATAATAGAACATCAAGATCATCCAAAATAATACCATTGAAATAATAAAAATCTGAAAGTTATATATTTTTATAACTCCGATAGGCTCACCAAGATAATAGGTTAAAGGTCCTAAAACTCCACTTAAAATAATTCCTAAAATTTTATAACTTTTAAAAAAAGTAAGAATTTCATCAAAAAGAGTACTAAAACTAAACCATAAAACAATCATCCATAATGGCAGAGTACCAACTTTAGCAATAGTTTCAAAATCGTAAATTTGGAAATAAACTAATAAAGTATCAAAAAAATATCCTGGAACTGAAATCAAAAGTGAAATCTTAATAAATTTTTGTTTATTATGATTAAAATAAAAATAAGTTAGTAAGAAAATAATTCCAACCCAGATGCCCAACATAGGATTAGAAAATTTTGTTTCACCAAATACACAGGCTAACCAAGTTAGTTGATAGCCAGTTAAGACTAAAAATACTTTTAGTTTTTGCATTTCTATTTTTGAATTAAGAAATGAGAAACATCGGTTGAACTATTTGCAAAACCTGTTTCACAATAAGATAGATAAAATTCCCACATTCTTTTAAATTTAATATCAAAACCAAACTGAGATAAATCATTCCAAGATTTTTGAAATTGTTTATTCCACATTTTAAGTGTTTTTGCATAAGAACCACCGAAACTTAGATTTTCAATACATTTTAATCCAACGTGTTTTGCCGAATATTCAAATTGTTTTTTAGTTGGAAGCATTCCACCTGGAAATATATATTGTTGAATAAAATCTGGTCTGTTTTGATAATCTTTAGCCTTTTTTTCATCAATCGTTATGACTTGTAGTGCAGCCATACCGCCATCGTTGAGAGAATTACGAATTATATCAAAGTAATTGTACCAGTATTTCTTCCCAACTGCTTCAAACATTTCAATTGAAACTATATTGGAATATTTTTTTTTGATATCCCTATAATCTCTGAATATAACTGATACTTTTTCAGACAAACCTTCATTTTGAATTTTTTCAGAAGCATATTCGTATTGTTCCTTAGAAATAGTTATAGCATCAACTGAACAATTGTAATTTTTCGCTACAAATGATGAAAAACCTCCCCATCCACATCCAATTTCTAAAGTTTTAGAATTTGAGTCTAATGATAAAGTTTCTGCAATTTTTCTATATTTGTTAAATTGTGCATCCGATAAATTGGTATTCTTATTATCAAAAAGAGCAGAAGAATAGGTCATGGTTTTATCTAACCACTTTTCGTAAAAATTATTTCCTAAATCATAATGATATTTAATATTTTTTTTACTCTGTGATTTTGAATTGTTATTTAAAAAATGCTTTAATTTGGCAAAAGTAGCAAAAAAAAGATTAGTATTTATACTTTGTAAAAAATAACTCTCATTTTTGTGAGAAAGTAGTAATAAATTAGTTAAATCGGTGCTTGAAAAGTAACCATTCATATAAGCTTCTGCAAAACCTACAGAACCTTTTTTAAAAATTAAATTTAAAAAATTATAATTGTGAATTTTTATATTTACAGATATATCCTCCTCTTTTCCGACAAAAACTCTCTCCTCGCCAGTAGGAAATTGAACTGTTAATTTTCCATATCGAATTTTAGATAAAAAGTTTACTAATAATTTTTCGACAGTTTTATCGAAATTTGTTTTAAAAAAATTCATTTAAAAATTACCTTCAAAACTCACTGTATCATTTGGCTTCTTGTTTCGTGCATAATATTTACCACCTTTGTAAATTATTTTTAAAGCCTCATAAAGAATTCCAGCCATTACCTTAAAACCAAAAAATGGATTATAATATAAAAATTTAAACATGTTTTTTGAATTAAAATCTATAAATTTGCCATGCTGAGTAGCTGTTAGAACTTTTTTATTATTTTTATCATAAAGATCAATGTTAATATTTATTTTATCTTTTTGCATTCGATTAAAAAATTTATAATTTGCCTCCATTTCTATGAATGGAGATACATAAAACTGCTTTGCACATTCATGAGATAATTTAAAATCTTCAAAATTTACATTTCCTTTAAAAATATAGGTATGTTGTTCATTAGTCGTATTTTTGACTTCATAGAAAATAGATATTAATTTTTTATCATCATAACAATATATAATTGATAAGGGATCAAATACATATCCCAAAATTCTTGGAAAACATAATATCATTATATTAAGATGTTTATATTTAATATTAAATTTAGAGAGGGAATCTTTAACGAATGTCTTTATTGACCTTTTGTCTCTATATCCATGATCTTTTTCATAAATAGAAAAAAGATTAAAAGAGTTTAATGAAAAAAGTTTATAGTTTTTACATAATTGATCAATATTATCCAAATTAATAAAAAAACTTGGTACTTCATATTTCAATGTGTGTTTAAATGGAATAAATCTTTTATGAATAATGCTAGATAATAGTATTTGAGAAATCATTTAAAATTAATTTGCAATCTATTATAAAAATTTTTCTCTCTCTTCCAAGGTAAATCACAATTTAACAATTTACAAATATAAGAAGATGATTGAATGCCGTCTTCATGAAAACCATATCCAAGGTAAGCTCCACAGAAAAAAGTATTATTCTTTCCTTGAATTTCCATAACATTTTTTTGAGCTAAAATAGTATCTGTAGTATATATTGGGTGATCAAAGGTTGTTTCATTAATTATATTTTTAGGCTTTTTATAAGGATTAACAGTTACAAAATAATCTTGCTTAGTTGGCAATTTTTGCAAGAGATTCATCCAATAAGTTAAAGTAAATTTAGAAGATGAAGATTTATTTAAAAAATTCCAACTTGACCAAGCAATTTTTGAATTAGGCATTAAAGATTGATCGGAGTGGAGTATTGCTGAGTTAGTTGAATATTTAAATTGTGAAAATATTTTTACTTCTTCTTCTGTTGGTTTTTCCAAAATATCCAATACTTGATTTGCATGGGTTGCAAATATTACCTTATGAAATTCTAATATATTATTTTTCTCATCTTCTATTTTAATTTTATTATTTTCTCTAATAATTTTTTTAATTTTGAAATTTGTTTCATACTGAAAAACATTTTTATTAATAATTTTTTTTATATATTCGTTACTACCGCCTTCTACATATTTCCATTGAGGTCTTTTTTTTAAATTAAATAAAGCATGATTTTTAAAAAAATTAATGAATGTTATAAGAGGAAAATTTTTTACATCACTTATATTGCTTGACCATATAGATGATATCATAGGTAAAATATGATAATTTATTAGGTATGTTGAAAAATTATTAGTTTTTAAAAAATCATTTAAGGTTTTAGTTTGCTCTAAATCACTAACATTCAAGCTATTACATAATAAATAAAGTTTTCTTATTTCAAATAACATTTTATAAAAATTAAAAGAAAACACATTTCTAAAATTAGCAAAAAGAGAAAATATATTTTTGCCACTATATTCAATTTGAGGATCTTGATTTGAGACGGCAAAAGACATATCTGAATTTTTGCATTTCACATCAAGTAATTTAAAAAAATTTGTTAAATCTGGATAATTATTTTCATTGAATACAATAAACCCTGTATCGACTGGGATTGTCTTTGTTGATTCTTCAACATAGATAGTTCTTGTATGTCCGCCCAATCTATTATTTTTTTCAAATAAATAAACATCATATTTAGAAGACAAAAGGTAAGCTGCACTTATTCCTGAAATACCAGAACCAATAATTGCTATTTTTTCTCTCACATCAACTAATAGTTTTAAATGCTGATAGTGCTCTATTTCTTGTTTCTTTTAAATCTACAATTGGTGCTGGATATGAAGTGCCAATCTCAAAATTATATTTCTTTTGATCCTCCATAGACATCTCCCAAGGATTATGAATATATTTTTTTGGAATATTATTCAACTCAGGAACAAATTCTTTTACATAATCACCATCTGGATCAAATTTTTGACCCTGCAATATTGGATTAAAAATTCTAAAATATGGACTTGCATCAGCACCACAACCAGAGATCCATTGCCAACCTGCAGAATTAGAACCAACGTCAGCATCAACTAAAGTATCAAAAAACCACTCTTCTCCATTTTTCCAGTGTAACAATAAATTTTTTGTTAAAAACGAGCCTACAATCATTCTTACTCTATTATGCATCCAGCCTGTTTTATATAGTTGTCTCATTCCAGCATCAACAATTGGAATACCAGTTTTACCATTATGCCATAATGATAAATTTTTAGCATTTTTAATCCATGGAAATTTATTAAATTTACTTTGTATAGGTTTATGAGTCATATCTGGATAATGAAATAAAAGATTATAAGAAAAATCTCTCCAGCCAAGTTCAGCAAGAAATTTTTTTTTATTTTCAGGATCAATTTTTTTTTCATTATTTACGGTATCATAAACTTCCAAAGCAGATATTTCTCCAAAATGAAGATAAGGTGATAATTTTGAAGTTAAATCTTTATCAGGTCTATCTCTTCCGACTGAATAGTTATTTGCTTTTTCTGAAATATATTTTTTTAATTGTAATCTTGCATTACTTTCACCAGGTATCCAATATTTTTCAATTTCTTTGATCCATTGCTCTTTTTTGTTTGTTAGATTTAAATCTTGTATAGTTGTTTCATTTTTAAATTTTGAATTGGTGTAATCTATTTTTGATTTTTTTAATTTATTTTCTTTTTGTTTTAGTAGTTCATCACAATGTCGCCAGTAAGGGGTAAATACTTTAAAAAAGGTTCCACTTTTATTTTTAATATTCCAAGGTTCATTTAAAAGATATCCATTGTGCGAGTCACATTCTATTTTAGATGCAGTAACTATAGATTTAATTATAGTATCTCTTTTAATTGAGTATGGATCATATAGTCTATTCCAAGATACACATTTAACATTTGAATTCTTTAATATTGAAGATATAATTTTCTCTGGATCACCAGCAAATATATTTAGTTTGCCATTATATTTTTGTATTGAATCATACAAACTAATTAAAGATTTTTCTAACCACCATTTAGATGTGGATCCAATTCTTTGATTTAAATCAAAAATATAAATTGGAATTATCTGATCAACTTTTTTTGAAAGTGACAATAAAGATGGATTTTCTTGTAATCGCAAATCTTGTCTAAACCAATGAATTCCATAAGTAGCTGCCATGAGTTTAAATTATGTTAATTTAGAATAAATTAAAGAGGTAAATCTATTATTTACTATGAGGAGGCATTTTTTTCTCTACGAACCAAACGTGTTTTTTTAACACAGGATCATATTTTTTCATTCGAAGCTTTTCAGCAACTTTCAATCCTTTTGTCGGTTTTCTTACAATATACTTAGTTCCTGTTTTTGGATTTTCTTCAGGTACTAGTTGTTTAAGAGCGAATGAAGTTTTTTTTGCCATGAGGTGTCTATACAGAATAATTATATGAAATAAAGTATTATTTATTCATAATCAGAAATTGACTGCTTAATAAAACGATTAAAATTTCCTCTTTTTTTATCAAGTTTAATTTGTTGATGTCTTTCAAGTAAGTTTTTTTTCTTTTCGTCAGATGTTTTATCAAAACAATTATGACAAGATACACCTGGTTTATAATATTTATTATAAGTATCTTTATGACTAATCGGTAACCAACAAGCATGGCAAAGTTTGTAAGATCCATCTTTTAATTCATTTTTCAGAGATACTCTTCCATCAAATACGAAACATTCACCATTCCACATTGAATCTTTTTTTGGAGTTTTTTCTAAATACTTAAGTATACCTCCATCTAACTGAGCAACATCTTTAAAACCTTTCATTATCATATAAGATGAAGCCTTTTCACACCTGATACCTCCAGTGCAAAACATCGCAATTTTTTTGTCTTTTGATTTATTTAGTTTTTTTTGAACAAAAGATTTAAAGTCAGTGAAACTTTTAGTTTTTGGATTAATTGCTCCTTTAAAAGATCCTATTTTAACCTCAAATTCATTTCTTACATCAATCACAATAGTGTCTTTGTCTTTAATTATTTTATTCCATTGATTGTATTTAACTTTTTTCCCAGATATTTTTGTAGGATCAGCAAATTTGGTTCTTAATGTGACTATTTCATTTTTATTTCTAATTTTAAGTTTTTGAAAAGGCATATATTTATATTTTGATCGTTTAAGATTAAGTTTCTTAAAGCTAAAATTTTCAAGATATAGAATCAAAGAATTTATGTTTTTCTCTAAGCCAGCTATTGTTCCATTAATGCCTTCATCAGCAATCAATATTGTACCTTTTATTTTATTAAATTTGCAAAAATCTTTAAGTTTAGTAATGATATTATTTTTATCTTTAATTATTTTGAATTGATAAAAAGTAATTATAGTAAAGTACTTGTTGTTCATTTATCTAATTAATATAAAAAACTTTAAAAATTTATGTCTAAGGAAACCATTAATACTGTTAAAAAGTTTCTCAATAGTTATTCTATAGAAACAACTCCAAATGTTTACGAAAAATATGGAAGCTTTACTGAATTTCTTGATAAAAATCATGACATTTATATAACTTATTTACCAGATGAAAATTCAAAAAATGTTATCAGAACGGCAAAAAAATTAAAATTAGAAGGTTATGAGGTTATACCCCATTTACCTGCGAGAACTATTGTAAATAAAAATGACTTAGAAAAATATATTGGTGAACTTGCAAATGAATCTGGGTGTTCAAAAATGTTAATTATTGGTGGTGGTGGAAATCAGGCTGGCGAAATCTCTTCTTCAATTGATGTTTTAAAAACAGATTTTCTATCAAAATATAATTATCAATTTGTAGGTGTGGCTGGGCATCCCGAAGGAAGCCCAGATATTTCAAATGAAAATTTAGATTTAGCAATTAAACAAAAGAATGATTTTGCAAAAAATGTTGATTTTAAAATGTATTTAGCAACACAATTTTTTTTTGAAGCTAAATCTTTAATCGAATGGGAAAAACACTTACTAAAAATTGGAAATACATTACCAATCCATGCTGGGATACCCGGCCCTGCTTCTATTAAAACATTAATAAATTATGCAAGGTCTTGCGGTATTGGAAATTCTTTGAGATTTATTACAAAACAGGCTTTTAACTTAACTAAGCTTGCGACATTGAACACTCCTGATAAATTAATTTATGATCTTGCCGAACATAGCGAAATAAACAAAGACTCTAAACTTGAAAAAATTCACTTCTACGCTTTTGGTGGTATGAAAAAAACATCAGAGTGGTTAAATCAATTTAATAACTCAGATTTTTCTTATAATAATAGACAGAAATTCGAGTTAAATTAGCTTCTTCACAATTTTTTAATCTTTTAATGAAACAAAAGTTGTTTGAAATAAAAGTTAATCTATAGATCAATTATCTTATTATTTAGGAGTCTCATGTCAGATATTGAAATAGCAAGAAAAGCTAAAATGAAACCTATTAGTGAAATTCTAAAAGGGCTTGATGTACCAGATACACCAGAAGCATTTAGTCCTATGGGTCGTCACATAGCTAAAATAAACTTGGAGTACATAGAGTCACTTAATAAAAATAAAGATGGTAAACTTGTTCTAGTCTCAGCAATAACTCCAACACCAGCAGGAGAAGGTAAAACAACAACTTCTGTTGGATTAAGTGATGGTCTTAATAAATTAGGAAAAAAATCTATTGTTTGTTTAAGAGAGCCGAGTCTTGGACCATCATTCGGTATGAAAGGTGGGGCAGCTGGTGGCGGCTATGCTCAAGTAGTTCCAATGGAACAAATTAATCTACATTTTACTGGAGATTTTCATGCAATTACGTCAGCTCATAATTTACTTTCTGCATTAATTGATAATCATATCTACTGGGGAAATAAATTGAATATTGATGTTAGAAGAGTTGTTTGGAAGAGAGTAATGGATATGAATGATAGATCGCTTCGATCTATTGTTGTTGATTTAGGAGGAGTTGCAAATGGATATCCTAGACAAGATGGTTTTGATATTACTGTTGCATCGGAGATAATGGCTATTTTCTGCTTAGCAAAAGACTTAAAAGATCTTGAAGAGAGAATAGGAAATATAACAATTGCCTATACACGAGATAAAAAAGCTATTTATGCAAAAGATTTAAATGCACAAGGTCCAATGACAGTATTACTAAAAGATGCCATAAGACCAAACATAACTCAAACGTTAGAAAATAATCCCGCTATAATTCATGGTGGACCATTTGCAAATATTGCTCATGGTTGTAATTCTGTAATTGCAACTAAAGCTAGTTTAAAATTAAGTGATTATGTTGTAACTGAAGCAGGCTTTGGAGCTGATTTAGGAGCAGAAAAATTCCTTGATATAAAATGTAGAAAATCAAATTTAAATCCTGATTGTGTGGTTTTAGTTGCTACAATTAGAGCACTAAAAATGCATGGGAATGTCTCTAAAGAAGATTTGAAAAATGAAAATGTAAATGCGCTTAAAATTGGTTTAGTAAATTTAGAAAGACACATAAACAACATAAGAAAATTCGGATTACCAGTAACTGTTGCAATTAATCATTTTGTTACTGATTCTAAAGCTGAGGTTGATGCCGTCCTAGATTTTTGTAAAACTCAAGGAGTCAAGGCTTCTATGTGTACCCACTGGTCTGATGGTGGTGATGGCGCAACAGAATTAGCTAAAAATGTAATAGATATGTGTGAAGAAAGTAAAAGTACATTTAAATTTTTATATGAAGATGATTTAACTCTATTCAAAAAAATAGAAAAAATTGCACAGGAGATTTATCACGCAAGTGAAGTCGTCGCAGACACAAAAGTGCGTCAACAATTGAAGGATTTTGAAAATAAAGGATTTGGCAAATTGCCTGTTTGTATTGCAAAAACTCAATATAGTTTTTCAACTGATCCTAATTTAAAAGGTGCCCCTACTGGCCACGTTTTACCTATTAGAGAAGTAAGATTATCATCGGGAGCAGAATTTATAGTGGTTGTCTGCGGCGATATTATGACCATGCCAGGTCTACCAAGTGTGCCTGCGGCAAATTCGATAAAGCTAAATGACCATGGAGAAATTGAAGGTCTATTTTAAAACTGCTATAAAGAATTATAATGTTTAACAATAAATATTCATTTCTATCTATTGCTAGAAACGCTTTAAGTCATCATGAGAATTGGCAGAAGACATGGAATAGTCCTGAACCAAAAAAAAATTATGATGCAATAATAGTCGGTGGTGGTGGACACGGTTTAACTACTGCTTACTATTTAGCAAAAAACCATGGAATTAATAATATTGCAGTAATTGAAAAGGGTTGGATAGGTGGTGGAAATACGGGGCGAAATACGACTATAATTAGATCGAACTATTTATGGGATCAAAGTGCAGCTTTGTACGAGCATGCATTAAAACTTTGGGAGGGTATGTCTCAAGAATTAAATTATAACGTTATGTTTTCTCAAAGAGGAGTTTTGAATGTTGCTCATAATCTTCATGATGTTAGAGAATTAAAAAGACGTTGGCATGCAAACAGGTTGAATGATATCGATTGTGAATGGCTTGATACAAAGAAAGTTAAAGAATTTTGCCCAATAATAAATACTTCACCTAACATTAGATATCCTGTTTTAGGCGCAACGCTGCAAAGAAGAGCAGGAACTGCAAGACATGACGCTGTTGCATGGGGTTACGCAAGAGGAGCTGATGAAATGGGAGTTGATATAATTCAAAATTGTGAAGTAACTGGTATTAATGTAAAAAATGGAAATGTAACTGGTATTGAAACAACAAAAGGAACCATTAATTCAAATAAAATTGGAATAGCTGCTGCAGGGCATACCAGTGTTATTGCCAGTATGGCGGGTATCAAATTACCTTTGGAGAGTAAGCCATTGCAAGCTCTAGTTTCAGAACCAGTAAAACCAGTCATTGATACTGTAGTAATGTCCAATACAATTCATGCTTATGTATCTCAGTCAGATAAAGGAGAACTAGTTATTGGTGCTGGAACAGATGGATACACTTCATATACTCAAAGAGGTGGCTTTAACATTGTTGAAGATACATTAATGGCAATAGTTGAATTGTTTCCAATATTTTCTAGAATGAAAATGCTTCGTCATTGGGGAGGAATTGTAGATATTTGTCCTGATGCAAGCCCCATTATCAGTAAGACGCACATAAACGGACTATATTTTAATTGTGGTTGGGGAACAGGTGGTTTCAAAGCAACACCAGGTTCTGGTTGGGTATTTGCTCACACTATAGCTAATGATCAAGCACATGAATTAAATGCTCCTTTTACAATAAATAGATTTTCTAGTGGTGAATTAGTTGATGAACATGGTGCAGCTGCCGTAGCACATTAAATCATGTTTTTAATAAATTGCCCATACTGTGGAGAAAGAGATCAAGCTGAATTTTCTTGTGGAGGTGAAGCGCATATTGCAAGACCAAAAAATCCTCCTGAACTCTCTGATGATCAATGGGCAGAATATTTATTCTTGCGAAAGAACGAAAAAGGTATTCATTATGAAAGATGGAACCATGAATATGGATGCAGACAATGGTTTAATTTAGCAAGAAATACAGCAACCGACGAAATTCTTGCAGTATATAAAATGGGAGAAGCTCCTCCCATATTAAACGCAAATATTCCAGCTACTCCTTCAGGTGAGCCAAGTATTGGATCAGGGAATTTATCAACATCGAAAAAAGATAGGTTTTAAAAATAAAGATGCGATACAAAAATAATAAAAATCTAGAAAATAATAAGTCTGTTAGGTTCTATTTTGATAATAAAGAATATTTTGGATTTGAAGGTGACACCCTAGCTTCTGCACTTCTTGCAAATGATGTTCATTTAGTTGGAAGAAGTTTTAAATATCATCGACCGCGGGGTATTTATACCGCAGGTAGTGAAGAACCTAATGGAATAGTTCAGCTTGAGACCAAAGAATATACCGAACCTAATAGAAGAGTAACTGAAGTCCAGATATATGATGGGTTAAAAGCTTTTAGTCAAAATAATTGGCCGTCAGTGAAATTTGATGCTGGCGCTATAAATGATTTACTATCCCCATTTTTTCCTGCAGGGTTTTATTACAAGACCTTTATGTGGCCGCCAAAGTTTTGGAAAGCATATGAGTTTTTTATAAGACACGCTGCAGGACTTGGTAAATCTCCAAAAAAAGATGATCCCCACAAATACGAACATTTTCATTATCATTGTGATGTTCTAATTGTTGGAGCAGGAGTGAGTGGATTAATTTCAGCAGAAATTGCAGCGAATAAAAATTATAAAGTTTTACTAGTTGAGCAAGAAGAGGATCTCGGTGGTGAAATTTTATCTACAAAAAATCAAGACATTAAAATTGATAATTTACCGATTAATGAATGGAAAAATAAATTAGTTGATAAACTTTCTAAAAATTCAAATGTAAAAATAGTTAAAAACACAACTTGTTTTGCATACCTGAATTATAATTTATTACTAGCAGTGCAAGAAATTGATCCAGAAAAAGGTTTAAATAAAAAAAATGATATTAAGGAAAGAATTTGGAAAATTAGATCAAAGAAAGTTATTTTAGCAACTGGCGCAATTGAACGACCAATAATATTTAACAATAATGACAGGCCTGGAATTATGCTTTCTAACAGTGCAAAAAAATACTTAAATAAGTATGGAGTTGCACCTGGAAAAAATTTAGTTTTTTTTACAAACAATGATAGTGCCTATGAAACTGCAATAGATTTTTTTGAACAAGGTATAAAAGTAGAGGTTATTGTCGATACAAGAGATAGTAGTGATGGATATTACCCTAAAAAAGCAAATAAATTAGGTATTACTATACTAAAAGGTTATGAAATTAGTGATACTGTTGGAAGATTAAAAATTAGAGAAGTTAAATTAAGAAAAATAAAAACTGAAAACAATAATGAAAAATCTTCTATTAATATTAAATGCGATCTTTTAGCAATTGCTGGTGGTTGGACTCCTACTGTTCATTTATTTACTCAATCAAAAGGAAAACTCAAATTTAGAGATGTAGATGGAAGTTTTATTCCTAATGAAGTTTATCAAGATACATTGTGTGTTGGAAGTTGCAATGGTAACTATAATTTGAATGAAATATTATTAAAAACTCAAGAAGATACATATAAATATTTAAATGATAATCAGCAAAATGAACTTGGTGAAGTAAATTACAAATCAGATAATGTAAAGCATGGCAAACACGAAAATGTTTGGATTACATCAAAGAACAGTATCTCAAGAACAAAAATGTTTGTAGATTTTCAAAACGATGTAACAGCAAAAGATATTAAACTAGCTTTAAAAGAGGGTTTTCAATCCATTGAACATGTCAAACGATATACAACTACAGGAATGGCAACTGATCAAGGCAAGACCAGTAATGTTAATGCACTCGGTATAATATCAGAGTTAACAAATACTGAAATCTCTGAATTAGGTACAACAACATTTCGTTTACCCTATAAACCAGTAACATTTGGAGCAATTGCTGGGCGTCATGTTAAAGAATTTTTTGATTTAGAGAGAACAAGCCCAATGCATCAATGGCATATTGATAATAAAGCTTTATTTGAGGACGTAGGTCAATGGAAAAGAGCGTGGTATTATCCTCAAAAGAATGAAAGTTTTCAATCTGCTTTAAATAGAGAGGTAAAAGCAACTAGAGATAGTCTAGGAATATTAGATGCATCAACTCTTGGTAAAATAGATATTAAGGGTAGAGATGTAAGTGAATTTTTAAATAGAATTTACACAAATTCTTGGTCAAAATTAGAAATTGGAAAATGTCGATATGGTGTAATGTTAGGTGACGATGGGATGGTTATTGATGATGGTGTAACAACTAGATTAGACGAGTATCATTATCTCATGTCAACAACTACAGGAAATGCGGCATCAGTAATGTCAAAATTAGAAGATTGGTTACAAACAGAATGGCCAGAATTAGAAGTATATTTAACCTCCGTAACAGAAAACTATGGGACGATAAGCTTAAATGGTCCAAATTCAAAAAAATTAATGCAAAAATTAGTTCCAGATTTTGATTTTTCAAAAGAAAATTTTCCTCATATGAGTTTTAAGAATATTAATATTGACGGAATAAAGTGTAGAGTCATGCGTATAAGTTTTACAGGGGAGATGTGTTACGAAATAAATGTTCCATCTGGCTATGCTAAAAATCTTTGGGAACTTTGTATAGATAAAGGTAAAGAATTTAATATTACACCATATGGTACTGAAGCAATGCATGTACTTCGTGCTGAAAAAGGATTTATTATTGTTGGTCAAGAAACAGATGGATCAGTGACACCAGTAGATCTGGATATGGACTGGATAGTTAGTAAGAAGAAATATGATTTTATTGGTAAAAGGGCATTATATAGAAGTGATACTATTAAAAAAGATAGGAAACAATTAGTTGGGTTAAAAACTAAAGATCCAAATAAAGTTCTTGAAGAAGGATCTCAATTGGTTGAAGAAATAACTGCCCTACCTATGAAAATGGTTGGTCACGTGACGTCTAGTTATTATTCACCTAATTTAAAATGTTCTTTTGCTTTAGCTTTAATTAAAGGTGGTCTTGAAAAAAAAGGAAGTGTTTTAATTGCTCCAATGAAAAATGAAAATATTGAGGTAGAAATAACGAGTCCAATATTTATTGATCCTGAGAATCAAAGGGTTAATCAATGAGTTTAACTTACAGTAATGTTTTGAATATAGATAAAAAAAATTACAATGGAGTAACAATAGAAGAAAGAGCTCTATCAGGTAAAATAAATATACGAGGTAAAAGTTCAGATAAAGAATTTATGAAAAATATAGGCTCAGTATTAAACCTGGTTTTACCAATAGAACCAAATGTAAGAATTTTTAATAATAATATTAGTATTATGTGGCTCGGTCCTAATGAATGGTTAGTCGAAACACCAGAAAATGAGAAAGATGAAATTATTTCTCTTTTAGAAACTAATCTCAATCAAGAAAAAACAGCAATAACTGATGTTTCATTTAATAAAACTGTTTTACGACTTGAAGGGGAAAAGGTATTTATTTTACTTTCTAAATTTCTTGTAGCCAACTTAGAAAAAATTTTGAAAACTAATTTTTCTGTAGCTCAAACTATATTTATAAAAATTCCAGTACTTTTTATCAGAAATAATACTGATAAAGAAGAGACTTCACTAGATATACATTTAAACAGATCACATGCAAAATATGTTTATGATTTATTAGTTGATGGTAGTAAAAATCTTAATATTTAATTTATTTTTTATCTTAATTTCATTAAGCGCAGTATCATCTGGTAAAACTATATTTGGAAAAGCAAAAGTAATTGATGGTGATACTTTACATATTAATAAAAATAAAATAAGACTACATGCTATTGATGCCCCTGAGACAAATCAAACATGTAATAAAAATAGTAAAGTCTGGAATTGTGGTGTGGAATCAACAAAGTTCTTAAAGAAATTAATTGGTAATAATAAAATTGAATGCATTACCAAGGGTAAGGATAGATATAATAGATTTATTGGAATCTGCTATAAAGATAATTTAGATTTAAATAGTGCAATGGTTCTGAATGGATGGGCGATAGCTTATCGCTATTATTCAAAAGATTATGTTGAAGAAGAAGAAAAGGCAAAACAGGAGAAAAGAGGAATATGGATTGGAGATTTTGTAGAACCCTATTTATTTAGAAAGAAAAATAAATAATCAACCATGATGTTGTAAATCTTTTAAATACATTAAATCTTCTATTTCTTTATCTTTATTTTTAATTATTTTTTTTAGATCATTTAATTCATTTTCAAAACTACGATTTTTTTGTTCAATTTTTCTAAGTTCTGATTTTAGTATTGAATTTTCAATATTTACTTCTTCCATATCTTCAGTTGATGCAGAACTTTCTAATTCTATTTCTAATTTTTGAACAAGATCTTCATATTTTGACAATTGTTTTGTTAATTCAGTTATTTTATTTTCTAGTGTGTTTAGTTTCTGAGTACTTTCTGAATTATTTTCTAATGTGTTATTTTCTAGATCTGATATATTGTTAAGAGATTGTTCATAATCACTCTTAATTATATCGAATGATTCATTTAAATCACGTATTTCTTCACGTAAGCTTTTTATTTGATCATCTCTAAATTTTAATCGCTGATCTTTCTGGAACACCTCAAGTTTAAGTTCTTCTATTTCAGATCGTAAACTTGATTCATCAACAACACTACTAGGAATGATTTCAATAGGTGGTTCAGTTTGATCAGTTGAAAAATCTATAGAAGGCAAATAGAAAAAAAAACCAAAGATAGCTATAATTGAAATGATTAGTAAAATTCTGTTTCTTCTTCTTCTCCTTGCTTGTGAACCAACAAAACCTACCATATGACTTCTATAAAACGGGAAGTGTAAAAAATAAATATTTAATTATTATTAAATTGTGGATCTAAAGAATATGTAGTTGATCTTAAGTACTGAGTAATTTTTTTGATATCACCAATTTCTACAAGGTTTTCGTAAGGTATAAGTGAACCAAAGTACATATAGATATCATCACCTATCTTTCTTTTCAATTCATACATACACAATGAGTATCTAAATGTTTGTCCGATTTTATTAGCAATATGGTAAAGTTGACTATTTTGACCGTCAAAAAAAATTGGTAACACAGGGCTTTTTGTTTTAAGAACTAGTTTCGATACCCATTGTTTCCACTCACCATCGTCTGCTTTTGTATTTTTTTTTAAGTTTTGTTTAGTTGCTATCGTTCCAGAAGGGAAAAGAACTAGTACACCTTCATTATGCAAAACTTTTTCAGCTTCTTTACGTGTATTAATGTTAGTTAATAGAGCTTCTCTATTTTCATTAAAATCAATTGGTAATATTTTATCTTTTACTGCCTCTGCTTGCCTTAAGACTTTATGTGTAACCATTTTATAATCTTGTCTTACTTTTGAAATTGCTGAACATATGGATACGCCATCAGCAACTCCAAAAGCATGATTTGCTATAACAATTAATTTTCCTTTTTTTGGAATGTAACTACCGTCCTGAAAATTAGTAATTAAAGTAAAATTTAATTTATCTACTGCATCATCCCAAAAAAGCTCAGGAGGTCTATTTTCAGATAAATATTCATCATATAATTTTTTTAATTTTAATTTTCCTGTTAATAATTCAGTAATCTTAATAAATATTTGACCAATAAAATTTACTTCTGCTGTTGCAAAAGTAAATACAATTTTATTTTTATTCATAATGAAAATGAATCAATTTAAATAAAATAAGTATTTTTCAAATATATTACATATTAGCATAATTTGGCCCCCCACTACCTTCAGGTACAACCCAATTTATGTTTTGTGATGGCTCTTTAATATCACATGTTTTACAATGAATACAATTTTGCGCATTAATTACAAATTTAGGATTTTGAATATCTGTCTTATCAATCTCATATACACCAGCAGGACAATATCTTTGAGATGGCTCATCATAAGCATTTAAAGTAAATTTTATTGGCAATTCCTTATCTTTTAATTGTAAATGCACTGGCTGATCAGCTTCATGGTTAGTTCCAGTCAAATAAACAGAGCTGGTTTTATCAAAAGTAAATATTCCATCATATTTTGGATAATCTATTTTTTTTGAATCTTTTGCTAATTGTAAAGATTCATGATCAGCATGTTTGTGTTTTAGTGTAAAAGGAAGCTTGCCTCTAAATATTATTTGATCAATTCCTGTAAATATTATTGCAGGTATTAGTCCCCAATTAAAACTAGGTTTTACATTCCTTGCAGCAAACAATTCTTTATAAAGCCATGAACGTTTAAATTTATCTTCATATGCTGCAAGAGATACAGATTTACTTAAATAATCATTAATTGTTTCAGCAGCTATAATTCCACTTTTCATTGCAGTATGAGAACCTTTAATCTTTGGCATATTTAAGGTGCCTGCATCGCAACCAACCAGTAATCCGCCCGGCATATACATTTTAGGTAAACTTTGAATACCACCTTCAATAAGTGCCCTTGCTCCATACGCGATACGTTTTCCATTAGTGAGAATTTTCTTAATTGCTGGGTGGGTTTTAAATTTTTGAAATTCATCATAAGGTGATAAATAAGGATTTTTATAATCAAGACCGATTACGTATCCTAAAAATATTTGTTTATTTTCAGCATGATAACAAAAACTACCGCCATAAGTTGCATTGTCTAATGGCCATCCAGCAGTATGCATGACAAGGCCTTCTTCATGCTGACTTTCATCTACTTCCCAAATTTCTTTAAACCCAATTCCGTATTGTTGTGGTGACTTATCTTTCGATAAATTATATTTTTTAATTAATTCTTTACCTAAGTGACCTCTGCAACCTTCAGCAAATACTGTTACTTTAGCGTTAATATTAATACCTGGTTCAAAACTATCTTTTTTGTTACCATCTTTATCAATACCCATATCACCTGTTTGAACACCAATTACATGATCATCATCTGAATATAATATTTTAGATGCTGCAAATCCTGGAAAAATTTCTACTCCTAAACTTTCAGCCTCACTTGCTAGCCATCTACATAAATTTGCAAGACTAATAATATAATTCTTATGATTTTTTTGAACACTGGGAAGAAGCCATGTAGGCCAATTTAACGAGCCTTCCTTAGATAAGAATAAAAACTTTTCTTTTGTTACTTTAGTTTTAATTGGTGAGTCTTTACTTCTCCAATCAGGTATTAATTCATCGAGTGCTCTTGTTTCAAACACATTACCACTTAAAATATGGGCTCCTACCTCTGATCCCTTTTCTAATACACAAACATTAATTTCTGGGTTCAGCTGTTTTAGTTTAATTGCAGTTGAAAGGCCTGATGGACCAGCACCTACCACCACAACATCATAGTCCATTGACTCGCGTTCTACTTCCATTTTATTTATTGTAATAAATTAATTTATTGTTGAATAGTATTTAATTTATCTAGTTCAGAAGATAATTGAGGCAATGCTTCAAATAAATCAGCGTTTAATCCATAGTCAGCGACATTAAATATTGGTGCTTCTTCATCTTTATTGATTGCAACAATTATCTTACTTTCTTTCATACCCGCTAAGTGCTGTATTGCACCAGAAATTCCGACGGCAATATACAAATCTGGGACAACTACTTTGCCAGTTTGCCCAACTTGATAATCATTAGAGACATAACCAGCATCTACAGCAGCACGAGAAGCTCCAACTGCCGCATTAAGCTTATCTGCTATTTCATTTAAGAGTTTAAAATTATCGGCGCTTTGTAATCCTCTGCCACCGGATATCACAACTCGAGCAGTACTTAACTCTGGTCTTTCAGATTGAGATTCTTCTCTATCTATAAATTCAACACTGCCACTATCATTATCAAAAGAAATATTTTCGACCTCTTCTTTTCCACCGCTAGTTTCTACAGGGTCAAACGATGTTGGTCTTACTGTTACTACTTTAATCTTGTCATTTGATTTAACTGTTGCAATAGCGTTACCAGCATAAATTGGCCTCATAAAAGTATCGGAACTTATTATTTTTATAACATCACTAACTTGTGCAATATCTAGTTTAACGGCAATTCTAGGAAAAATATTTTTTCCAAACGTTGTCGCAGGTGCCATAATGTGAGTATAATTATTGGCTAAAGATACAACAATAGGCTCAATATTTTCAGCAATTGGGTTTTTAAGTTTTTCATTATTGGCTAAATATACTTTTGAAACTTTTTCACATTTAGAGATATTTTTAGCTAGTTCCTCACAGTCATGACCCGTTACCAAAACATGGATATCTTGGTCTATTTGTGATGCTGCAGATATAGTATTTAAGGTTGATGATTTGATATCTGTATTATTATGTTCTGCTAATACTAATATTGTCATATAACTTTTGCCTCATGTTTAAGTTTTTGAACCAGTTCAACAACATCATTTACCATGATTCCTTTTTGTCTGACAGGTGGTTCTTCTACTTTTATTTGTTCAATCCTAGGTTCTAAATTTATACCAAGTGAGGATGCATCTTTTGTATCAATTGGTTTTTTTTTTGCTTTCATTATATTTGGTAAAGAGGCATATCTAGGTTCATTAAGTCGAAGATCACATGATGCTACAAATGGTATAGACACTTTTATTCTTTCTAAACCTTCATCTATTTCTCTAGTAACGATTGCATTTTGCCCATCAATTTCAATTTTAGATGCGAATGTAGCCTGAGGCCAATTAAGTAAAGCAGATGTCATTTGACCAGTTTGATTACAGTCATCATCAATAGCTTGTTTTCCCATTAAAATAATTGATGGTTTTTCTTCTTCAGCAACTTTAGAAATTATTTTTGAAATAGCTAGAGGCTCTAGATCATTTTCTGTTTTAATATGTATACCTCTATCAGCTCCCATTGCTAATGCAGTTCGGATAGTTTCTTGAGCCTTATCATTACCTACGGAAAGAATTATAATCTCATCTGCTTTACCAGCTTCTTTTATTCGTAGAGCTTCCTCTACCGCATTTTCATCAGGAGGATTCATTGACATTTTTACATTATCTTTTTCAACTCCTGAACCATCAGCTTTAACCCTGATTTGAACATTATAATCTATGACTCTTTTTACAGTGACAAGTAACTTCATACTATTGTTTTAATTTTTCATTTTTAGGATCATAAGGACTATCCTCTATAACTGTTACATTGTATTTTTTATTTAATATATCCATTTCTAACTTTTGACCGACATCTGCAAATTGAGGTTCCACCATACCAATAGCTAATGATTTTTTCACTCTAAAACCATAGTTACCTCCTGTCGCACGACCTATAACTTTTCCATTATTATAAATAGGATTATTACCCAAAGCATCTGCATCTTCAACATCATGAACCTCTAAAGTTACCATTTTGTTTTTAAAACCATTTTGCTGCCATTTAACAAGAGAATCTCTTCCAATAAAATTCCCTTTATTTAAATGTACAAATCTATCTAATCCAGACTCAAAGGCTGCATATTCTATAGACATTTCTGTACCAACCAATTTATAGGTTTTTTCAACACGTAAGCTTTCCATCGCTCTAATACCAAATGGTTTAAGCCCATGATCTTTTCCTGCTTCCATCAATTTATCAAAAATGTGGTTTTGATATTCAATTGGATGATGTAATTCCCATCCGAGTTCTCCAACAAAATTCATTCGCATAGCAATACTAGGCGCTAAACCAACATTGATTTTTTTTGAGGATAGCCATGGGAAATTTTCATTAGATAAATCTGTCTTAGTAATTTTGGAAAGAATATCTCTTGATTTAGGTCCGGCTAAAACAAAAACACCCATACTATTAGTTAGGTTTTCATAAATTACTGATCCATCTTTGGGCATCCATTTATGAATCCAATCATGATCTAATCGTTGAAATGCTCCTGCTGAAACTAAATAAAACGAATTTTCTTTTTCTTTCCCAATTGTGAATTCTGAGTGAACTCCTCCAGCTGTATTTAGTGCATGACAAAGATTAACTCTTCCAATTTTTTTAGGAATTTTGTTTGCAACTAAGTAGTCTAGAAACTCTTCTGCACCAGGTCCTGAAATCCGACATTTAGCGAAAGCAGTCATATCTAGAAGGCCAGCATTTTCCTGAACATTTAAGCACTCGTTGCCAACATGCTCAAACCATTTTGATCTTCTAAATGACCAATCATCTTTTTGTAATTCTTTTGAGGGTGCAAACCAGTTAGCACGCTCCCAACCAAACTTTTGACCAAAAACTGCGCCAAGATTTTTTAATCTATCATAACAAGGAGCTTGTCTTAATGGACGCCCTTCTTCCCTTTCCTCGTCAGGATAGTGTACTGTAAAGACGTTCGCATAAGCTTCTTCATTCTTTTTAATTAAATATGCTTCAGTTGCATAATCACCAAATCTTCTAGGATCTACTCCTAACATATCAATTGTAGGTTCACCGTCTACTATCCACTCAGCAATTTGCCATCCAGCTCCACCAGCTGCAGTAATTCCAAAACTATGACCTTCATTTAACCAGAAATTTTTAAGTCCCCATGCCGGTCCAACAATTGGACTTCCATCTGGTGTATAACAAATAGCACCATTGTAAACTTTCTTAACTCCAACTTCTCCAAAAATAGGAACACGGTGAATTGCTGATTCAATGTGAGGCTCTAAACGCTCCAGATCTTCTTGAAATAATTCGAATTCAGATTCTTTATCAGGTCCATCAACATAACAAACGGGAGCTCCTTTTTCATAAGGCCCTAAAATCAATCCTCCTCTTTCTTCACGCATGTACCAAGAACTATCAGAATCTCTTAAGACCCCCATTTCAGGAAGTCCTTGTTCTTTTCTTTTTAATATTTCAGAATGATCGTCAGTCACAATGTATTGATGTTCAACAGGTATAACTGGAATGTCTAGTCCGACCATCTTTCCAGTCTGTCTTGCAAAATTACCACTACATGACACTACATGCTCACATTCAATAGATCCTTTATCAGTTTCTACAATCCATAAATCGTCTTTATTTTTTTTAATTCCTATTACAGAAGTGTTTCTATAAATTTCCGCACCTTTATCTCTTGCTCCTTTTGCAAGAGCTTGAGTTAGATCAGCTGGTTGAATATATCCATCTTCAGGATGTTGAATTGCGCCTATTAATCCATCTGTGTTACAAAGTGGCCAAATTTCTTTTACTTGTTCAGGAGTTAAAAATTTTACATCTACACCAATTGTTTTAGCTACTCCTGAATATTGATAATACTCATCCATTCTATCTTGAGTAGTTGCTAAACGGATATTTGAAACCACACTAAAACCAACTTTTTGTCCTGTTTCTTCTTCAAGAGTTTTGTAAAGTTTGACTGCGTATTTATGCAATTGACCTACCGAATAACTCATATTAAATAATGGAAGTAACCCTGCTGCATGCCATGTTGATCCTGAAGTTAATTCTTTTCTTTCAATCAGAACTACATCTGACCAACCCTTTTTGGCTAAATGATAGAGAGTGCTAACGCCTACTGCACCTCCACCGATGACAACTACTTTTGACTTTGATTTCATTATTACTATTTAATACTGTACTTCATTAATCATATTAAATAAGGTGGGTCAATCATGAGATACTTTAAACAAATAATTTTAGTGGTTATATTAAGTGCGTTTATTTGTCTTCCCGTCAGGGCTGAAATGACTCTTAATGAATTATTTTTTGATGAGTCTAAGCCTTTTCATCTAAAAATATTAGATGTAATTCCTGCAGAAGGCATAATTCAAATGGGCGATGAAAATGCAAAAAATACTATTATCGAATTTATGGATTATTTTTGCGGATACTGTAAAAAAGTTCATCCTGAATTAATGCAGATTGCAAGTGAGCGAGAGGATACACGTATAATTTTCTTACAACATCCTATCTTAAGTGAGTCTTCCAAATTACTTGCAAATATGGCTATAGCTGCAAACATACAGAACAAGGGTATTGATTTTCATAATGCATTGTTTGAAGTTGAAGGAAATTTAAATAATGCAAAACTAAAACAGATAATTGAAAACCTTGAATTAAATGATGCTAAATTAAATATCGATATAACAAAGGATGAAATTAACAATATTGTTAAACTTAGTTCTTTTTTAGCTAATGGCTCAGGTGCTCGTGGCACTCCTACTTTTTTTGTCAATGAAGAATTTGTAGTAGGGTATATTTCCATTGATAGAATAAAGGCTTTATTAAAATAAAGAAGCTCTATTAATTAAATAGAGCTTCTTAAAAAGTTTTATTTATCTACAACTTCTCTTGTATTAGCGTTGTGTGATTCAGTAAAAGGAATTGGTACAACTTCTGCATCTACTGGCACACCAGGTGAGTCTGCATATATATCAGGTAGATGAACTTTGAATTTGTGACCATAATTTCCAATAGGAAAACCATTTTTATTTAGAGTCCCATCATATGGCACATAGCCCATAGCAATATTCCTTCCTTGCTCAGGATGATACCAAGGAGATGTTATGAAACCACAAGGTTCATTACCATCTTCTGAGACAAGCCAAAAATCAGGAGCATATTCTTCGATAGGTTTTCCACCTAAGCTTAATCCAACTAACTGGAGCTTATATGGTTTTTTTCCATCTTTTAAATCTGCCTTCATCTTTTCAAGAACAGTCTTACCAACATAATCAGAAGTTTTATTCCACTCGCCTTTACCAGACAGAGATACTTGATAGCCTAAATTACATTGAAAAGGATTATGCTGATTATCCATGTCTTGACCCCAAGATAGAATTCCTGCTTGGATTCTTCGATGATGAGCCGGAGCTATAACCATAAGATTATGTTTTTTTCCTGCTTCTAAAACAGCATTCCACATATCATCAGCGTATTTAGTAGAGTCATATAAATAAATTTCAAATCCAGCTTCTCCAGAGAAACCTGTTTGTGAAATTATACAATCTCTTCCCCCTACTTTCGCAGCAGCAAGTCCATAGAATGGCATTTCATCAACTTTAACTTGATCTCCTATTAAATCATTCATCAAAGCATGCGCTTTAGGGCCTTGAATTTGAACTGGGCTTACATCAATTTCATCAATATGGACATTAAATCTATTATCATGATTTACACCTTGCAAATACAAACCAATATCTGAGTCAGATAATGAAAACCAAAACTCATCCTTTGAAATTCTTAAAAGAATAGGATCATTTAAAACACCGCCATATTGATTACAAAGAATAACATATCTTCCTCTCATTGGAGATATTTTAGAAGCATCTCTTGTTATGACATAATCAACAAATGCCTCAGCATCAGGACCTTTAACCTGAATTTGTCTTTCAACAGCAACATTCCACATAGTAACATGGTTTTTAATTGCCTCATACTCAACCATTGCTCCACCATCTTCAGGCTTTACGTAACCTCTTGGATGATAAATTCTATTATAAACTGTTGCTCTCCAACATCCCGCCTCCATTGACAAATGCCAATAAGGTGATTTTCTCACTCTGGTTGAAATAAGCATTTGAACTGGTGTAGGACCACTTTGTCTTAAATTGTAGGGAACCTTTCTGTCCGATTGATCCACCGACGTAGAATGTTTAATCATTATAAACTCCTTAAATAAATATGCTATTTCTGTATTTAATCTTTAAATACTCTGCAATGATAAAATGTGTATGATACGAAAAAAATGGTGGACCTTAATTTGGTCAAAATTTAGTCTTAGTTTTGACAGCAAAAATTGATATTAGAACTTTATGAAATTTAAATATTTAATATCATTTATCTCTATTTTAATTTTTCTAGCGGGTTGCTCTGCTAGTTATAAAGAACTATCTACTATTGAAATTAATAAGCCAAAAAACTTTCAGGAACACTTATTGTCTGAATACAAAAAGAGAGCTACTTTTGAAGCAGAAGATATGCATGATTGGAATTCAGCAAAATTATATTCTGAAAAAGCTTTAAAGAGTTTAGAAACTGATGATATATATCCAGAAGAAATTTCATATTGGAAACTGCCTGAAGAAAATATTTCTGAAATAAGAATTGCTTATGACAACCTTATGACAATTTATAAAGATGCAAAAAAAATTGATCCTTTTAATTTAGCTAAAGCTATCTCATCATTAGATTGCTGGTCAGAGCAACAGGAAGAAAATTGGCAAACATGGGATATAAATAGTTGTAAAAATGATTTCTTAAATGCCATGCATAGTATTTATGAAAAAATATCTGCGGAGGAAGATGGGCAGGAAACTGTTAATAACAAAAATAATAATTCAGAAAATGAAACGAAAGATGAAGTAACAATTGTAACTAAAAATGAAAATAAAGAATTAATGCAGATAATATATTTTGATTTTGATCAATTTAATTTATCTGAAGTAAGTAAAGATAAAATAAAAAAATTTTTAAATAATTATGGAAGCGTTATTAATGAATATCTTGTTGTTGGACATACTGATACTAAAGGAACAAATAAATATAATTTATCATTATCAATCAAAAGAGCAGAGGTTGTAAAAGAAATTTTAATTAATTACGGAATTAATCAAAGTAGTATTAAAATTTTAGGTAAAGGTGAGGAATCTTTAGCTGTAAATACGCCAGATGACACTAAACAGCCCGCAAATAGAAGAGTAGAAATAAAAAAAACAAATTAACTTTTGTTTATAAATATTTTGGTATATTGAGCTTTTTCAATGTATTCTAAAACTACAAAAAAAATAAATATTACTGTTAAGCCTTATTATCTTGAAGATCAATCTGAACCTGAAGATCAACATTATGTATGGGCGTATAAAGTAACAATTGATAACCAAGGTAATGAAAAAGTACAACTGGTAAACAGACATTGGAAAATTATTGATGCTAATGGTACTCTTCAAGAGGTAAGGGGTAAAGGTGTAGTAGGTGAACAACCTATATTAAATCCAGGTGAAAAGTTTGAGTATACTAGTGGCACACCTTTAACTACTTCTTCAGGTTTTATGGAGGGAAGTTATAAGATGCAATGCGATAATGGAAATACCTTTGATGTTCAAATACCTCAGTTTTCATTAGATACACCATTCGAAAATAATAAATTAAATTAATTCACAAACATAATGAGAGACTTTAGGTCAATACTAAATATAATCGGAATACTAATATGTATTGAAGCAGTAGCAATGCTGATACCAATGTTCTTTGATCTTTATTATGGTAATTATGATTGGTTACAATTTTTTTACTCAAGCTTAATCACATTTTTTATTGGTATAATTTTATATTTTTCATTTAGAAAAAAAAATATTAAGCTTGGTATTAGGCAGGCATTTTTATTAACAATTTCATCTTGGTTAGTAATATCTTTTTTTGGTGCAATTCCGTTTGTTTATTCATCATCTTCACTTTCATATACAGATGCATTTTTTGAGTCTGTAAGTGGAATTACTACAACTGGAGCAACTGTTATTAATAATTTAGAAAACTTATCAGAGGGTATATTAATATGGAGATCTCTTCTTCAATGGTTTGGAGGAATAGGAATTATCGTTCTTGCAATGGCTATATTGCCAACTTTACAAATTGGTGGAATGCAGTTGCTGCACATGGAACATGATGATCCTTATGAAAAAACAATTCCTAAAGTTAATCGATTTGTAATTGAATTATTTCTACTTTACATTTCTTTATCAATGATTTGTGCCTTTTTGTATTTTATAAATGGGATGAAAGGTTTTGATTCAATCATTCATGCAATGACTACAATTTCAACTGGTGGATTTTCCAATTATGATGAATCATTTTCATATTTTAATTCGTTTAAAATAGAAAGTATAAGTATTATTTTTATGTTAGTAGGAAGCTTACCATTTGTCTTGTATTTACAATTTTTACATAACCAAAAAAAATTGATATTTAAAGATGATCAAATAAAATTATTCTTTATAATTTTGTTTATAATTGTTATGCTAACTACAATTTGGCTAACTACTAATCAATCTATAGATGCAATTTCTGCACTTAGAATTGCTTTATTCAATATTACATCAATTTTAACTGGAACCGGTTATACTAGTAGTAACTTTTCCAATTGGGGGAGTTTTGGTATTGTAATAATGATGATTATTATGTTTGTTGGTGGATGCGCAGGATCTACCACTGGTGGAATTAAAATATTTAGATTATTAATTTTGTTCAGAGGAGCAGTTACACAAATTAGAAAGTTAACTCAGCCTCATGCAGTCTTGGTAATGCGATTTAATGGCAAAACAGTTAATGAAAATACTTATAACTCAATAATGGGCTTTTTCTTTATGTATATATTTTTATTTATTTTATCAGCAGTGAGTTTAAGCTTATTCAATTTAGATTTTTTAACCGCCTTTTCAGCGGCAGCTTCTGCAATATCAAATGTTGGACCCGGTTTAGGTGAAATAATTGGGCCTAGTGGAAATTATTTTTTATTAGATAATGGAGCTAAATGGATATTATCAATTACTATGATTATTGGAAGATTAGAAATTTTTACAGTATTAGTTTTATTATCTATGAATTTTTGGAGAAGTTAAAAACTTAAATAATCTCCCATATAAATAGATAATTGGTTTTTTGTTTCATTTATATAATCTCTCATTGCTAAAATTAATAAATCATTAATAATTATTTCAGTTTCATTTAAAGAAATATATTTTTGAGAAGTTGTAGATCTTGAAGTCTCTACTGTTGTATTAGCTATTAAAAAACCACTACTATCGTAAAGTTCATATTCAACTAAATAAAATAGTTCGTAATTAAATATTGTTCTTTCCTCATATTTTTTTGCACCAACATTCATTATTTCAGTTTTTTTAATAGATGCATCTAAAATGTTTATTACTAACTTGTTTTCATTTCCAAGTTTAAGAATGTTTTGACTATTCCACTCAGCCATTAAATTAACTGGAGATTTTTGTATTTGATCTTCAATATTAGATTTGGAAAATACTGAATTGTATTTTTTATTAACTTCAATTTTTTCTGCATTTATTGATATTTTTTCGAATCTAGCCGTATCAATTTCAACTGGTTTTAATATCTCAACTGGCTGACAAGATAGTATGATAAACAAAATTAAAATAAAACTATTTTTTAAGTACATAAAGTAATATCGCTTGTTGAATATACATTCTATTTTTTGCTTGTTGTAATACAACAGAATTTTTACCATCCAAAACATCTGAAGTTACTTCCTTCCCTCTTTTTGCTGGTAAACAATGCATAAAAATTGCGTTATTTGATGCAATACTCATAATTTTTTTATTAACAGTAAAATTTTTAAAATATTTTATTTTATTGTTTTTTTCACCCATTGAAACCCAAACATCTGTCATTATACAATTTGATTTTTTTGCACCTTCAATAGGGTCAACTAAATGTTTTAAATTTTTATTTTTAAATTTTAGAAATTCACTTTTATGATGTTTAAAAATTTGATGTGGCACAACAATATTAAGTTTAAATTTATAAATATTTTGTAGATGTATAAGTGAACGTAAAACATTATTGTAATCACCTATCCAAACAATAATTAAATTTTTGTAGTTTTTAAAATTCTCTTGCAAGGTTAAAAAATCACCAAGTATTTGACACGGATGACTATATTCAGTTAAACCGTTTATAATTGGAAGAATATTCTCTTTACTTAAATTTACTATTTGTTTGTGATTATCATTTCTTATCATTAAAAAATCAATATATTGACTTAATACATTAAGAACATCTTCAGCCTTTTCTCTTTTATTATCAAAGCCAATATCTTTACCTTGCAGTTCTAAAACAGAACCACCTAATTTTTGCATTCCTACATTAAAACTTAGTCTAGTTCTTAATGATTGCTTTTCAAAAATTAAACCGAGAGTTTTATTTTTACAAGATGAAGAATATTTTTTTGGATTTTTTTTTATTTTTTTTGCAAGTGCAATTATTTCATCAATTTCTGTTTTTTTAAAATTGTTAATATCAATAAAATGTTTCATTTAGATAATTCTTTCATACTTTTTTTAATTATTGAAATTGATTTATCAATCTCTTTATAAGATACAATAAGTGGTGGTGCTAATCTTACTGTATTATCTGCTGCAGGTACATTTAGTAATTTATTTTTTTTAAGGTGTTCAGAAAAATCTATATTGCTAATATTTGTTTTGATACCCAATAAAAAATCCTGCACCCCTAACCTCTGAAATAATATTGGATGTATTCTCCAATTCTTTTAAATTTTTCCAAAAATATCTAGCTTTTTTATCAATCTTTGAAAGAAATGTTTTATTAGAGACAACTTTTAAAACTTCTAAACCTACACTCATAGCTAATGGATTACCACCATAGGTTGATCCATGACTACCCTTAGTCATTGCAACACATGCTTTGTTTGTTGACATACAAGCTCCAAGTGGAAAACCAGATCCTATACCTTTTGCAACAGACATAATATCAGGTTTTATTTTTGCCCATTCATGAGAGAATAATTTACCAGATCTACCAAAACCACATTGTACTTCATCAAAAAATAGTAAAATACCATTTTCATTACAAATTTTCCTTAATAATTTTAAAAAACTTAAATTGGCAGGACGAATGCCTCCTTCTCCCTGAATTGGCTCGATAATAATACCTGCAATTTTTTTATTTATTGCTAGTTTTAATTTTTTTTCATCATTGAATTTAATTTGTTTAAATCCTTTCAAAAGAGGTCCAAAACCATGAGAATATTTTTTATTTTTTTGCGCAGAAAGTGCGCCGTAAGTTCTGCCATGAAAAGCTCCATCAAAAGTAATAATCTCTGTTTTCTTTGTATTATGGTATGAATGATAACTTCTAATTATTTTAATTCCACATTCAATAGATTCAGTTCCAGAATTAGTAAAAAAAACTTTATCTGCAAAAGATTTTTTACAAAGTAATTTCGCAAATTGCTCCTGTTTTTTTATTAAATATAGATTTGAAATATGCCAAAGTTGTTTTGATTGTTTATTAAGTGCCCCTATCAGCTTAGGATGACAATGACCAAGAGAGTTTACAGCTATTCCACTTGCAAAATCTAAATATTTTTTGTTTTGACTAGTGTATAAATAACATCCTTTTCCTTTTACAAATTCAAGAGTTTTATTGCCATAAGTTGGCATAACATTTGATAAGGGTTTGTTAACCATATTTAAAATTTAATTTTATATCCTTTGAGAAACATAAAATAGCATATTAAAATTAATATAATATTAATAATTATTAAGAATATTGAGCCATGAATTAACGAGCTATCAGAAATACCCGTAAAAGCATATCTGAAGCCATCAATATTGTAAAAGAATGGATTAAATGAAGAAACTGTCTGCCAAAAATCAGGAAGTCTTGAAATTGAATAGAATGTTCCTGATAAAAAAGTAAGAGGTAAAACAATAAAGTTAGTTATACCTTGTTGTTGATCCCATTTGTCCGCCCAAATGCCAACAATTGTACCCAAAGTTCCCATCATTGTGCATCCCATTAATGTGAAAAATAATAGTGCCGTATATGAATGAACCTGAAGAGGTACAAATATCATAACTCCTAAAGTTGTTACTATACCGCAAACAACACCCCTGCAAACTGAACCAATTATAAATCCGAATGCTAATTCAACATTGTTTAATGGGGCCATTAATATGTCTACAATATTACCTTGAAATTTTGATTGACCGATACTTGATGCGGAATTGGCAAAAGAGTTTTGAAGCATAGTCATCATTATCAAACCAGGTGCAATAAAATAAGGAAGATCAATACCATTTATTGAATTAACAGATCTACCAAGAGCAAGACTAAAAACAGCTAGAAATAATAAAGAGCTAATGGCTGGTCCAATCACAGTTTGTATTCCAACTTTTAAGAACCTAAACACTTCTTTTTTTACTAATGTAAGAAAACAAAGATAATTATAGTAAATCATATTAGGAGTTTTCTTTTAATATATTTAAATTATTTGTATATTAATTTAGTGGACGAAAAAAAACTCTTAAAATACGCAGTTGATTACTTAAGTAAATACGATTCCTCAAAGAATAATTTAGTCAATGTACTTAAAAGAAAAATTTTAAGATTAAATGTAACAAATTTTGAGAAAAAAAAACTTATAGATATTATTGAAAGTATTATTTTAAAATTAGAAAAAAATAAATTTATTGATGACGATAGATATAGTTCAACAAAAATTCTATCTTTATCAAATTCTGGAAAATCTACGAATTTTATTTTCAATTACTTGATAAAAAAAGGAGTAAATAAATCTCAAATTCAAAATAATTTAAACTTAATGAAACAAGATAATGAAAATTGGGAGTTAGAGTCAGCAAGAATATTTGCTAAGAAAAAGAAGTTGTTAGAAAAAAATGAAAGCTATGAAAAAAAATTAGCAAAAATGGCAAGAGCTGGATTTAGTTATGATATATGTAAAAAAATATTAAGTTAATTTTCTTTAATATGAATCTTACCTTCTAATAATCTTGCAATTTGTTTGGTTGTTTCAAATCTTTCAAATGTAATTCTGATAATTGCAGTTAAAGGTGCTGCAAGAAGAACTCCAATAAACCCCCAAATCATTCCCCAGAAAATTAAGGATAAAATAATCGTAATTGGATGTAATCCAAAACTCTCACCAAATATTTTAGGTTCTACAAAATTTCCTACTATTTGATGAATAATCGTAGGCAAAATTATTATTAATACAACTAGTGTTGGGTCGTTATATTGAAGGAAAGCAATTGGTAGTGGAAGTAAAACAGCAATTACAGAACCAATAACTGGAATAAAATTTAAAATAAATGTTAAGCTGCCAAAAATGAAGGCTAATTCTAAACCTAAAAACCAATAAATTAATCCTGCAGCAATACCTGTAAAAGCTGATGTTAAAAATTTTGTAAATATATATTTTTTTACTAATCTAATAATGTCGTTCCATTCATCAGAGGTATTCTTAGGAGGAGTGCCAAGTAATAAAAAAAGTGTGATTATTACAACTAGAAGAAACTTTGAAATAAAATTCGCACTGTTACTTAATATAGTACCAGCCCAATTAGTAATGGGTAACTCTGCAATTGTATTTCTAATTGTTTCTCCATCAATATCAATTTCAAATTGTTGAAGTTGTATTATGACTGCCTCAATCAAAATTATTACTTTTTGATTATAGTCATCTGCAGACTCCAAGAATGTAGCTACAGAAGAAACAATAAAAGGAACTATAATTGAGAATAAAAGAACAATTAAACAAATACTAATAAAAACTGCTATAAATCTATGTACTCGAAGATTTAATGTCTGAAAATCAATTATTGGATCAATTAATATCCTTAAAAGAAGTGCTAAAACAAATGGAACCATTATAGGTTGAGAGAAATTTAAAATGAATGCAACAGCGATACTGGCCAATATAAAAAGAGAGCCAGAAATTACGCGATTATTTTCATTCATTATTTCTTAGTAGATTGAGGGTTAAAAATTTCTGTTTTTTCATCTGATAATTTTTCAACATAAAGTGATTGACTCGGAAAAGCAAAACCAGCTTCATTATTTTCAACTATTTCTATTATTTTGACAGCAAGGTTTTCTTTTATTTTTAAAAATTCTGCCCATTCATTCGTAACAGTAAATGTTTGTACTAGCATATCGATAGAACTATCAGAAAAACTATCTATTCTAACGTAGAAACTTGCATTTTGATTTTTTGCAAAGTTATCATCTTTTTCAATTAAATTATTTATCTCGTCTCTGATATTTTTTAATTGATCAATACTAGTTCTATATTCTAATCCAATTAGCCATCTTATACGTCTATGATGTCTTCTTGTGTAATTAGTTACAGACTGCTCTGCAAATTTATAATTTGGAACCATTACTGGAGTTGAATCAAATCTTCTAACTAGTGTGGATCTAAATCCAATTTGTTCAACAACTCCCTCTACTTCACCTGAAACTAATATAACATCACCAACAGTAAACCTCTTTTCCATTAGTATCATGATACCACTAATTAAATTTTTAAATAAATCTTGAGCACCAAGTGCAACTGCTACACCAAATAAACCTAATCCCGCAATTACTGGTCCCACTCTTATGCCCCACAATTCTAAAATTGCTACTGCTCCGAGAACAATAACAAGAATCTTCAAACCTTTAAGCGTCCAATCAACTAAAGGTTTTGAAATTTTTGACTCAAAGTTTTTTATTACAAATGAAAACGGTATAATCAATTGATGCAGTAGCCAGAATATAAAAATTGTAATTAATGATCTGTTTAGTAAATCTAAAAAATCTTGGTTGTTATCAGAAACATCTAAATATGAAGAAGCTATAAAAAAACCTAAAACAACAGGGAGAAATTTTAATGGTCCATCAAGTACTTCAATAACAGCGTCATCAATTTGATTGGATGTTCTCGAAACAATTCTTGATAATCGATTAAGAATAAATCTAGCAATAAGTCTTCTAAGTAAATAAAAAAGTAGGAAAATTACAAGACTTACTATGATATCAGTAGCATTTATGTCAAAAACACCATTATTCCAAACATCTAAAAAAAGGTCAGTAAAGCTATTGAATGTTTCCATAAGCGATATATTTAATACTCACTATCATGAAAATTAAATTTTTACTTGTTTTTTTGATTATGCTTAACTTAAAGAATACTTTATTAGCAAATGAAACAGTGAATTTATACGATTTTTCATTTGAAGATATAGACGGTAATCAAGTAAATTTAGAGAAGTTTGACGGTAAGCCAATTTTAATAGTGAACACAGCTTCTAGGTGTGGTTTCACTCCTCAGTATGCTGACCTCCAAAATTTATTTTTGAACTATAAAAATAGCGATTTAACAATAATAGCTACAACAAGCAATTCCTTCAATCAAGAGTACTTAGACACCGAGGATATTAAACAAATTTGTTTAGTTAATTATGGGGTAGGTTTTGTTACCTCTTCACCAATGGATGTGAAAGGAAGCAATGCTCATCCAATTTATGCATGGATTGAGGATGAGTATAACGAAAAACCAAAGTGGAATTTTTACAAATATTTATTTGATAGAAATGGACAGCTTATCAAATCTTGGTCTTCTATGACAAAGCCAGACAGTTCGAAAATTACTAATCAGATTGATCGTTTAATCTAAAAAAAAAGGGCAAATAAATTTGCCCCTTTCTTTAAAAATTTATTTTATAATTACATCATGCCGCCCATGCCGCCCATGCCGCCCATGCCGCCCATGCCGCCGCCCATATCAGGCATAGCAGGTGCTGCAGATTTATCTTCAGGAGCATCAGCTACCATAGCTTCAGTTGTAATTAATAAACCAGCTACAGATGCTGCATCTTGTAGTGCAATTCTAACCACTTTAGTTGGATCAATTATACCAGCATTTACCATGTTGGTGTATTTGTCCATTTGAGCATCATAGCCAATATTATGATCTTTACTTTCACGAATTTTACCGGCTACTACTGCCCCATCAACACCAGCATTTTCTGCAATTTGTCTCATTGGATTAAAAAGCGCTCTTCTTACTATATCAACGCCAATCTTTTGATCATCATTAGCAGTTTTAACTGATTTCAATGAATTTGTAGCATATGCAAGAGCTGAACCACCTCCAGGTACTATACCTTCTTCAACGGCTGCTCTTGTTGCATGCATTGCATCTTCAACTCTGTCTTTTTTCTCTTTAACTTCAACTTCTGTAGCTCCACCAACTCTGATAACAGCTACACCACCTGCTAATTTTGCAAGCCTTTCTTGAAGTTTTTCTCTATCATAGTCAGAAGTTGTTTCTTCAATTTGTGCTCTGATTTGATTACATCTACCTTCAATGTCTTTCTTTTTACCAGCTCCTTGAACGATAGTAGTATTTTCTTTATCAACAACTACTCGTTTAGCAGTACCTAGCATTTCTAGATTAACATTTTCTAACTTTATACCAAGATCTTCACTTATCACTTGGCCACCAGTTAAAATTGCAATGTCTTCTAACATAGCTTTTCTTCTATCTCCAAAACCTGGAGCTTTAACTGCAGCTATTTTTAAGCCACCTCTTAGTTTATTTACAACTAAAGTAGCTAAAGCTTCACCTTCGATATCTTCAGCTATAATTAATAGTGGCTTAGTAGATTGAACAATAGATTCAAGTAAAGGTAACATTGGTTGTAAACTTGATAATTTTTTCTCATGAAGTAATACATAGCAATCACCAAGTTCGGTGATCATTTTTTCTGCATTAGTTACAAAATATGGTGAAAGATAACCTCTATCGAACATCATACCTTCAACAACATCAAGTTCAGTATCTAAGCTCTTTGCTTCCTCTACGGTAATAACACCTTCTTTACCAACTTTTTGCATTGCACTTGAAATCATTTTACCTACTTCAGCATCACCATTTGAAGCGATAGTGCCTACTTGTGCAACTTCCTTATCAGTTTTAATTACTTTAGATTTTTTTCTAATTTCATTAACTACAGCATCTACAGCTAAATCAACTCCTCTTTTTAAATCCATAGGATTCATTCCAGCTGCAACAGCTTTCATTCCTTCAGTTGCAATTGCTTGTGTTAATACGGTAGCAGTAGTTGTTCCATCACCAGCAATATCATTAGTTTTACTAGCAACGTCTCTAACCATTTGAGCGCCCATGTTTTCAAATTTATCTTTTAACTCTATTTCTTTAGCAACACTTACACCATCCTTAGTGATTCTAGGTGCCCCAAAAGATTTATCCATAACAACATTTCTACCTTTAGGTCCTAATGTTACTTTTACAGCTTCTGCGAGTATGTCTACGCCCTCAAGCATTTGAGCTCTGGCGTTTGCGCCGAATTTGACTTCTTTAGCTGACATTATTTTGTTCCTTTAAAAAATTATGCGTGTCGGTGAGGAGAAAACTTTTGCCGCCCTCAACCCTCAATGACGCCCATGATGTCGTCTTCGCGCATCACCAGGACTTCTTCACCTTCTACTTTGACCTCGGTGCCGGAATACTTTCCGAAAAGCACCTTGTCACCGACACTGACGTCGGGGGTCATACGCTCGCCATTGTCATGACGCTTGCCGTTACCTACAGCCAGCACCTCGCCCGTCATGGGCTTTTCGGTGGCTGAATCAGGAATGACGATTCCGCCGGCGCTGGTGCGCTCTTCGTCGAGGCGTCGCACCACAATACGGTCGTGCAGCGGTCGAATATTCATCTACTTTATCTCCTAAAGATTTGAGTAATTGAGGGATTTTGTGAGCACAACATAGGTT
>OZSS01000086.1_pt1 | contig 38514 bp, 43 predicted proteins | sample 1779911 | NCBI WGS metagenome assembly OZSS01 (sample SAMEA2603589, study PRJEB24840) | metagenome | biome: Water; feature: Photic zone; material: Seawater sample | place: Mediterranean Sea | collected 2013-11-12 | depth 10 m
GATAAACTTCGAAATGAGCTCTTTTATTTCATCCAAGAACTGGAAGAAGAAAACGTCAAGGCAAGTCATTTCTACATTAGCCTTATAAGCATCCTTGAAGACATGGCGCAGTCCTTGGAATACATCACTAAGGCTTCCTACAAACACGTAAATAACAACCACCGCCAGTTAAAATACTCGCAGATTAAAGAACTTAAAGAAACCCAAGCGGATTTGGAAGGCTTACTTTCAGATGTGCGCTTTGCGTTTGATATTAATGGGTATGAGGCCTTTGCCACTTTTGCAGATAAAAAAGAAGAGCTGTTTGCGAATATCGATGCAAAGATTAATCAACAAGTGCAGCGCACAAGAAGCAAGGAAGAAAAGAGTCCAAAAAACACCACCTTGTTTTTTGGCCTTATGGTAGAAACCAAAGGCCTTATTGTAGCAACCATTAATTTGATAGAGCACTACCACCTACATTACGATCCCACGGTAACGCCCAAAAAATTGGGAGACGAACAAAAAGACAAATAAAAAAAGCGTTCATTTCTGAGCGCTTTTTTGTTGTTTTTCATGGTTTTTTAGGAGCCACACATAAGGCAGTCATCGTCTTCGCTTTCCTTAGACTTTGCTAACATTTCTTTTAGCTCGGATGGAGAAAGGGGCTCTACTGCCACAGCAGCCTTGGTTTTTGGCTGAGCAGCACCGGCTTTTGCAGGTACTTCTGCAGCTTCCGCTTTCTTGTTAACCGTAAACTTAATGGCATCAACCGCAGCCTTGGTGCGTAAATAATACATTCCTGTTTTTAGGCCAGACTTCCACGCATAGAAGTGCATCGAGGTGAGTTTGGACATGGTCGCGCCTTCCATAAACAAGTTAAGCGATTGCGACTGATCGATGAAATAGCCACGGTGACGTGACATATCAATGATGTCCTTCATGCTCATTTCCCAAACGGTTTTATACAGTTCTCTAATATCAGCTGGAATGGTTTCTATGTGTTGAATGGATCCGTTTGCACGCATCAATTCTTGCTTCATGTCCTCGTCCCAAAGGCCCAGGTTAACCAAGTCTTCCAACAAGTGTTTGTTCACCACAATAAACTCACCCGATAACACACGTCTTGTGTAGATATTGGAAGTGTAGGGCTCAAAACATTCGTTGTTTCCTAAAATTTGAGAGGTAGACGCTGTTGGCATCGGTGCCATCAATAGGGAATTGCGAACACCGTGTTTTTTGATCTCTTTACGTAAACCTACCCAGTCCCATCGACCACTAAGTTCATCGTCTTTGATGCCCCACATATTGTGTTGGAACTCCCCCTTGGAAATCGGGGATCCCTTATAGGTCTTGTAAGGTCCTTCTACTTCTGCCAATTCTTTTGAGGCTGTTAACGAAGCAAAATAAATGGTCTCAAAAATCTCTTGGTTTAGCGTTTGTGCTGGTTCTGAAGTAAACGGGAGGCGCAACTTGATAAATGTATCTGCTAGTCCCTGCACACCCAATCCAACAGGGCGGTGACGCATGTTGGAGTTCTCCGCCTCGGGAACAGGATAATAATTGCGGTCAATAACTTTGTTGAGATTTTTAGTCACGCGCTTGGTTACATCGAATAGTTCTTGATGATCAAAAGCACCATCCTTTACAAACATAGGAAGGGCAATAGAAGCCAAGTTACAAACCGCAACCTCATCCTTGGACGTATATTCCATTATTTCTGTGCACAAGTTTGAAGAACGGATAGTTCCTAAGTTTTTTTGATTAGACTTGCGATTTGCCGCATCTTTATAAAGCATATAAGGGGTTCCTGTCTCAATCTGAGATTCTAGGACTTTCTCCCATAGTTCACGTGCTTTAATGGTTTTACGGCCACGATTTTCTGATTCGTATTTTAAATAAAGTTTCTCAAACTCTTCGCTGTGACAGTCAAACAGTCCTGGACATTCGTTTGGACACATCAACGTCCATTCCGTGTTTTCTTCCACACGTTTCATGAACAAATCGGGGATCCACATGGCATAGAACAAATCGCGCGCACGCATTTCTTCCTTACCGTGGTTTTTCTTTAAGTCTAAAAAGTCAAAGATATCCGCATGCCACGGCTCCACATAAATGGCAAATGATCCTTTTCGCTTACCGCCGCCTTGGTCTACATAGCGAGCTGTGTCGTTATAAACGCGCAGCATGGGCACTATGCCGTTTGAGGTACCGTTGGTCCCTGCAATATAAGATCCTGTCGCACGGACGTTGTGAATAGACAAGCCTATTCCTCCAGCAGACTGTGAGATTTTAGCCGTTTGCTTTAACGTATCGTAAATCCCATCAATGCTGTCGTCTCGCATGGATAACAAAAAGCATGAGGACATTTGTGGCTTGGGCGTGCCCGAGTTAAACAGCGTTGGTGTGGCGTGTGTAAAATACTTTTTAGACATCAAGTGATAGGTCTCTATGGCGGCATCCAAATCTGTTGGGTGAATTCCAACAGAAACGCGCATCAACATATGTTGCGGTCGCTCGGCAATGTTGCCGTTGATTTTGAGCAGATAAGAACGCTCAAGGGTTTTAAATCCAAAGTAGTCGTAACCAAAATCACGGTTGTAGATGATGGTGGAATCAAGCAACTCGGCATTGTCTTGAATTACTTGGTTTACTTCTTCTGAGAGTAGCGGTGATTTCTTTTCTGTGCGAGGATTGACATACGCAAAGAGGTCTGCCATAGTTTCAGAAAAAGATTTCTTGGTGTTTTTGTGGAGGTTAGAAACAGATATTCGAGCGGCCAGTTGGGCATAGTCGGGGTGAACGGTTGTCATAGAAGCGGCTGTCTCGGCTGCCAAGCTATCGAGTTCAGATGTGGTAACCCCATCATAAAGACCTTCAATAACTTTCATGGCCACCTTTACGGGATCAACAAGTTCGTTGAATCCATAACAGAGCTTACGAACCCGGGCGGTAATTTTGTCAAACATGATGGGTTCTTTGCGCCCATCTCTTTTTACTACATACATAATGTCGTTTGGTTTTATGGGTTAAACAGCGCCGATACTATTGGTGAATATTGGTGCTGCACGTATCCTTTTTTAGTGACTAAAAGTCGTCGCCGAAAGAATACTTTTCTTTTTCCTCTGTCTCTTGGTTCATCACACCTGCTTTTTGGTATTCCGAAACCCGCTTTTCAAAGAAATTTGTTTTTCCTTGAAGCGAAATCATATCCATAAAGTCAAATGGGTTGGATACGTTGAACTCTTTTTCTAAGCCAAGCTCAACAAGCAGACGGTCGGTAACAAATTCCAAATACTGTGTCATCAGTTTGGCGTTCATTCCGATTAGACTTATTGGTAGTGATTCGGTGATAAACTCACGCTCAATATTCAAGGCATCAAGAATAATTTCTTTAATACGGGCTGGTGGTACTTTGTTAACCAAGTGCTTGTTGTGCAAGTGAACAGCAAAGTCACAGTGCATCCCCTCGTCACGAGAAATTAATTCATTTGAAAATGTCAATCCTGGCATAAGGCCACGTTTTTTGAGCCAGAAAATGGAACAGAAAGCCCCCGAGAAAAAGATTCCTTCTACAGCTGCAAAAGCGATAAGACGCTCCGCAAATGAATCTGAATCTATCCAACGTAATGCCCAGTCTGCTTTTTTCTTAATGGCAGGAAACACCTCAATCGCTTGAAATAAACTATTCTTCTCCGCTTCATCCTTAACATAGGTATCAATCAAAAGAGAGTATGTCTCTGAATGGATGTTTTCCATCATGATTTGGAAGCCGTAATAAAATTTTGCCTCGCTGTACTGCACTTCGTTTACAAAGTTTTCAGCCAAGTTCTCGTTCACAATACCGTCCGATGCTGCAAAAAATGCCAAGATGTGTTTTATGAAATAGCGCTCATCGTCATTTAGCTTAGTAGACCAGTCTGTTAAATCTTGATGTAAATCAATTTCTTCAGCTGTCCAAAAACATGCTTCTGATTTCTTGTACCATTCCCAAATATCGTGGTGTTCAATAGGGAAAATTACAAAGCGATTTTTGTTTTCAGACAATATGGGTTCTATAGCATTTGACATAATTTTTAATTAAAGGGTTTTTGGGATGAATAATTTCCCTACAAATATTCCAAAAAAAATGACCAAATGAAAGTCATACTTTTCCACAATGCCTTTTAGTTTTTAACAAGAATTAAGGGTTTTCCTACAAAAGTCAGTAAAAAAAGTAATTGTTAATATGTTGATTTTAAGTGATTTATAATGACCTATATGGTAAGGGCCTACCTTAACAATTTTTGCTGGCATCAAATTCTTGCGCCGCCGCGTGCAAGGCATCATACCACGCCTGCCCAAATTTTCGCACCAAAGCCGTTTGCACAAATTGATAAAGCGGTTGTTTAAGCGCAGCCCCCAACGTACAGCCCGGCGCACAAATAGCCCATTCGTGGTAATTCACTGCCACAAATGCGCTGTAGTTTTTCACACGGACGGGATAGAGATGGCACGAAATGGGTTTCTGAAGCTTGGTGGCCTGTTGTTTATTGGCTTGCTCAATGCCGCATTGCGCAACGCCTTTGCTGTCATAAGCGATATATGCACACGCCTTGCCATCAATCAATGGGGTTTCCCATTCCTCAAATGCGTTCTGGGTGGCCACACCTTGTGTCTCAATGGCCGCAATGCCTTCTTTGGTAAGAAAGGGCTTGAGCGTTGTCCACTGTTCTTTAAGTTGGCTTATTTCCTCCGTCTCAAGCGGTGCACCTGCGTCGCCTTCCACACAACACGCCCCCTTACATACTGTTAAATCGCACGTAAATGCCTGCTCGAAAAGCGTTTCTGAAACCAGTGTTTTGCCCAATTGAAACATACTGCTAAACTACAATTTTGAAACATAAATAAAGTATCTTTGACGCATGTTTAGCCTAAAAGAAATCGTCACCTGTACCATGGTATTGTTTGCCGTCATCGACATTGTTGGCAGTATTCCCATTGTTATTGGGCTGCGCCAAAAGGTTGGCCATATCCAGTCAGAGAAAGCCTCGTTAGTAGCCGGGCTTATCATGATTGGATTCTTGTTTTTGGGAGAACAAATCCTAAGTCTTATTGGGATTGACGTCAACTCCTTTGCGGTGGCTGGGGCGCTTATTATTTTCTTTTTGGCATTGGAAATGATCTTAGGCATTCAGCTCTACAAAGACGAATCTTCAGAAACAGCATCCATAGTGCTCATTGCATTTCCCATTATTGCGGGTGCAGGAACGCTGACTTCTATCCTTTCGTTACGTGCAGAATACGACCTTGCAAATCTCATTGTTGCTATCATTGTTAACATCATTATTGTATACATCGTATTGAAATCCTCCAAGCGCATTGAGCGGGTGTTGGGCCCTTCGGGTATTGGGGTAATCCGTAAAATATTTGGCGTGGTGCTTATGGCAATTGCCGTAAAGTTATTTGCTGGAAATGTTCAACAATTATTTGTCTTATGAAAATACTTATATATATCTTTTTAGCGCTGGCCGCTGGCCTGCTTATTTTTAATTTATTCTATATAGATTTTGAAGAACCTTTAGCGGGTGAAAGTTTTGCCGCTGTGGTGGGTGTTGGTGCAAGTCTCTGTGCCATTATCTTACTTGCTATCCTAAAAATAGCCCTTAAGATTAAAGAAAAAATGAAGGCTTAGTCTTGAGGTAAGGCAACCACTGCTACGCCTGCGCGTTCTAGAAATTCAATCCCAGAAATGTCTTTGTATGCGGTTGCATACACCACACGCTTAATCCCCGCTTGATGGATAAGTTTGCTACATTCTTTGCAAGGCGACAAGGTAATATACAAGGTAGCGCCAGCACATGATTGCGTAGAAGAAGCAACTTTCATAATCGCGTTTGCTTCGGCGTGTAACACATACCATTTGGTGTAGTGTTCTTCATCCTCGCAAGCATTTTCAAAGCCAGTAGGCGTTCCGTTGTATCCGTCGGAGATAATCATGCGGTCTTTAACAATAAGCGACCCTACTTGCTTGCGTTGACAGTGCGATAGTTTGGCCCACTCCATAGCCATGCGCATGTAGGCCGTATCGTAGCGCAATTGTTTCTTTTCGGCTTTGGTCATAGTGCTTTGGTTGCAGTGATTAAAACAGGCACTAAAATACCGATAATTATGCTACTGCCTACCAAAAGGCGATCGCGTTTTGAGACCCTAAAAACATTGCTCAAAATGCTGTTGACAACAACTACCAAAACCACAATAAGTAGCTGTGCCAGCTCAATGCCAAGAGTAAAATACAAGAGTGGAAGTCCTACTGATTTTTGCGTAAAAACCATCGAAAAATAGCCGGAAAAACCAAGTCCGTGGATGATGCCAAAAAAGGCTGCAAGCACAAAAAATGGCAGCGATGGTTTGCGTTCCAAGCTGTTGTTCCAGTACAAGGTGTGTAGGGCGGTGAGTAAAATTGTAATGGGAATCAAAAACTCAATCCAATTGGAGGAAAAGCGAATAATTCCTGCCGATGCCGCCCAGAGAGATAGGGTGTGGCCAATGGTAAATGCCGTTACGAGCAAAAGCAGCAACCGCATTTGCTTAAAGACAAATGGCAGCGACATGGCCACCAAAAACAGCAAATGATCATATTCGTTGATGTCTAAAATATGCTCAAAGCCCAGTCGTAAATAAAATATAAAATCGCTCATGATCTGCTAAAATCCGCGTTCGTTTTTAATGTCTTCATATGCTTTTTGAATGCGTTGAAACTTTTCTTTCGCGGCCTCCTCAGCAGCTTGTCCCAAGTTACGAACTTTATCTGGATGGTGCTTTTTAACCAAGTTTCTGTACGCCTTTTTGATGTCGTTTTCGGAAGCGGTTTTGGGTACTTCCAATATGGTGTATGCGCTGTCTGTTTGCGCAACAAACATGGCCTTGATGCTGTTGTAGTCAAGGGTACTTATGCGCATATAGCCCGCAATTTCCAAAAGCTTTTCTAGCTCTGGTGGCGAAACACGACCGTCGGCTTTGGCAATGCGAAATAAGAAGTCGAGCATCTGTAAACGGGCACCGTATTGCGTCCTGCTGGCAAGAAATTGTCCGATTTCTATAGCCGAAATCCCCGTTTGTTTGAACTCCGCATTATAGACGCGGAAAATTTGATTGGCGCGTTCCTTGCCAAAAAATTGAACAAACTGTGCCCGCACATAATCCAATTCGGATTGGCTTGTTTTGCCGTCGGCTTTAATCACCATACTGGCCAAGGCCAAAAGGCGCAACTCAAAGTCTTGCTGGGAAACACGTGTGGTTTGAAAAGAGGTGGTGAACTTGGTGCGTGTATTTGTTTCCAAAAGGCTTCCCAAGAAAAAACCCAACAAGGCTCCAGGAAACCGAAAAATCATATAGCCAATAAATGCAAATAGCCAGCGCACGCTGCAAAAGTACGAATGAAAAAAAACTATGGCCTATTTTTGTAATCTTATATTGTATTACTTTTACCTCATGCGATTTCCAAAAGCCAAACGTTTTGAAAAAACCCGCTCTTTTGTGCAAAAGCACTTAGAGAGCGGCAGTGAAATTTTAGACTTGGGCACTCCCAATGACCTATCTAAATTTATTGCCTCATCAGGATACAAGCTGCAAAACACCAAAGGGGAGAATCTCGACACAGACTTTCATCCATATCTAGATACGGATGCAGATTGCGTTACTGCTTTTGAAATATTTGAACATATGTTGGCGCCATTTAATATCCTTAGTCAACTTAAAACCCCCAAGCTGATTGCATCTGTCCCCCTTAAACTTTGGTTTGCTTCTGCCTATTGGAACTCAAAAGACGATTGGGACAAACACTATCACGAGTTCGAACAAAAGCAGTTTGAATTTTTGCTTGAAAAAAGTGGATGGGTTGTCAAAGATAGCCTCACTTGGGCTTCGCCTGACCCTAAAAAAATTGGGCTAAGGCCCTTATTGCGATATTTCACACCCCGCTACTATATGGTCTACTGCGAACGTACTTAAATATCCAACAGCTTCCTTATCTTTGTGCTCTAAATAATGTGCTATGTATCCTGCTGAAATTGTTAAACCCATGCGCGACGAACTTACTGCCGTAGGTTTTGACCAATGTACTACTCCAGAAAGTGTTGCTTCGGCAATAAATCAAAAAGGCACTACGCTTGTAGTAGTGAACTCTGTTTGTGGCTGTGCTGCTGCCAACGCCCGCCCAGGTGTGCGTATGTCACTAGACAATGACAAAACACCCGCACAACTCGTTACGGTATTTGCCGGTGTAGACAAAGAAGCTACCGCAGAAGCAAGAGGTCTTATGGTGCCCTTTCCTCCTTCATCACCCAGTATTGCGCTGTTCAATAACGGAGAATTGGTACACATGCTCGAAAGACATCACATTGAAGGCAGGCCTGCTGAAATTATCGCAGAAAACCTAAAAGAAGCATACAACGCCCACTGCTAAAACACACCAATGGCTAAGCTAATAGCCTATCCGCTTAGCGTACTATACTACCTTTTATTTGGATGTACCCTCATATTGTTTGATGGTATTCAACGCATCTGCTATTTTGTTTTTGGCTTTAAGGCGCACTGCACAAGCATCATTGTGCTTAATTTTTTGTTGTTGCGCTGTCTCAACACACTGGGAACCCGTTTTGTTTTTGAGTGTCCCTTTACATTAGAAAAAAACCAGTCGTATATTTTTGTTGCCAACCACCAAAGCACCTATGACATCCCACCCCTGATATGGTATTTGCGAAAAGCCTATCCAAGGTTTGTGGGCAAAAAAGAGTTGGGCAAAGGGATTCCGAGTATTTCGTTTAATCTAAGAAATAGCGGTGCGGTACTCATTGACCGAAAAAACTCCAAACAAGCACTGCAAGACATCAAAGCCTTTGGAGCGAAACTAGCGGAAATGAACAGCAGTATCGTGATTTTCCCCGAGGGTACGCGAAGCAATAGCGCCAAACCCAAACCCTTCCGACTGGGCGGGTTAAAACAATTGGTTGATGTCATGCCTGATGCAAAGTTGGTAGGTATTACCATCAATAACTCTTGGAAGCTTTCACGCTATGGCTATTTCCCTATGGGTACTGGTGCTCAAATTAAGCTTAAGGTGCATACGCCTGTGGATTGCCCAAGTGATAACGCACTGGCAACTCTTGAGCAGTTAGAAAAAACCATTACCGCTGATATTATTTCCTAATCAACGCTTGGGATACGAAGTTCAAAACGCGTAAATGCATCGGGTGTAGAATCAAAAACGACAGCGCCGTCATAGGTTTCAACAATAGATTTCACCATACTCAAGCCCAAGCCCATGCCGCTCGTTTTTGTGGTAAAAGTTGGTTCAAAAATCCGATCCTGCAGGTCTTTTGGAATTCCCTTGCCATTGTCCTCAACAGCCAATACAATTCCTTTTTTTTCTGTGGTAATCGTCACGCGAATCTGAGGCTGCTTGACTTCCTCACATGCCTGTATGGCGTTGTTTATGAGGTTATTAATGATCCGCACCAACTGGGTTGCGTCAAAGTGGGCATATGCGTCGACATCGGCCTGAAAAGAAATGGGGGCATCTGCATAGAGCTCCAAAGCGCGTCCCACAACTTCCTTGACATTGATGCGTTCTGACTGACCTGTTGGCATGGTAGCAAACTGCGAAAAGGTCGATGCAATGGCGCTCATGGTGTCAATTTGCTGAATAAGCGATTGGCTAAACTCGTGTACCTTTTCATTCCATTCGGAGCTGCCTTTTGCTACTTGTTGTTCAAAATGCTGAATGCTTAGTCGCATGGGTGTCAAGGGGTTTTTGATTTCATGTGCCACCTGTTTGGCCATTTCACGCCAAGCTACTTCCCGTTGGGATTTGGCGAGCTTAACCGCACTGGCTTCAAGCTCATTAACCATGTGGTTGTAGGCCGATACAAGCGCAGAGATTTCGCGGCTGGCCTTGGTCAATTCTATTTTGGAATTCGTTTTAGAAAGTTTGGTTTGATTGAGTTTAATGCTGATGGTTTCCAAATGACGTGTAATATAGGAAGAGACGAAAAACGCCAATACGATGGCAATAATCAACATGATCACATATACTTGAACCAAACGAATCAAAAAGGCATTAAGCTCCATAGAACTAAGCGAATCGTCGTCAAAATAAGGCACGTTAACAATGGCCAATGGTTGTTCATTTAGATCATATATATAAGAAAATGAGGAGCGCGTTGTTACGCCATCGGTGGTACTCACGTCAATGAGCCTTTCCCCTGTATTGGGTTGCAGTCGTGCTAAAATCGCAGCCGAAAGGGTTTGGGGGGGGGTCGATTCCATCAGTTGAGAAGAACAAAGTAAATCGCCAGACAGGCTGTAAAGCCTAAAGTTAATGTTTAGAACATCTGCTGTTTCCTTTAGGTTTGGCTGAAAAACCGTCGCAATGTTTGCTGACTCCACATCCAGTGGCGTGCTTTCCAAAAGGTACTTGAGTCGTTTTTTAAGTTGGTTTTCTTTACGCTCCAAACGCTGTTCGTGGTAGGTATTGGACTGCTCGCTATACTGCACTATGGTAACCCCAGCAATTAATAGCGATGCCACCATTACCAAAAAAATAAGGGCTATGAAAATCCGAGCGCGAAGAGATGGCAACCGCATATACTACCCGTTTTTATTGCGATGGCGTTTGTATAAACGAATGCCGAGCATCAGTAAAAAAGCCAAACCAAAAAGGCCTAATAAGCCAAAAATCCAATGGATGCTGTCTTTGAGTATGGCCAAGAATATCACGGCAAATAAAATAAGTGTAGCGCCTTCATTCCAAATGCGAAAAAAACGGGCACTACGTTGCCCATTTCCTTGTAAAAACGCCTTGTAAAAACGGTGGGTTTTTATGTGATATAAAATCAATAGTCCCACAAAAACCAGTTTGACTAACATCCACGATTTCCCCAATAAAAAAGGGTTAATCCACAACATCCAAAGCCCAAAAATAAGCCCTAAAACAGCAGAAGGAACAGTGATGATTTGCCACAACCGTTTCATCATCAATCGCAACTGCGGTATGATGATGTCAGACTCCGCTTGTGGGCGGTCAGCAGCCTCAACAAGGTAAACCATAAGCCGTGGCATATAGAACAACCCAGCAAAGTAGGTGGTCACAAAAATCAGGTGAAGTGCTTTTATGTATAGATAATAATCCACAATTATGTATTGTTCTAAAGGTACGCCTTTTTCAAAACTAAGAAGCTGTTGCCCATTCATCAATCCAGCGGCTGAGCACATTTACCCAATCGTCCCGGTCGTTGATGCAAGGAACCACGTGCATTTCATCGCCTCCTTTTTCTTCAAAATCTTCTTTGGCTTCCATGCCTATTTCTTCTAGCGTTTCTAGGCAATCAGAAATAAACGCAGGAGTCACAACCGCCAACTTCTTGGTGCCTGTTTTGGCAAATTGCTCAACTGTTTTGTCTGTATAGGGACGCAACCACTTGTCGCCCGCCAAACGAGACTGAAATGACGTTGAAAAGCTTCCCGGTCTTAACTCTAGATATTCCGCAACCTGCTTGGTGGTTTCATAACATTGATGGCGGTAGCAGTAGGCATGTGCATCAGACGGCGTTTGACAACAACTGCCATCAATCTTACAATGCGATTTGGTAATATCCGATTTGCGAATGTGGCGTTCTGGTATTCCGTGGTATGAAAACAGCAAGTGTTCCCAAGGTTTATCCTGGAGGTATTCTTGAATGGAATGTGACAACACCCGAATATAATCTGCGTGATGATAAAATGCGGGCAAATGTGTAAATGACATTTTTGGGTATTGCGCAGCCCTAATTTCTTCTGCCAAAACCAAAATGGTTTCTGTAGTGGCCATGGCGTGCTGAGGGTAAAGCGGTACTATCAATACCTCATCAACTCCTTTTTGATGCAGTTCTTCCAACCCTGAAGCGATGGACGGCTGGCCATATCGCATGGCAAGGGAAATAGGCACGGAGGTTTTTTTGGCAACCTTTTCGTGTAAACGTTCCGATAAAACTATAAGCGGAGATCCTTCGTCCCACCATATTTTTTTATAGGCCTTAGCCGATTTTTTAGGACGGGTTTTTAGGATAATACCTTTGACCAAAAACGAGCGAAACCACTTGGGCACGTCAATCACACGCTCATCCATTAAAAACTCTTCCAAATAAGGCTTAACGTCCTTAGGTGTAGGACTTTTAGGTGAACCTAAATTCACCAGTAGTACTCCTTTCATAGCAACATTTTTCGTTACGAAGATACAGACAAAAGGTATTTTTTTGGCGTTGTACCAAACTTCTTTTTAAAGGCTTCAATAAAATGACTTGAATTGCTGTAGCCAAGTTGAATAGCAACTTCGTTAACATTGTAAGAACCTGTGACCAGAAGTTGACGTGCATGGTTCATCTTGTGATCCAGCACAAACTGATAGACCGTACTGCCGTAAAGCTGCTTAAATCCTTCTTTTAATTTTTTTAAACTTAGGCCTATTTCATCGGCCAAGTCAGGTAAACTCGGAGGAGCCGCCATACGAGTAAGCATGATTTTTTTAGCATTTCGAATTTTACGTACATTTTCCTCGTCAACCAAAAATGGGCACTCGGCAATATCTGTGGCTTCAGGGGGGTTAAAATATAAGCTGAGCAGCTCATAAACTTTCCCTTTGAGATACAGCCTGCTCATCAAAGCGTTGGGTTGGTGTTGCAAAATCTGACTTAAAACAACGGCCATAGAGGGAGTAAATACGTGGTCTTTGTAATATTTTTTGTTAACATTTTCGTCCGATAGAAAACTGATTTGTTCGGCTTCTTGGGAAAACAGACTATGAAATTTTTTGATTGAGATAAGCACGGTGACCAACTGGGTGTTTACGGCAACATCTAGCTCCATTGGCAAATCACGTTGGGGGTTGTATAGCAACAATACGTGTTCGTCCAAAATGGGCAGACTGTACGTGCGTTCGTTAAAGTGAAAGGTTGCGCTTCCGCGAAAACAAAAGTGAAACTGAATTAAGCTGGCATTAACGTGGCGAACAACGTGCTGTTTTTTATCCGTCTCGTTCTCATAGGTAAGGACGTCAAAACCAGCCTCAATGGTTTGGTCAATTTTAGGACGTAAAGCGTTATTTTCTGTAGTCATCTTTCCTTTTTGTTTTACTTGTGTGCAACAAACATACAAAGAAAAAACAGCATTATTACCGTTAATACTAAAGCCCCAATAGCGTTAGAAAAAGTACTTTTAGCGGTATTTTTTGTCTTGGCTGTGCATTATTTTTGCTATGCAACTAAAAACCAGATATGCCGGCAACGGATACTTTTTATTGTATTGGCGTTAGTTATAAAAAAGCAGATGCAGCCCTGCGTGGTCGTTTTAGCATAACATCAAAAGCAATTCCCTTTTTGTTGGAAGACGTCAAAAACAAAGGCATCAGCTCTTTAGTCTTGAGTTCTACCTGTAACAGAACGGAGCTATATGCACAAGCCCCGAATCACCAAATGTTAGTTGAATTGCTCTGTCAGCATTCCGAAGGCACAACTGAAGACTTCAAAAAGGTAGGAAACACCTATGAAGGAGCCGATGCCGTTTCGCATTTGTTCCGCGTAGGAACAGGCCTTGACAGTCAAATATTAGGAGACTTTGAAATCATATCCCAGCTTAAAAAGAGCTTTAAGATTTCCAAAAAAGTTGACTTGCTTAGCCCATACATGGAGCGGATGTTTAACGCTGTGCTTAACGCGAGCAAACGCATTAAAACAGAAACGGAACTGTCCTCTGGTGCCACATCTGTCTCCTACGTCTCGGTACGCTATATGCTGGATACCATTAGCGACTTGGACAACAAAAATATTGTGTTGTTTGGTTTGGGAAAAATTGGTCGTAAAACCTGCGAAAACCTTGTCAAGCATACCAAAAACACCCGTATCACGCTAATCAATCGAACACGGGAACGCGCAGAACAATTGGCCGGAAAATTTGATGTAGAAGTAAAAGACTATGCCGAACTTCCTGTTGAAATACGCAAAGCCGATGTGCTTGTGGTAGCAACAGGTGCCGAAAAGGCCACCATTGCCAAGTCGCTAATACATACCGATAAGCCGCTGCTAATCCTGGACTTATCCATGCCCAAAAACGTACACCCCAATGTGCTTGAACTTCCAAACGTTTCGCTGCTTCACTTGGACGAGTTGTCTAAAATGTCAGACAAAACGCTATTGGAACGAAAAAAACACGTGCCACACGCTGAGGAAATCATCGCCCAATCATTGGAAGAATTTAATCAATGGCTCGAAACACGCAAGTTTACCCCTGCACTTGTCGCAGTAAAAAAACTGATGGAAGACATTCAGCTGCAAGAGTTGGAAGCCCATCGCAAAAAGAACCCTGCTATTGATGCTGACAGCGCCTTGGCTGTTTCAGATCGTCTTATCCAAAAACTTACCAACCGAATGGCAACACATTTACGCACGAGCGAAAACGCTGGCGAAAGTGTCAAGGCATTGAAAACGCTATTCAACGTAACTGCTGATGAATAACCTTGTCAGGATAGGAACGCGTGGCAGTGCGCTTGCGCTCTGGCAAGCCCGACAAGCACAAAACATGCTCGGGATCGTTGGCCTTAGGAGCGAGCTAGTGCCCATTTCTTCTAGTGGCGACAAAGCGCTTCAAAAACCCCTTTACGAGATGGGAGTCCAAGGGATTTTTACCAAAGAATTAGATGCCGCTTTGTTAGAAGGTCAAATTGATGTTGCCGTTCATAGCATGAAGGACGTGCCAACACAACTTCCAAAAGGCATTACAACTGCCTTTATCCCAAAACGCGGCCCCGTAGCTGATGTTTTTATTTTCAAAAACAAGGCGTGGGAAGCCAACAAAAGCGTGGTGGCAACCAGTAGCCTGCGACGTGCTGCTCAATGGATGCATAAATATCCGCATCACAGCATCATTGACATAAGAGGGAATGTACCCACACGACTTAAAAAATTAGAAACGCTGGACTGCGAAGGTACCATTATGGCCATTGCTGGTCTGAAACGTCTCGAAATGCTTCCTAAACGACACACCGTTTTAGACTGGATGGTTCCAGCGCCAGCCCAAGGCGCCTTGTTGGTTACCGCATTGGAAGCTAGCAAGGACTTACTGGCCAAATTATCGCCACTAAACGACGACGAAACAGCCCTTTGTGTAGCACAAGAGCGAATATTCCTGCGTGAACTAGAGGGCGGTTGTACAGCACCCATTGGTGCATTGGCAAAAATAGAAGGAGACCAAATTCATTTCGTTGGAAACATCACTCAAAAAGGAGGAAAAGAACAACGGGTGTTTGACAAGTATCTGCCCATTGAAAACGCCCATGATATTGGATCCTTTGCGGCTAAAAAGCTCTTGTCCCAAGACGCAAAAGCACTGCTCAATGGATAAACCCTTAATCTTATCGACCAAAAAATTAGACCCGGCGTTACGGGAGCGTATCGTCCATAACGGCCTTGCCTATATGGAATACGATGCCATTCATGTCAGTCCCGTTGCTTTTGAACTGCCTGCACCTACAGATTACGTCATCTTTAGCAGTAAAAACGCGGTTAAGACCGTATTAAAAAGCGCATATGCATGGGCAAACACACAAGTGCTTTGTGTGGGAAAGCAGTCCGAAGAGCTGCTTTTTAAAAAAGGCATAAAAACGATAAAAACAGCCAAAAACATGGCAGAATTGGTCATTTTTATAGAAAAAATAGCTAAAAATGCCTCTTTTTTACATTTTTGTGGAAATAGAAGGTTGGCGGTTTTGGCAGAAAAAATGACTGCGTGGAAAGCCAATTTTAAAGAAATTGTGGTGTATGATACCACCCTTAATGTCAAAAAAATCAATGCTGCGCCAGACGCCATTCTTTTTTACAGCCCAAGCGGTGTAGAAAGTCACACAAACATGAATTTAATTGGCAAAAGCAGTTGTTTTTGTATTGGCGAAACCACTGCCAAATCAATTCCTGAACAACCAAAAGAATTGGTCGTTTTGGAAAACCCCAGTATAAAAACGCTGGTGGCAAAGGCCATTCAACTCCTTAAAAAACACCAACATGCTTAAAAACGATATTTTTTTAAGAGCGCTCGATGGCGAAGCACTAGACAGGCCGCCCGTTTGGATGATGCGACAAGCAGGACGCTATCTACCCGATTTTATGAAGCTAAAGGCCAAATATGATTTTTTTACACGTTGCCAAACGCCAGAGCTGGCAGCAGAAATTACCGTAATGCCCATTGATCAAGTTGGGACTGACGCAGCCATATTGTTCTCCGACATATTGGTCATTCCACAAGCGATGGATATTGCTGTTGAAATGAAAGACGGAGTTGGACCGTGGTTGCCAAATCCAGTCCGTACTGCAAAAGACCTTGAGAAAGTAATCGTGCCTGATGTTGCAGACCGTTTGCACTACGTTATGGAAGCTATCAGGCAGACCAAAACAGCATTGGAAGACAGGGTTCCGCTGATTGGTTTTGCCGGTTCGCCATGGACCATTTTGTGTTATGCCGTTCAAGGACAAGGGTCTAAAAACTTCGATCTGGCTAAAGGATTTTGCTTTTCGCAACCCGCCCTCGCGCATGAGCTGCTTCAAAAAATTACCGACACTACCATTGCCTACCTAAAAGCAAAAGTGCGTGCAGGAGTAGATGCCGTACAACTTTTTGATTCTTGGGGCGGCATGTTGGGTGAAGAAGATTATCAAACCTTTTCGTGGCAATACATGCAACAGATCGTCGATGCGCTTAAAGATGAAACCAAAGTAATCGCTTTTGCCAAAGGCTGTTGGTATGCGCTTCCAACCATGGCACGCTCTGGCGTACACGCACTTGGTGTGGATTGGACTTGCTCGGCGAGAAATGCTCGGTATTTGTCGGGAGGGCAAATCCCCTTACAAGGAAATTTTGACCCCTCGCGATTGTTGTCCCCCATACCAGAAATTGAAAGACTGGCCCACAAAATGGTAAGCGAATTTGGCACACAAAACTACATTGCCAACCTCGGTCACGGCATACTACCCAACGTTCCTGTTGACCACGCCAAAGCATTTGTTAACGCCATAAAATCCTATAATTCCTAAATCTGTATATCATGAAACCCCTATTCACTGCATACATAAAAACCCTACAAGACAACATAACGGCTTGTATTGAACAAGAAGACGGTAAAGCTCACTTTCAAGAAGACGCTTGGCAACGCCCAGGTGGCGGTGGTGGAAGAACACGTGTCATTGAAAATGGTGCTGTTTTTGAAAAAGGAGGCGTAAATATTTCTGAGGTATTTGGTAAACTGCCTGAGTCCATGCAAAAACAACTGGGTGTTTTACACAGCGATTTTTTTGCCTGTGGCATTAGCTTGGTCCTACACCCTAAAAATCCAATGGTACCAACAGTACACGCTAACTTCCGTTACTTTGAACTATATGATAAAGACAATAAGGTTGTCGATCAATGGTTTGGTGGTGGCTTAGACCTCACGCCCTATTATCTTTTTGAAGAAGATGCAACCCACTTTCACCAAGTTTGTAAAACCGTTTGTGACAAACACGATGCGCACTTTTACGCCAACTACAAACAAAAATGCGATGCCTATTTTTGGAATCATCATCGTGATGAAGCAAGGGGCATCGGCGGCTTGTTTTTTGACTATTGCCGTCCTAACGACACGCACAGTCTTGATAAGTGGTATGCTTTCGTAACAGACATGGGCAATGCTTTTTTGACCGCTTATTTGCCTATTGTCCAAAAACGCAAAGCGCTCTCCTTTTCCAAAGCACAGCGTCAATGGCAAGAGTTAAGACGTGGACGGTATGTTGAATTTAATCTTGTGCACGACAAAGGCACCTTATTTGGACTCAAAACCAAAGGCCGCATAGAAAGCATTTTGATGAGTTTACCCCCAACGGTTCAATGGGCATATGACCACCAGCCAGAAAAAGATTCAGAAGAAGTAAAATTATTAACTGTTCTAAAAAAACCCATAGACTGGGTCTAAACTATGATGTATCCTCTTTATAGAAATCGACGCTTACGCGCTAGCGCTGCCATGCGTTACTTGGTACGTGAAACTAGCCTTTCGGCAAATGATTTTATCGTACCCTTATTTATTGTGGAAGGTTCAAAAACCAAAACAGCAATCCCATCCATGCCAGACTATTTTAGGTTTAGTCTTGACCTTGCTACGGCAGAGGCAAAACGACTTTACGATTTGGGTGTAAAGGGAGTGCTTCTTTTTGTTAAAGTCGATGATGCCCAAAAGGACAATACGGGCGCAGCAGCTTTAAACCCTGACGGATTGATGCAACGCAGCATTCGTGCGATTAAAAAAGCTGTTCCAGAATTGCTAGTTGCTACCGATGTTGCCCTTGATCCCTATTCGAGCTTTGGACACGATGGAATTGTAAAAGAGGATAAAATACTGAACGATGCGACAGTAGCAATCTTATCAAAAATGGCGCTTAGTCATGCCGAATGTGGTGCCGACATGCTTGCGCCCAGCGACATGATGGACGGGCGCATTTTGAGCATACGCCAAGCACTAGAAAAAGCGGGCTATGTACATACGGCAATAATGAGCTACAGTGCCAAATACGCCTCCGCTTTTTATGGTCCTTTCCGGGATGCTTTGGATTCAGCACCAGGTTTTGGCGACAAAAAAACCTACCAAATGGATGTGGCAAATCGCAAAGAAGCCATCGCTGAAACAATACGTGACATTGAAGAAGGGGCAGACATTGTAATGGTAAAACCCGGGATGGCCTATTTGGATATTGTCCGTGACTTGGCCAATGAAGTACAGGTTCCCATTGCGGTTTATCAGGTGAGTGGGGAATACGCCATGCTAAAGGCCGCAGCAGCGAAAGGATTGCTTGACCACGACAGTGTGATGCTGGAGCAGCTTATCGCCTTTAAGCGTGCAGGAGCTTCCATTATTGTTTCCTATCACGCAGAGCACGCCATTTCCTTGTTGTAAAAGGAGCAAAGCAAATTTTTGTACTTTGCTAAAAAATTTAATATGAAAAAATGCGCCTCATTTTTAAAAGGACTCCTTGTTGTTTTGGTAATCCTCGTCGCAGGTCTCTACATTTCGGGCTATGGCTACCTGATTGAACTCGGAGCCAAAGTAATTGAGCTTGGAAGAACTTCCGCTGGCTTGGAAGACTACGTTTATTTCGATTCTCGTGAGATTCCCAAAAGTGACAATCCGCAAGCATGGCCCTTGCACGCCGATTACAATTCAATTCCTGCTACCGCCAAACTTCAAAAACTTCACCAAGACCACAGAACCGTTGCGTTTCTCGTCATTAAAAATGACTCGATTTGGCACGAGCAGTATTTTGAAGGCTTCGGAAATGACAGTAAAACCAACTCTTTTTCTGTGGTTAAAACAATCGTCTCGGCCAGTCTGGCCAAGGCCATTGAAGAGGGGGATGTTAAAAGTTTTGACCAACCCGTTAAAGACTTTCTGCCTTGGTTGCAAGGAGCATATGCTGATGTTGTTACTGTAGGCAATTTGGCTACCATGTCGTCTGGTCTCAAGTGGAAAGAAGATTATGAAAACTTACTTACCATCACGCCACGCACGTACATCACACGAGACATTGTTGGGGTAATGAAGACGCTTCCTATTGAAACCCCTCCAGGTGAACGTTTTGTGTATCAAAGCGGAAGCACACAGTTGTTGTCTTTGGTACTGACAGCTGCTACAGGCGAAACCATTTCAGATTTGGTGAGACGCTATTTTTGGAATCCCCTTGGAGCACATGCCGATGCCAACTGGCGTCTTGATGCTTCCGAAAAAGGGGTTGAAAAATCGTATTGCTGTTTTAATTCCAATGCACGTGATTTTGCACGCTTTGCAGCACTGTTCAAAAACGGCGGGGTCTGTAATGGCAAGCAATTGATAAATGCTGACTATGTTCAGAAATCCATAACCCCACAGTTTGAAAATGGCCAAGACTATGGCTATGGGTGGTGGTTGGGCGCACATATGGGAAAACGTTTTTACAGCATGCGTGGACACAACGGGCAATATGTGATTGTATTTCCAGAAGATGATGTAATCGTGGTTCGTTTGGGTCGTGCGCAATTGCCCGACTTGCCTGGTGTCAGACACTCCGCCGATTATTTGGGCTATATGGAAGAAGCCTTTGCAATGTTAAACAATGAAACTGCCACAAGCCCTTGAGAACATACTGTTTCTAGATATAGAAACCGTACCTGAAGCAACCGATTTTAGGCTGCTTAGTGAGCAAGCACAAGATTTGTTTGCTGCCAAAACCGCCTACAAGCGAAAAGCAGACGACTTAAGTGCTGAAGACTACTACGACCGTGCGGGTATTTGGGCTGAATTTGGAAAAATCGTTTGTATTTCGGTTGGCTATTTGACCACAACAACAGACGGTCGTCAATTCAGAGTGCGCAGTTTTTCTGGTGACGAAAATGAATTGCTTCTTGAATTTAAAAGTTTACTTGATGGCCATTTTTCAGCTGCCCAACACAAGCTATGTGCCCACAATGGAAAAGAATTTGATTTTCCCTTTATTGCCAGGCGTATGCTAAAGCATCAGTTGGAACTACCATACACATTGCAATTGATGGGCAAAAAACCTTGGGAAGTGCCCCATCTTGACACCTTAGAATTGTGGAAATTTGGCGACTTTAAGCATTATACCTCTTTAAAATTATTGGCGCACTTTTTTGGAATCCCTTCGCCAAAGGACGATATGGACGGATCTGATGTGGCGCGTGTATATTATGAAGAAAAGGATTTGGGGCGTATTGTTCGCTATTGCGAAAAGGACGTAATTACGCTAACGCAAGTGTATCTTAAACTGATGCTACAACCACCTTTACGTGAAGATGAAATCGTTTCTGTTTCATAAATGTGTTAACCGCTTTGAATTCTGTATTTTTGTGTCAACACTAACATTATGGATATAATTATTTCGTTACATTCCAAGCTGGCCTATGTGGTCTTAATCTTCTTGGTCCTAGCTGCTTTAAACGCTTTTTGGGGCTTGATTGGCAAACGCAGCTTTGGCAGCAAAGACTTGCGCCTTTCGCTTTTTGCGCTTATTTTTTCTCATATTCAACTGCTAATAGGCATTGCTACTTATTTTGTGTCGCCTTATTTTTCCGCTTGGGAAAATGGTATGGGGGCCGTAATGAAAGACAGCACCTTACGCCTCTATTTGGTAGAACACCCCACTACAAATATCTTGGCCATTGTGCTTATAACCATGGGGTGGTCATTACACAAAAAGGCGGCTGGAGACAGAAAAAAATATTTTAGAATCGCCGTTTTCTACGGCATTGGATTGCTGTTGTTATTAAGTAGGATTCCGTGGCAAAACTGGCCATAAAAAAAGAAAGCACCCTGAAGAGATGCTTTCTAATAACCAACCATATTAAACTATGAAAAACTAATTAAGCAATATTATCTTGCTTCACGTTTACATGTGCAAGATAAATCAAGTTATTCCTCGTAGTTGTGAATTATTTGTTAAAGTATTTTAGAAACATAAACGCTTAATTAATGCCAGATTTTTCAAAAGTTGCTGTAATCGGAGGGGGTAGTTGGGCAACTGCACTTGTCAAAATTCTCTGTGAAAACAACACAACCGTTGGGTGGTATGTCCGCAACGAAGTCATATACGATCACTTACTACAAGAAGGGCACAACCCAAATTATTTGAGCAGCGTAGCGTTCGATATGTCAATGTTGGATTTACATACCGACATAAATAACATCACACAACAATACGATGTGTTGATCATTGCAACGCCTTCTTTTTATTTAGATAATGTGTTGGCGCCTTTGACCGTCTCGCTTGAAAACAAAGTTATTTTTTCGGCAGTTAAAGGAATTGTTCCTGAGAAAAAGGTACTGGTTGGGGCGTATTTAGCGAATACGTTTAATGTTGGTGAAGCGCTTTTTGGGGTGATTGCTGGACCGTGTCATGCAGAGGAAGTAGCCTTGGAGCGTCTATCTTACCTAACCATCGCAAGCAACAACGTGGCTTTGGCCGAGCAAATGAAAGAAAAGCTTGCGTGCAACTATATTCAAGTTTCGTTATCTGACGATGTTATTGGGGTCGAATATGCCGCCACACTCAAGAACGTATATGCCATTGCCGTAGGTATAGCACACGGACTTGGCTATGGCGATAACTTTGTCAGTGTGTTAATTAGCAGTGCTATGCGTGAAATGAAGCGCTTTGTAAAAAAGGTAGACAAGAAAAAAAGAAACATCAACAATTCAGCTTACTTGGGCGATTTGCTCGTTACTGCCTATTCTGTTTTTAGTCGAAATCGCATGCTAGGAAACATGATAGGTAAAGGCTATACCGTAAAGGCCGCACTTATGGAAATGACCATGATTGCAGAAGGCTATTACGGAGCAAAAACAACCTATGAGCTGAGCACTTCTTTTAATGGAGATTACCCAATTCTACAATTTGTTTATCAAGTCCTTTATGAAAAAGGAAGTGCCAAGAAAAAAATGAAAGCATTGAGCAAGGTGCTTGACTAGCTCAAAGGAGTGAATTGCTTTAGGAAGCGCACATCGTTGTCATAGAACATTCTGATGTCTTCAATTTGATATAACAGCATCGCCATACGCTCCAGTCCCATCCCAAAGGCGAAGCCAGAATATTCCTCGACATCAATGCCGCAATTGGTCAAAACATTAGGGTCTACCATTCCACATCCCATAATTTCAAGCCATCCAGTTCCTTTGGTAATGCGATAATCCGCCTCGGTTTCTAAACCCCAGTAAATATCGACTTCTGCACTAGGCTCTGTAAAGGGAAAATAGGAAGGTCTCAATCGTATTTCTGCGGTTCCAAAAATGGCTTTGGTGAAATACATCAATGTTTGTTTAAGGTCCGCAAAGGAAACATTTTTGTCAATATAAAGTCCTTCTATCTGGTGAAACACACAGTGTGAGCGTGCAGAAATGGCTTCGTTTCTAAACACGCGTCCTGGAGATAAAATCCGGATTGGTGGCTGGTTAGACTCCATATGTCGCACTTGCACGGATGATGTGTGTGTGCGTAACATAACGTCGGGGTCTGTTTGCACAAAAAAGGTGTCTTGCATGTCGCGAGCAGGGTGGTGCTCCGGCAAGTTTAACGCAGTAAAATTATGCCAGTCGTCTTCCACTTCGGGACCTGAGGAAAGACCATATCCAATACGGCTAAAAACGTCAATGACACGTTCTCTTACAATGCTAATGGGGTGACGTGCCCCAAGCGGAATCGGCTGACCCGGGCGACTGATGTCGTCCATGGTGCTTTTCGCTTGTGAACCGCTTAATTCGGTTTGCAAGGCCTTAACTTTAGCTAAGGCTTCAGTCTTAAGTTGGTTTAGCAATTGCCCGTACTCCTTCTTTTCTTGATTTGGAACATTGCGGAAATCAGCAAATAGTTTGGTGATGTGTCCTTTTTTGCCCAAATAGCCAATACGAAATTGTTCAACCTCATCTGCGGTAGTAGCAGCGAAAGCAGCCACGTCTTTTAAATGCGCCTTGATGTTATCTATCATGTGCACAAAAATACACATTAAGCGCTTAGTACCGCAAAACGGAAGAAATCTATGCGTACATTTGTGTTATGCCACTTAACTACATAGACCTTGCTGCTGTTTGTTTGCTTGTGTATGGCCTTGTGCGAGGCGCCTACAGGGGCTTCTTTGTAGAAGTTTCTTCTCTGTTGGCACTTGTCTTAGGCGTGTTCGGTGCCTTGCACTTTTCTAATTTTACTGCATCGTTACTGGCCAATTATATTGAGTGGGATTACTTGCCGCTGCTGGCCTTTGCGCTGACTTTTATTGGCATTATAATTGGTGTGGCGTGGATAGGAAAGCTACTGACGAAGTTGGCAAAAGCGGTGCTACTCGGTTTTTTAAACCGATTGCTGGGTGCTCTTTTTGGTGCTTGCAAATGGCTGGTCATTTGTGGGGTGCTCGTTTGGATTCTAGGGCAAATAGATGTCTTTTTTAGCTTTTTACCCGAAACCCTAAAAGACAACTCTTTGGTCTTCCAGCCCTTGGAAGAATTGGGTGCTTATTTGTTTGAAAAAATCAATACAGAAGAAATTCCCATAGACAACATCCCGCCTATTCTTTAGCAAAGCGGATGGGCTGAACACTGCTTCTTAGAATCCAACCTATGGAGCCGTTTTGAAGTTTGATTTTAATCCAATCCTCTACATCTTCCAAAATAAAAACCTTAGCCCCTTCGTGAATGGTGAGCAATACTTCTGAGCGCATATTGGGTTCTGCGCGAAAAGACTCCGATTGCACAAAAACAATAGCAGGATTGGTGTTGCGCAGGGTGTTTTGTTGCTGCAGTATAATCACCACAGTCAAAATGGAGAGTAACAGGGAAATAACAAATCCTGTGAAAAACAACCTTTTTAGCATGCTGCTGTTGGACCGCTTAAACAAAAAGAATAAAAATGCTGCCAACCAAAAAACAGCGATAAGTACCATACTCCAACCGCGAACAGACGTAAGAAACACTAGGTCGGCAGTTGCTTTTTTTAACTCACTTTCGGGCAACGACGTAAACCTGTCTAGCGTCATGTTTTGCGCATAGGCCAAGTTGTTGATCAATTGCGCGTTGTCTGCGTCCAACAACAGGGCTTTTTCATAGTTCAATATGCTGGAAGCTATTGCGTTCTTTTTGTAGTAAGCATTACCGAGGTTAAAGTACAATTCTGGTGAATGAACACCCAAAGAACTGACGGAATCATAATAGACAATGGCACGGTCATAAGCACCTTTGTTATAGGCAATATTACCCGATCTAAAAAGGTCTTCTGGGTCTTGCCCAAAACAAGTCAAGCAAGAAAAAAGCACATAAAATAAGATGTGTTTCATGACTTAAATTGTTTGTCCATTTGGGTTATGGCGGCTACAGCTGTTTCGTAGTCTTGCTCCATGCTGCTGCGAGAACTGGGCGCATAACGGGCAAGCTCACAGTTGGTCAAAACTTGAACAAACAAGCCTATGGTATCTTTTTCAACGCCTTTATCGGAAAGCAGCGTTTGCATTTTCTCTTTACTAAAATCGGAAGTTTGAATCTGTAGCCTGGCCTTTAGATAATTGTGGAGTGCAGCTTCAAGTGAAACATAAAAAGCGGAAGCATCAGACATGTTTTTCTTGGCCTTGCCCAAAAACTTTTTTACCAAGCGTGCCTTATGCCGTCTTGCAATTGCCGTGGCATCGGTTGTTTGACTGCGTATTATAAAATACAACAGCAGGAGTATGATGGGAAAAGCCAAGAGCGCAAAAAACAATGTACTGCCAAAGAAGGGCAATTGCTTTATGGGTTTAAAAGACGTTTGCTGCGCAATAAATTGAAAAGAGCCCGTAACATTTGGAACAGCTACTGTGACGGCGTTTGGCGCATTGACTGTGGGCGTCGCTGCCTTTGGACCTTCAAGAACGTCTATGACCAACTCCGCTGATTCCAGTGTTTTGTATGTTTTTGCCTTGGGGTCAAAATAGCTAAATGCAATGGGGGGAATGGGGTATTTCCCCTGAAACTGCGGAACCAATGTATAGGTGTTTTTTATTGAGCCTCGCATGCCCGAAAGCGTTGTGTTTACTTGTTCGCTGTACTCAGGATCGTATCGTTCAAGAGCGCTTGGCGTTGCCATTTCTGGCAGTGAAAAAAGCTTGAGGTTTCCTTTGCCCTTTACCTCCACTGTCGCTTGTAGCGATTCCGAAGCATTAAGTGCGTTTTTGGACGTCTTTACGTCAAAGCTAAAGTCGCCCACGGCGCCGTTAAAATTGGTCGGCTTGCCCTCGTCGGGAAATGGCAATACCGTTAGGGTACGCTTGCCAGCTGTTATGGTTCGTGAAACTTGGGTATAAACCTGATTTCCAAAAAAGTCTCTGCGGTTGGTCGGTACTTCTAATTGCACATCTAATGAAAGGGGTGCTATGGGTAGTTTTCCTGCGCGTTGTGGATAGAGAACCGTCTGCTGCCATGCCACATAATTATACTGCTTGCCCTTAAACATTTCCCTTTCAATGGTTCGTCTAGAAGGTATGTCTTGCGACCAAAAGTCGTTGTATTCAGGCATGTCAATGGGGTTGACATCGGATGGCCGCACTTTACTGTCAAAATAAAGTTTGTACACCACCGTTATGGGTTCGTTTATATAAACCTTGCTTTTGGACAAGCTTGCTACCAAATGGAGGCTTTCAGATGCTATGTAATTTGGGTCATTTGGATTTTTGGGTATTTCAACAGCAGCTGTTATTTCTACTGGAACCGGTGTTGTTTTATAAACTTCTCCGTCGATTTCGATAGATGCTTGCCCAATGACATTCTTTCCTTTTTTTAAGGGAGTTAACAGATAAGTATAGCTTTTTGAAAACGATCGCTTTCCATTAACATACACATTACTTACCGACTGACTTGGCCCCGCTACCACTCTAAATCCGTCAAAAGAGGGAGGAACGAAATTATCGCCGTCTTTATTCATGCTAAACTCAACACGCAGCCGCTCGTTAATGCCCAGTTGACGCTTGCTTATTTGAGCCTTAAAATCAACCTGTGCAAAAGCAACAGGTGGTAGCACCAGCGTCAGAAAACAACAAATAAGCAACTGTCTCATTACCAATCTTTTTTGCTTTTAACACCCGCAGGCTTAGCCTTCTGGGCATTTACTTTGTCTTGAACTTTTTTCTCCTCGTTGCTCATGGCTTCAAGCAGGTTCTTTACCTGTTGAGGTGATAATTGCGTAGGATTGCCTTGGGGTTGCTGTTGGTCTTTTTCCTTATCCCCCTTTTGGTCTTGATCTTTTGGGTCATCCTTTTTGTTGTCCTTTTCGTTTTCCCCCTCATCGTCAGAGCCCTCTTTCTTGTCTTGCTCCTTATCCCCTTCTTGATCTTTGTCCTTGTCTCCCTTTTTGTCTTGATCCTGGTCTTTATCGTCCTTGTTGTCCTTATTGTCCTTGTTGTCCTGATCGTCGTTTTGATCGTCTTTATTTTCCTCGTCTTCCAGCATTTTTTTTGCTAGGGCATAGTTGTAGCGTGTTTCATCGTCATTGGGGTTGTTACGAAGTGCATTTTTATACGCCTCAACTGCCCCTTTATACTCCTTTATTTGCATCAGCGCATTGCCAATATTGTGAAAGTTTCGGTGTTTGTTTGGGCGCTCTTTGGTGATTTCAACTGCATCGGCATATACCGATAGGGCCTCTGCTACATAGTTGTCTTGTTGCAAGGTGGTTCCCATATTGTATTGCGCAATGTCTTTTTTCAAACCCGTGGCAGCTGCCCTACGGTAATTCTTTTCTGCCTCAATATTATTCGATGCATCAAAAGCTTGATTACCATCATAGATATAATTGTCTGCTTTTTGAACAAGGGGAGCCTCCTGTCCTAAAGCAACAAATGGGAATAGCAGTATGGTAAGCAATAACCTAAGCATCTTGGAACAAATTTAGTTTTTTAACCCACTGGGTTTTGCGATAGAATAAAAATAAGTCAAGTACAATCAAAAACAAACCAATACCTAAAAACCATTGAAACTGGTCTTTAAATTTAGCAAATTGTTTGGCTTCAAACTCTTGTTTATCCATCTGCTTAAGACGGTCTATAATGGATGTTACCACCTCCTCTGTGTTGCTGCCGTCCAAAAACAAGCCGTCGGTTTGTGCTGCTAGGGACTCCATCTGTTCAAAATCGCTTTTTGTAATAACTACCTCTCCCTTATCGTCTTTCTTATAAGAAGTGGAATTCCCTTTGGTTATGGGGATTACGGAGCCTTTTTCGGTTCCCACAACCACAGTGAAAAACGTAATTCCCAGCTGGGCAGCGCGTGACGCTGCAGTCAAAGCATCATCGCCATGGTCTTCTCCATCGGATATAATACACACCACGCGATTGGTTTGGTTTTCGTCGTCAAAATAGGTTTCCGCCAAGTGCATCGCTGCGGAAATAGCCGTCCCCTGAGAAGAAATCATGTTAGTGTCCAATGACGACAAAAACAATCGAGCTGCGGCATAGTCTGTTGTAATGGGTAAATGCGGAATGGCCGATGAAGCATAGGCAATGATCCCTACGCGGTCGCTAACCAATTGGTTGATCAGCTCGCCGGCAAGGCGCTTGGCCTTTTCCAATCTATTTGGCGCAATGTCTTCTGCCAGCATACTCTTAGACACATCAATGGCAAATACCAAGTCTACCCCTTCTCGTTTAACGGTTTCAAGCTCAGTGCCTATCTGTGGGTTGACCAAGCCCAAGCAAATAAAAGCCCAACCCAGCCAAAATAGAATTTGTTTAAGCCAGCCTTTAAACGAAGAGCGTTCTGGAGCGATATGATCCATCATTTTTGCAGATGCCAACGATTTTAACACCCGTTTCTTCCAAAGGCTAAAAAGCACATAGCCCAATACCATTAACGGTATGAGCAAGAGCAAATAGAAATACTGTGTTTGTTCGTATTGTATCATGCCAGCGCTGATTTAAAAAGCGTGAGACGCAAAAGCCATTCCAAAAACAATGCAGCCATTGCCGCAAACACAAACCACCTAAACTTTTCGTGGTATTTGGTATAACGAATTTCTTCTATGTCTGTTCGTTCTAATTTATCTATCTCCTTGTAGATTGCTGCTAGTTTTTTGTTGTCTGTTGCGCGGTAGTAGCTCCCGCCCGTTTCCGCAGCAATGGCCTTAAGTAATTCCTCATCAATTTCAACCTTTCGCAATTGATACACAAAAGTGCCGTCTTGGCGTAGGGCAACAGGTGCAGGTGCGCTGCCGTTACTGCCCAATCCAATGGTATAGGTTTTAATGCCATATGTACTTGCAAGACCCGCTGCGGTCTTGGGGTCTACAAAACCGGTGTTGTTTACGCCGTCTGTAAGCAAGATGATTACCTTGCTCTTGGCTTTGCTGTCGCGCAATCGGTTTACGGCAGTCGCCAGCCCCATACCAATGGCCGTTCCATCGTTGATTACGCCATCATAGCTAACCTTGTTAAGCACATCAATCACCAAGGCCTTGTCTGAAGTTATGGGCGTTTTGGTATAGCTTTCGCCTGCATATACCACCAAGCCTATACGGTCTGTTTCCCTTTTGGCAATAAAGTCTGCCGCCACCTTTTTAAGAGCCGCCAAGCGATTGGGCTTTAGGTCGCGCGCCAACATACTGGACGAAACATCTATGGCGATAACGATATCTATTCCTTTGTTTGTTTTGGTTTGGGTACTGACGTCTTGTGTTTGTGGACGCGCCAAAGCGGTTACAATGAGCGCAATGGCCAACAACCGCAACACCAACAACAGGGGGCGCCATTTGGCTAAACCACCCGACTTGGAAAAAGCGGCAATGCTAGCGCTAAGCAAATGCGCCACTTGTTTTTTTCGCGAGAGAATATGCCATGCCACTAAAAGGGGTATCAGCAATAGACCCCAGAAAAAATCAGGATATGCAAAGGTGTACTCCATCATGGTTTTTCCTTTTTAAATTCAATGCTGTTCAGCATTCGGGTAATGAGTTCTTTGGCATAGCGATCGTTTCGATCGTAGACCAACTGAAGCTGCTGAAAGCCTTTGTTTTCAGTAAAGTGGTAAACCTCATAGGTTTTACGCTGGGTGTCTTTGTTCTTTTTGGTCCAATCAAAAGAGCCTGAAGCCACAATTCCCTCAATTCCTGAAGTTGTTTTGTAGTCGTTCTGTTTTTGGAAAATATTGGTCGCTCCCATGCTGTCAAAAGTGCCAATCACCTTGTCTACTTTTTGCTGCAAGTCGATGGTTTGTTCCTCTTCTGCTGTTGAATGCTCCATGTGCAGCACTATCATAAATGCATCCTCCAAAGAACCCAATACAAATTGCTGGTTTAGGCGGTTTTGGGTGGTTTTTCTGCTTAAGACATCTGGAGATTTTAGTATCATCGCAGAAATGCCGTAAGTACTCGAAACCCATTCTTGCTGCAGCCACTTTAACGTTGGATGTCCAAACACGCGATCCTTGGCTTGGACGGCGCCGTAATTGTAAATCATAATTCCCGCGGCAATGGCCAATACACCCAAAAAGGAAAAGCCTGCTATTTTAAAACGCTGAAGTTGTTGTTGCTTGCGGCGCATACGGGCATAGGCCTCATTTTGTAAGCGTTCTTCTTCTGTTGGTTCGGGTAGCGCCGCCTTGGTGTCCTTGACAACCAATTCGATTTTTTCTCGATCCAATCGCGCCAAATACTCTTCTGGAAGGGCACGTGCAAACTTAACCAGATCGGCTGTTGACAATACCTCCTTAAGTTGATCAATTGTAGCGTTTGTCAGTTCAAGGTTGCCCGTATCTCGCAACAACTCCAACTTTGTTAAGAGTTCTTCAGAAGTGCTTTCTAAGGCGTCAATATTGGTCTCGTCTTCTAAATAGTTACGGACAATGTCCGTCATTTCTGAGTAGTAATCTTTATAGGCCTCTTGTTTGTCTAGCTGCTTGGATTCCAGTGCTTGCAAAGCTTGTAAGGCGCGCTCAAAAGGCGGCATTTTTTCTCGCTTGGCACGAATGCGTTTTTGGGTTTTTACAATAAAAAAATAGAGCAGGACAAGAGCGATTAAAATCAAAAAGCCGTAACTGTAGGGCTTCCACCAACCTGTGGTGTTTTTGGCCATGGGCAAAATGGTCTTAATCGGAAAAAGGGGTTGATCCAAAGTATCTACTGCCACGTCCTTAACCCTTACTAAAAGGGAATCTGTCTTAAAGACTTCTCCATCTACAACCACAAGTTGTTGAGGTAGGGTAAACTGCCCCGAATCAAATTGGATGACCGCATAGGTCTTGGAATACGTAACTGTATTTGCTACAACGGTGGTATCAACAGCCGTGCTGTCAATAACCTCAAAAGGGGCAAATGCCTTGAGCGGCGGAAACTGTATGCTGGCTTGTTTGTCGGTAGACACAACCAAATCGAGGTTTATTTGCTCTGCCAAGCGCACCTCAAGCGTATCGGCCGTAAGGCTTACTTGCGTTTGGGCCATACTCCAACACGAGACTAACAATAAAAGTGAAAAGCGTATCCCTTTATCCACGGCCTTTGAAATAGGTTAGTAGTTTTTTGACGTAGCTTTCGTCAGTAGCACATGAAAGTGCCCCTGCGCCATATCTTGTAAATTGTGTGCTGAAATAATCAGCGGTTTTTCGGTGAGCAAGCGCATAGGCCGTGCGTACCGATTTTGATGAGCTGTTCACCCATTTATGCGCAGCTGTTTCCGCATCACGGACAAGCAATAGCCCTGATTTTGGTAGTTTGGCTTCTATGGGATCGTAAAGGCGAACGCCTGTGAGGTCGTGCTTTCTTGCGGCCAGCTGCACCGATTTGGAATAATCGCTGTCTAAAAAGTCGGACAGCACAAATACAATAGCGCGTTTTTTAAGAATACGGCTCATAAACTCCAATGCTCCGGCTATGTCTGTTTTGGTACTTTTGGGGTGATGCTCCAAAAGCTCACGAATGATGCGCAATACGTGTGATTTCCCTTTTTTGGGTGCAATAAATAATTCCACATCGTCTGAAAACATCAACAGCCCAACTTTATCGTTGTTCTGCAAGGCAGAAAAGGCAAGGGTAGCGGCAATTTCAGTAAGGGTGTCGCGCTTGCGCTGTTCCAATGAACCAAAATCGGCAGAACCGCTCACGTCTACCACCAACATAAGCGTGAGCTCACGCTCTTCCTCAAATACTTTAACATAGGGTTCTTGATAGCGTGCGGTAACATTCCAGTCAATGGCTCGGACATCATCGCCATATTGATATTGACGCACCTCGCTGAAAGTCATGCCACGGCCCTTGAAGGTACTGTGATATTCCCCCCCAAAGATATGATTGCTCAATCGGCGGGTTTTGATTTCTATCTTACGAACTTTTTTTAAAAGCTCTTTTGTATCCATAGCAAAAAGCTGTTTTTAGACTAAGGCACCTCCACAGCGTTAACAATGCGCTGAATGATATCTTCCGAGGTGACGTTCTCGGCTTCGGCTTCATACGTAATTCCAATCCGGTGGCGCAGCACATCATAAACAACGGCGCGAACGTCTTCTGGAATCACATAGCCACGGCGCTTGATAAAGGCATAACATTTGGCAGCAGTTGCCAAATTGATACTACCCCTTGGTGAAGCACCAAAACTAATAAGCGGTTTTAAGGATTGTAATTTATATTTTTCGGGATACCGCGTAGCGAAAACCAAGTCCAAGATGTACTTTTCAATCTTTTCGTCCATATACACTTCGCGAACGGCCTTTTGCGCCTTGGAGATTTGCGCTGTACTAATCACCGGCTTTGCGGAACCAAAAGAGTCGTTAAGGTTGGCACGAACAATCTCTTGCTCATCTGAAAGATTGGGATAATCAATGATTACCTTGAGCATAAAACGGTCTACTTGGGCTTCTGGCAGTGGATAAGTTCCTTCTTGTTCCACTGGGTTTTGCGTGGCCATTACCAAAAATGGCGGCTTGAGCTTGAAGGTTTCGTCGCCAATAGTAACCTGCTTTTCTTGCATGGCTTCCAACAGGGCAGATTGCACTTTTGCAGGGGCTCTGTTGATCTCATCAGCCAGTACAAAATTGGCAAATACCGGTCCTTTTTTGATGCTGAAATCATTCTCTTTAGCGTTGTAAATCATGGTTCCAATTACATCGGCTGGAAGCAAGTCGGGCGTAAATTGAATGCGGCTAAAACTTCCCTTAACTGCCTTGCTCAACGTGTTGATGGCAAGGGTCTTGGCTAATCCTGGGACACCTTCTAGCAGTATGTGTCCTTGTCCCAACAAGCCAATAAGCAACCGTTCCACCATTTGATGTTGACCTACGATGACCTTGTTCATCTCAAGCGTTAGGATGTCTATGAAAGCGCTTTCTTTTTCTATGTGCTCGTTAAGTGCTTTGATATCTACGGCGTTATCGCTCATGTTTTTCGTTTTTTAATTAGCGTTGCAAAATGTGCAAAAATGTGCAGTGCACCTGTTAACATTTGGTTAAAAATAGGGCTTCTCAAAGGTATTACAAAAAGTGTTGAAATAGCTCACTAACTTTGCATTAAACATTTGTGATGATTAATAAAAGGCTGCTCATCAAAAGCTTGCTTGCGCACAACGATGAAAACAGTTTTTACGATAAAAAAAGACAGCTGAATTTAAGCCAGCGCGAAGGCAAGGCTAAATTCCTTAAACACATTTGTGCCCTTTCGAATTCTAATCCAAAAAATAACTCATACATCGTTGTGGGCGTAGATGACGGCGACAGCAGCATTCGCGGAGTAGACTTTTTTGATGACGCCAAGCTGCAAAACCTCATCAATGCTTATTTGGAAAACCCGCCTTTGGTGCTCTATGAAAACATTCACTTTCCGCATTTGGCTGAGGGCAAGGTTGTGGGCTTGGTGACCATCAGACCCACCAATAAAATAACGGCACTGCGAAAAAACATCTGGAAATATTTTGGGGGCGCTGTGTTTTTTAGAGATGGTAGTATCTCCGTGTCCAAGGTTTTTGACATCGAGCTGCATGACACCAATTCGGCAGTGGTAGCAGAAATTGAAAAGCACGCCCAAAACAATATCGAACTAACGCTTGACGGGGTTGTTGATTTTATGAGCCGCCACGATGAAGTGTTAAAACCCAGCTATAAGGTTTTTAAGGAGTCGTTTGTGCTTTGCTGGGCGGGACTTGAAAAAAAGGAAAAAGGAACGTCTTATTATTCAAGAGTGGATGTTGAACTCATCAACGAGCATGTTAAATTGTTCTACTCCACCCATGATGAGGTGGAAATTGAAATGGACGCGCATTCGTTTAGTGTAATTGAGTATGTCCGTTTGGGGTTTCATCATGCTTATAAATACTACCCCCTTGAACGGGTATCTTTTTTGTTTGATAACAAAGGCTCTTACCAAATTGATTCGGCGTTTTTGTTTGAACCCCCTAAATATGAAAAAAAGCTGCTGCACCATATCTATAATGCCAACAATGCCTTGGGTGAAAAGCTGCTCAAAAACCTAAGCCTAACCAAAAACGACAAAGAAGATGTGGGCAACTTGGCTCCTACATATATGCTGTGTTACCTCAACGGGTTTGAAGAAGCACTCGACAAATTAAACGAACTCTCTTCCGTGATCAAGCAGCACAGCAAAGACGCCTACCAAGGTCTAAAAGACACCCAACGGATACTGCGGAAGATTAAATATCATTAAGTAAGTTGGTGCGTTTTCATGTATGCAATAACCCCGTCTGGCAACCACGCTTTTAGCTGCTTCATCTCTTTTGTTTCGCGTATGCTTGTAGCAGCAATATCCAATAAAGGAGCTTGAAGACGTTGGTGTGTTGGAAATGCATCTAAGGAAATGTCGTTTCTGGGATAAATCAACAATGGAAATTGCTTGATATAAGCTGCATTTTTCCAGCCGTCAAATCCAACGGCACTGTCGGCGCCCATCAGCATGATATAGGAATTATCGGGATGCGCAGCCGTCAGTTTTCGAAGGGTATTTGACGTATAACTTGGCTTGGGCATGTGAAGCTCAATGTCGTTGGCCACCAACCCATCATAAGGCGTTAAAGCCTGTGCCAACATATTCCAGCGGTGCTCCTCTGACCAAAGTGCAGCCGTCTTTTTATGGGGGTTTTGTGGGGTCAGGATATAGTGTACTTCGTCTGCTTTTTGTTGATCAAGTACCGCTTGGCCAATGCCTATATGCCCGTTGTGAATGGGATTAAAGCTTCCAAAAAATAGCGCAATCCGGTTCATCCTGCTAAGAAGTTGCTGATGTGTTCTTCCGTTTCGCTTATGGCAGTTTCCAAATTGTCGTTTACCACCACAACATCAAATGCGTTGGCGCGCACCATTTCGACATTAGCCTTTTCCAATCGCATGGCAATTTTATCTGGGCTATCCGTACCCCGTTGGCGCAAGCGTTCAGCCAAGGCTTCGGTGCTCGGAGGCTTGATGAATATGGAAAGGGTGTTGTTGGGAAATTGGTTTTTGATGTTTAATCCGCCTACCACGTCTATGTCAAACACCACATTTTTGCCCAATGCCCAAATGCGGTCTAGCTCAGATTTTAATGTGCCGTAAAACATCCCAGGGTAGACCTCTTCGTATTCGGCAAAGGCACCTTCGGTGATTTTTGCTTTAAAAGCTGCTTCGGAGAGAAAGTAGTAGTCTTTGCCGTCAACTTCTTGCCCTCTTGGAGGCCTTGATGTAGCCGAAACAGAGAATGCCAAATTGAGGTTTTCCTGAGCGAGCAAGTATTTGGCAATGGTTGTTTTTCCACTACCCGAAGGGGCCGACAAAACAATACATTTTCCCGTTTTCATTACAAAGCGTTGAGTACTTGTTCTTTGATGCGCTCCAAAGCATCTTTCATGCTAACGACCGATTTTTGCAAGTCTGCATCGTTGGCTTTAGATCCTATGGTATTGATTTCACGTCCCATTTCTTGGGCAATAAATCCTAGTTTTTTGCCTTTGGTAGGCGTGTTTTCGTCTAGGTTGGTTTGGAAATAATCGAGGTGATGTTGCAAGCGCACCAACTCTTCGTTGATGTCCCATTTCTCAAGGTAATAGACCAGTTCCTGCTCCAAGCGTTCTTGGTCGTAATCTAGGGTGAGTTGACGCAATTGTTCGTGTAGTTTTTGCTTGCGTGTTGCGATACGCTCATCGGCTTGCGCAGCTATGCTTTTAAGCTGTGTTTTGATTTGTGCCAATTGATTGGTAAGGTCTTGCCCCAACGAAATGCCTTCTTGCTGGCGGTAAGTAACCAATGCCTCCGCTGCTTTTTCAAGGGTACTTAGAAAGACTTCTTGTTCCTCGTCCGAAATGCTTTCGTCTGCCGATGCAAATACATTGGGCATGCGCATCACGGTTGGCAAAAGTGCCTCGTCTGACAAAGGAGAAATGGCTTTTAATTCTTGGATGTAGTGTGCTACAACGGCTTTGTTAATCGGTGCTGCGTCTTGACCAGCAACCCATTCTTCAAAAACATTAACCTCACATTTGCCACGGTGCAACAGTGCTGTTAGCTGCTTGCGAGCAGGTAGGTCAAGGCCTCTGTAGCGTGCAGGTGTACGGAAATTAAGATCAAATGATTTGCTGTTGAGCGACTTAATTTCGACGCGCAATTTTCTGCCTTGTGCATTAAACTCTGCTTTGCCGTAGCCTGTCATGGATAGAATCATATCGCTTTATTAAAGCGCAAAGGTACAAAACAGGCGGTGAGTGCTTGGGCAGAAGTATAAGCTGATTATGACCCTATTGGAAAATCCATTGGCATGAAAAGCAAAAAAAGTTAGCTATACACTTTTGAGCGACTTAAAAAAACACAAAAGTGCATTTTCATTTTTTAGGTCATTTTTGATGTAAAAAGTAGCTTTTTTATTGATTTTATCACGTTTTTGAGGCGTTTTTGGGATATTTCGAGCAATTTTGATGAAAATACACCCCCCTATTTTGACTGTTTTGACAAGAAAAAGTGAAACCCTACAAAAAACAGGCTTTTTCAGCATCAGAAAAAAACATACTTTTGCTCTTTTTTTGGTCAAAAATGCTCAAAACAGTTTATAATTGGCAATAATTGCCCTTTTTTTAGTCTTTTTTTATAAAACTTGATTTTGTAAAAACACTACTTTTTGGAACAAGGAAAAACAAGCGTAAAGCCGCGTTATTAAAATGCGCTAAATCGCTCGTTTTCGTCTCTTTTTGACTTAAAATGGCGTAAAACAAGCTCATTTTCCTGTTTTTTGATGCTTTTTTGAGTCAATTTGAAGTAAAATTGATGTTGATCTTTTGCAAAAAGCTTAGCCTCAGTCTACACATTCACCACCAGCAAGCCAGGCATCATGCCCATTGTTAAGGGCAAGCACCAAATTTCGGCCGTTGTAGGTCTTGCTAACAATCCCTTTGATACTTCCTGTTCCGCTAGGCAAGGGCAAATCCTTAAACCCCGCAAAAGCACTGGTCTCCAACAAAAAAGGCACTTTGTTTTGGCCTTCGCAGGCTTCCATTTTGCGTTGGGTATCGTAATAATCCTTGGGGTCAACAAAAGGCTTTCCTTGTTCTTCAGCAGCAAAACGCACATTGGCAACCTCTACGTACATGCCAATATGGTTGCTGTTTATCTCAGAAAACAGCCTCCTTAATCTTGACGGTGGTGTGGTTATTGGAAACGAAAAACTTACCAGCTTTTCTGGTGCCTATACGGAGCGGGTGTTTGTTGGGCTTAGCTTTTTCCAAGGTATCATGTTTGTTCCAAAGATTAATGTGCCAATTGTATTAAAAGCTGGAATATATGAAGAAGTGCTTAACTCAAAACTCTACAACTTTGATATAGGTGTGAAAATAGGCGTGGGATTAACGTTTTGATTCAACACCAAAATAAGGTCGTTTAACCAAGAAGCCCCGCTGGCATGCCTTAATCAAACAACGCCTTTAGTTCCGTGGCTTCTTCGGGTTTGAGTTTGCCTGCCAAAATAAGGCTTAGTTGTCTGCGGCGTAGGGCGCCATCATAACGCTCTTGTTCCAATGCCGTTTCGGGTGCAATGGGCGGTACAGCCACCGGTGTGCCGGCTTTACTCACCGCCACAAACGTATAAATGGCTTCGTTTACTTTTTCTTTGGTGCGCTTTTCGTGCTCTTCTTTCCACACGTCTATAAACACCTCCATAGAAGTACCAAAGGCACGAGACACCTTGGCTTCTAGCGTAAGCACACTCCCTAGGGGCACGGGTTTTCTAAAATGCACATGGTTTACCGAAGCGGTCACCACCACCTGCTCGGAGTGGCGCTCCGCTGCAATACAAGCCGCACGATCCATGCGCGCCAACAGCTCGCCACCAAACAAATTGTTAATGGGATTGGTATCAGAGGGCAGTACCAAGTCGGTCATAACCGTCTTGGAAGCACTAGGGTGTTTTGGTTCCATGGGTGTTATTTTTTCAGTACCCAAGCGTCTGGGTAATTGTCTTCCGCAATACCTGCTTTGGCATTGTAAGCTTCGCGCTGCGAGGCGTAGGCAGCAAAAGATACTTGGTGAAATCCGCTGGTCGTTTTGGGCAGTCTGGCTGCCTGGTAATAGCCCTTGCGTTTTAGGCTGCTGACAAGTCGGTCGGCGTTGTTTTGGCTGCGGAAAGATCCGGCAATAACGTGATAGCCAATTGGAGCGGGCTTGAGCGCAACAACGCTTAAGGTTGGCAATTCGCCAAGGTCATAAACAGCGGCGGTGGCTTGCGCACGTGCGTTTTCGCGTAGCGCTTGCTCCTGTTGCCAAATGGCGTCGGTTTGTTGGTCTTGCACATAGTTGGTCCCCAAAGCTAGCAAGGCTAAAAAGCTGGCGGCTACCATGGCCTTACGCACAAAAGTGCTGGACTGCTGAGGCGCTAAAGTAAAGACAGGCGTCGGAGCTGCTTGGGCGGCACTACGCGAAATGGGCTGTGCGTCCAATTGCGGAAGTGCATAGCTTGCTGCCAAGAAATTCAATCCGTGCTCGGCACTAAAAACCAGCTTGCCTTC
>OZSS01000087.1_pt1 | contig 38365 bp, 43 predicted proteins | sample 1779911 | NCBI WGS metagenome assembly OZSS01 (sample SAMEA2603589, study PRJEB24840) | metagenome | biome: Water; feature: Photic zone; material: Seawater sample | place: Mediterranean Sea | collected 2013-11-12 | depth 10 m
CTGTTCTACTCCTTCTTTTTTTAACAACTCCAAATTCTCTTCTCTGACTTTATTTAGGTGAGTTTTGGCTCGAGTTATTAATTCATTGGAAAGATTTTCATCAAAGCCTTCTATCGAGGTTAATTCCTGCATTGACACCATAGCTATTTCATCTAATGAAGAAAAGCCCTCAGTAACTAGAAGATGCGCAATAACTTCATCAACATCTAACCCGGATATAAAAATTTGTGAAATTCTTTAATAAACTTTTTTCGTAAACTTGGTTAAGTGTTATCAAAAAAAAACTCCCAAATAAAGGGATTTTTAAGTTTAATAATGCAGGAAGATTACTTAAGCAGAAGCATATTCCAACCACATTTTTGACCAAACTGGTTTGTATTTGGTTGTTGCGATTTGTTGTTGGAACATCTTCTCTTCGTATCTCTTTAGAACAGAATAGACTTGCGTATTCTTCCAAACATTTCCCTTCGCAGTCTTAATACCCTTCTCATTCAAGTGCTGGGCAATCTTACGATAACCCAGACCACTATCGTGAAGTGACTTGATTAGGTCGTATGTCTCTTGTTGTTTCTCAGACCAATTATTGGAGTTATAATTTAGAATTAAATTATTAAATCGTTGCCGTATTTGAAAACGAAGAAAGTAACCATATTCACCTCTTCGGATTACTCCACGGTCACAGATTTCGCCAGATTCCTAGGTTGATCAACATCGGTCCCTTTGTATAGAGCCGTATAATAAGCTATTAGCTGGAGGGGTAAAGCATATAAAATTGGGACTACAGAGTCGGAGCAAGTAGGTAATTGAAAAATTGACTTAGTTAAGTTCTTAGATAGGTCTTTACCTTTTTTGTCAGTCAATAATATTATTTTGCCGCTTCTAGCCTTAACTTCTTCTAAGTTTGATGACGTTTTCTCATATACTTTAGTTGATGGGTTTAGAGCAACTACCGACATATTCTTATCAATTAGAGCTATTGGCCCATGCTTCAGCTCGCCTGAGGCATAACCCTCTGCATGTATATAGCTTATTTCCTTGAGCTTCAGTGCACCCTCAAGGGCAATAGGGTATAACACATCTCTACCTAAGAACAACACGCTATGGGCACGAGAAAATTTTTTACACAATTTTTTGATATTTTCATTTTGAGACAGAACCTCAGAATATAGCCTTGGCAACTCTAATAATCCTTTCAAAAGATTAGATCTTTGTTCTGAAGTGGTTTTAAAAAGATCACTGCTGAGCTTAATGTTTAAGATTTGTAAAATGATTAGTTGGCAGATGAAAGCCTTAGTGGATGCAACTCCAATTTCTGGCCCTGCTTTGGTCGGGAAAACCCAAGTGGACTCACGAGCGATCGAGCTTTGTTCGACGTTGACGATGGCGAGAATGTTTTTTGTATGCTCTTTAGCAAATCTTAAAGCGCCGATAGTATCAGCGGTCTCACCAGACTGGCTTACAAAAACAAGCAAATCATCTTTTTTAACAACCGGAGACCTATATCTGAACTCTGAAGCTAGCTCCGCATGAGTTGGTACTCCACTGATACTTTCGAACCAATACTTTGCAATCAAACAAGAGTAGAATGCGGTTCCACACCCTATTAATAAAATTCTCTTAATTTGTGGGGATTTGGGTAACGCAGGTAACGTTAGCTTTTCCTCAGAAGCATTTAAATAAAAGCCCAAAACTTGCGAGATTACTTCAGGTTGCTCAAAAATTTCTTTTTCCATAAAATGCTTGTACTGGCCCTTACTCAAGGTGATCGGATCCGTATTTAACAGTTGAATGTTCCTGGAAACATTATTTCCAGAACCGTCAAATATCTTCACGTCCTCCGAGGTGAGCATAGCAAAGTCATCCTCTTCTAAGTAACATATTCTTTTTGAAAATAATGATAAGGATGTTGCGTCTGAACTAACAAAATTTTCTTCTTCACCAAATCCAAGCGCTAATGGAGATCCTCTCCTCGTAGCAATCAAAAGGTTCTCATTTCCTCTGAAAATAAAGCACAAAGCAAAAGATCCGCTTAGTTGTTTAGCAACTATTCGTACGGCTTCTAAAGGCTCGCAATTATCCTGAGAGATTTTCTTTTCTACTAATCGCGCCACTACTTCAGTGTCTGTTTGGGAATTAAAACTTACACCTTGTCCCTGCAAGTCACTTTTCAATTCAGCAAAATTTTCAATGATTCCATTATGCACCACAGCAATATTTTTTGTAAGATGAGGATGCGCATTAGTTTCTGTTGGTTCACCATGAGTTGCCCATCTAGTATGGCCTATTCCCACGCACCCATCTATTTCTTCATTTTTTAGCTTTTTTTTAAGAGAAATTAGTTTTCCTGTGCTTTTAGAGCAAGCTATCTTTGAGTTGCTGATGGTAGCTACTCCCGCGCTGTCATAGCCTCTATATTCGAGCCGCTCTAAAGCACTTATTAAGCGGCCCACAACCTGCTTTTTAGAAACTATGCCAATAATACCGCACAAGAGCACTCTCCACTTACTAAGCCCTTTTCTTATAAAACACTGATCAGTCATAAGTCTAGCTAAATGTCTTGACACAGAAAAATAGTCACAGTAGAAATCAAAAGGAAAAAAGAGGACTAAATGTCAAGAAAATGTGAGTTAACTGGCAAAAAAGCGATGAGCGGTAATAACGTAAGTCACGCCAAGAACAGAACGAAAAGAAAATTTTTGCCAAATTTAAATAATGTTACCTTGACATCTGAAACTCTTGGTAGAAATTTTCAACTTAAAGTTTCAGCATCAGCTCTCCGCACGGTTAATAAAGTGGGCGGGTTAGATCACTTCCTCAAAAAGGCAACTGGAGACAGTCTATCTTCAAATGCTAATAAAATTAAAAATGATATTCAAAAAATAGAGATAGAAAAAGCGCCTTTACAAAAGTGACGCTCGTATTAACTACTAATTACAGTTTAAAAAGAAATACAAGAGTGATGCATGAAGCCGATTGAAAAAATTAGGAATTTTTCAATTATAGCTCATATAGACCATGGAAAGTCAACTTTAGCTGACAGGCTTATTCAACTCACAAATACAGTAGCCTCCAGAGATATGAAAGAACAACTTCTAGACTCGATGGAGTTAGAGAGAGAACGTGGGATAACCATAAAAGCCAATTCTGTTCGTTTAACTTACACGGCTAAGGATGGTGAAGAATACATATTGAATCTGATAGATACGCCTGGACATGTTGATTTTTCTTATGAAGTTTCCCGATCAATGAGAGCTGTTGAGGGTTCTCTGCTGGTTGTAGATGCAAGCCAAGGGGTGGAAGCCCAAACTTTAGCAAATGTATATACTGCATTGGAAGCCGATCATGAAATTTTCCCAATTTTAAATAAAGTCGACCTTCCGGCCTCCGACTGTGATAAAGTGGCCGCGCAGATTGAAGAAGTGATTGGTTTGGACGCTTCCTCGGCTCTGCAAATATCTGCTAAAACTGGTCAGGGAATTGAAGAAGTTTTAGAAGCAATTGTTACTTTGCTACCTCCTCCCAAGGGAGTCTACGATAATCCACTAAAAGCTATGTTGATCGATAGCTGGTATGATAGTTATCTGGGAGTTGTAGTAATGACCCGTATTATCGACGGTGTGCTAGAAAAAGGTAATAAAATAATTATGATGCAGAGTGGAGCAAAGTACACAGTAGACACAGTGGGCGTCTTGAAACCAAAAATTCAAAGCGTTGATAGTCTAGCAGCTGGAGAGATAGGGGTATTCACCGCTTCCATAAAACAAGTTAGGGACACACGTGTAGGTGATACTATAACACTTGAGGGACGATCTTGTAGCGATCCCCTTTCTGGATACGAACCAGCGAAACCAGTTGTATTTTGTGGCTTTTTCCCTGTTGACAGCTCAGAATTTGAAAGTTTACGAGAGTCTATTGAAAAATTGGCGTTAAACGATTCATCATTTACATTCGAAATTGAGACATCTTTGGCATTAGGATTTGGGTTTCGATGTGGGTTTCTTGGCTTGCTACACCTAGAGGTTATAAGAGAACGAATAGAACGTGAATTCAATATCGATCTAATCACAACGGCACCCAGTGTTGTCTATAATGTTGAGACTACAGATAATCAATCTCTTAACATCCACAATCCTGCAGACCTTCCAGATTCTTCTAAAATCACTTGTATCAAGGAACCAAGAATTAAGGCAACTATATTAGTCCCAGATGAGTACCTAGGAGACGTCTTAAAATTATGTCAAGAACGACGAGGTGTTCAGAAAGATCTGACCTATGTTGGAAGCCGTGCCATGACGGTATATGACTTGCCACTTAATGAAGTGGTGTTTGATTTTTATGACAAACTTAAGTCCGTGACGAAGGGATATGCAAGCTTTGACTACCAGATAGAAGGGTATCAAGAAGATAATCTAGTAAAGATGCAAATTCTTGTTAATGATGAGCCAGTTGACGCCCTTTCAATGATGGTTCATAGATCTAAAGCAGAAAGTCGTGGGCGTAGCTTATGCGAAAAACTCAAGACCCTTATCCCACAACACTTGTTTAAAGTCCCTATCCAAGCAGCGATTGGGGGTCGAGTTATAGCGCGAGAGACAATATCTGCACTTAGAAAAGATGTAACCGCCAAATGCTATGGCGGTGATATTACAAGAAAGAGGAAACTTCTTGAGAAGCAAAAGGCGGGAAAAAAGAAGATGCGTCAATTCGGGCGTGTTGAAATACCGCAACAAGCTTTCATCGATGCCCTGAAAATGTCTGATTAACGAATTAAGCAGGATGCGGATGGATGTGATAGGTCTTCTTCTTGCATAGGTAAATATTGCCAACATATCCCGTCGCATTATTGTTTTCAAACCATTCCACCAGCGATACTGAATTGCCACCCATGATTAAAGCCCTGTTCTTTAATTCCATCATAACGCTTCGATAGTCTTGTGTTTGACCAAAATTAAGCTTCATTACCTTCGTACAGGAGTTATTCATTCTTAAACTACGATCTGGTTGTACTGAAACGTGCCCCATCCCTTGTGCAGGTACAGTCCCTTGTGAGATTTTTCCTGCAGCACTAGTGCCTTGTGCATTGGTAACGTTAGGTAGCTGTGGGGCATAAGTACATCCGAAAATGAACAAAAAAATAAAAATAGCAATTATTCTCATAGTTTACTCTCCTTGGAAAAATATAAACGACAGATAGAAAAACATTTTAACAATTATTTAAAAAAGTGAATCTCAGATATATCAACTTTTGCTTCATGATCGCGACCGTACGCGACAATTCCTATACTTTTAATAGATGAGCTTTTTATTGTTTTTCGAAGAAAACTGCTTGAGGGTTGAAATAAATCAAGATTTATTTTTACAACCTTCCAGTTTTTTGAGGTCTCAAAGGAAGCATTGTAAAATTGCCAAGGGAGTAACGTTGAGCTGGTTCTGATAAAGACATAATACTTTTCTCCGTTACCTCTGACCTTAAGGGAAATACCCCGAATATCTTTTTCAAGAGACTTTTTTAAACTATGTCTGATTTGTATAAAACCGCCATTATTAGCAGTGGAAACGTTTCCTACAAGCCTCACAAAATTATCGGAACCGCTTTTACTTACAAATGCTTTTCCGCTGGATACGCCCCCCATTACACCATCTGTAAAAAATGACCAGCTCCTGCTTTTGTTTGGATCAAAGCTTTCGAACGGTTTTCCTGAAGCCATCGCAAAACTAACCCCGAACAAAGTTATAATCAAAACTTTGCATATGCATATTAAGTATTTATTCCTTGGTAACATATTTCAAAATTTCTATTAACTGTTGATTGTTTTTAACAACAGCTAAGGCAATTGCATCTATCTCCTTAAGAGCATGTTGATTATCATCTTCATGCATGATTATGAGGGATTTGCCTTTGGCAGCAGAGTACCCAGCGTCAAAGGCTGCATTCCATTGTTTGTATTTATCACCAAACTTGACTATGACCAAATCAGCACTTTCTATATTTCTTTTAATTCTTATAGAATTTATCTTTGCTCCTTTATGATCGTGCCAAAATTTCTTGTCCTCACTTCCAAGTATATTAGCTCCAAAATTATCAGAGAGATCATGATCAGTCTCAGGTCCTAAAAACTCTATATTGAGCCCAGCTTCACTTGCACCCAAGCTAAGCTCATCCCTCCAATTTGTATGAATTTCTCCGGATAAATAAATCTTCCACTTCATAAATTTTCTCATGTTTTTATTGTCAAATATTGCAAGTCAAGCTAATTAGCGCTAAATAGTCTAACATTAAAATTTTTTAATGTGAGGAACATAATGGAAAAAAGAAATCTTGGCAATATAGGAACAAAGGTTGGGGCACTAGGTATAGGTGCAATGTCCTTTTCTGACTTTTATGGTCCCACTAATACACAAGAAAGTCACGCGATTTTAAAATTAGCTTTGGATAGTGGAGTAGACCATATTGATACTGCAAAAGTTTATGGGATGGGTCTATCTGAAGAGAGGATAGGTCAATTTTTAAGTAATCTTAGCCCAAATGATCGGCAATTTTTTAAAATCGCAACGAAGGGTGGAATAGATAGAAAAAATTTTGATGACAAGGGCAAAGTAGTTTTTGATAATTCAAAGAAATTCTTAACGGAAGAGTTGGATAATTCTCTCAAACGACTTGGGGTAGACTGTGTTGAGCTTTATTATGTCCATCGTAGAGAAGCAGACAGATCTATTGAAGAGGTTACGGAAACATTAGTAGGATTTATTAAAGCTGGTAAGATAAAACAATTTGGTTTTTCAGAGATCGCGCCAACATCATTGGAAAAGGCTGCAAAAATTCATCCTGTTGGTGCAGTACAGTCAGAATATTCATTGAGCACTCGATATCCAGAATTAGGTCTTGTGCAACGAACAAAAAGTTTAGGGGCATCTCTTGTGGCTTTTAGCCCTATAGGAAGAAGCCTATTGACGGATAAACCACATAGTGCAGATACAGTAGAAAAGATGGATTTTCTTAAGGCAAATCCTCGATTTATAGAACCAAATCTTTCAAATAATATTAAGGCTACAGAAAAGTTTCGAGAATATGCTGCTGATCTTGGATGTAAGGCATCAGGTCTAGCGATCGCTTGGCTTCTCAAGGTAGATACACACGTCCTCCCCATACCTGGAACGAGATCAGTATCCCATTTGCAGGAAATGATAGATGGATGTTCCGTGAAACTAACAGATAGTAACATGAGAGATATCGAAGAAATACTGCCTGTTGGTTGGGCTCATGGCGACCGTTATTCCACTGGTCAATGGTTTGGGCCTGAAAAGTACTGTTAAGCTGCCTTTTTTTCTAGCCGCTTAACAGGTCCAAAAAATAGCAAAGAACCAACTATAAGTATATTTATAAAATTCCATATTATACCGTTTAAAATAGCTAGTTGGTAAGAGTTAGTTGCGTCAAATATCACACCAGAAATCCAGCCCCCAAAGGCCATACCAATAACTGTTGCCATTATAACAATTCCAACCCGCGCTCCCGCTTCTTGTGGTGGCATATATTCCCTTACAATAATAGCATAACTTGGAACTATCCCTCCCTGAGATAACCCGAAAATTAAACTTACAATATATAAAGAATTCATATCGGTTGTTGGGTAATATAAAATCAACCCGATAAATTGGAGGGAAGATCCTAACAGTAAAGTTTTTACACCGCCTATAAAATCAACCAAAATCCCTGATATGAGCCGTGAAATTACGCCTCCTAGTAGCATTAAAGACAACATTTCTGCTCCAACTTGGGATCCATAACCAAGATCGACACACATTGTAACTAGGTGAATTTGCGGCATGGACATTGCAACACAACAGCAAATCCCTGCAACACTAAGAATTATTTGTAAAGTAAGGGGTTTAAAACGAGAGGAAGTAGACATAATGCTTGCTTGTCTTTCTTGCTCATCGCTAAATTTTTTATCTAAACTTCTTCTTAGAAAAAATGATGTCGGTAGGATTATTAATATGCATGATAGGGCTAGTATAAAATAAGATATTCTCCAGCCGTAATCACTGATTAAACCTCCGAGCAAAATAGGAAAGATAGCACCTGAAAGGTAATTTCCACTTGCTGTTATTGCAACAGCAATACCGCGATACTTTTTAAACCAAAGTGAAATATCTGCTAACAAAGGGCCAAAGCTTACTGCAGTTCCTAACCCTATAAAGAGATGAAAAAATGCAAGAGCAAAAAAAGAGTCAAAGACTGAGGCACAAACATAACCAAATGCATTTAATGCTGATGCCAGAATTATTGCCCTCGTTATACCAAAGCGATCTACGATCCGACCTAAAAATACATTTCCTAAAGCAAAGCCAAGCATTGTTAACGTATATGGGATAGATAAAACAGACCTTGTCACCTGAAATTCATCACCCAGGTTAGGCATAATGACAACGATTGCCCACATTCCAGCATTTCCAACTATTGCGATGAAAAGGGTTACAATAAGACGTGTTAATGAGTAAAAACTATCTGGGTGATACGGTGTGGTTGCGTTCAAAATGTTTCCTGTATCTCAATATGGACCGCTACTAAAAAAATCTTCTTCAGTGACAAGACTTAGACATATTTTGTTATAGGTAATGTGTCAAAACTTTTATATAGTCGACGGATGTTATTTAGTTTAAGTTTTGTACGTTGAAAATTGAATCAAGAAATCTCGATGCATTCGGCATAGTGGGCCTTTGTTTTTTCTCCTTAATCTCTGGGTATAACCAAGTTGTAATGAAGGTTGTAAATGATGGGCTACAACCAGTTTTTTGTGCAGGCCTGAGATCTTTATTTGCAGCATTTCTCATATTAATTTGGCTATTTTTAACGAAAAAGAGAATTAAAGTAGAGACAAGCTTACTTCCTTCCATAATATTCTATGGTTTGATTTTTGGGGCTGAATTTATGTTTCTCTACATAGCTTTGGATCTGACCTCTGTAATCAGAGTAACGATCATGTTCTACACCATGCCCATTTGGTTAGCACTAATGAACCATTTTCTGCTGAAAAATGATAAATTATCCTCAGGAAAAACAGCTGGACTTTTTGCGGCTATTATCGGGGTAATTATTTCTGTAAGCTCCTCAACGACATCAGGCGGGTTAAAGGCCTCTTTAATCGGTGATGTTTGCGCTCTCTTGGGCTCGATCGGTTGGGCCTACTTTGCCTTTTACTCAAAAAATTCTAGAGTCAATACACAATCACCAGATACTCTAATGTTCTACGCCTTCCTCGTATCTGCCCCAATGCTGATCATCCTCTCAATGTTCTATGGAGACTTCATAAGAGAACTTACGGTTTTACATTACGCCGGTTTCTCTTTCCAAGTCTTATTCGCTTCCATAGGCTTCATATTCTGGGTTTGGCTTTTTAAACGCTACTCTGCAACCACAGTAGCAAGCTTTTCCTTTTTAACCCCAATTATGGGAATATTTTTTGGTTGGTTGCTTTTATCAGAACAACTTTCGAACGCATTATTTGTCGCAGGCCTATTAGTGACAGGCGGTATTTATTTGGTTACAAGAGCCGAAACAAAATTAACTGGCTAACCAGCTAGCTACCAGTAAACCTAGGCTTTTCCTTGTTCAGAAACGCGCTCAGACCATGTGGACCATCATGCGTCTCCATTGTTCCCACAATGTGTCTTGTTTCATTATCAAGTTGAGCCTCAATGGGAGAGGAAAAGGACGACAAAAGCATTCTCTTGACACCTCCATAGGCCTTTGTGGGACCACTGGCAAGCTGACTTGCTAACTCTTGAGCCCTTCTAGTTAAGTTATCATGAGCTACTACTTCATTCACGAAGCCCCATTGCTTCGCTTCTTCTGCAGACAACATTTTATTTGTTAGAAACAGCTCTTTAGCTCTTAGTAATCCCACATGTTTAGCTAAAAAGTATGTTGACGATCCATCAGGGGTTAAGCCGGAAGCGGTGTATGCTGAGACGAATTTTGCTTTATCCGATGCTAAAATGTAGTCTCCGGACAGAGCTAGCGAAAAGCCACCGCCAGCAGCAGTTCCATTAATTGCCATGATTACGGGTGCATCCATGTATTGAAAACGTATAATTGCATTATGAAGATCGGAAGCCACACGACTAAGGTGTTCATCCTGTCTACCGCCAGGTGGATTATTGAATTCCTTTAGATCACCTCCCGCATTGAACATCTTCCCTTTGGCAGAAACGATCAATGCTCCTAAACTTTTGTCTCTTGAACATAAAACTGAGATCTCGAATAATTCTTTCGCCATTTGTGCATTCAATGCATTCGCTTCATCTGGTCGGTTCATTGTAAGTGTTCCAACCCTATCTTTAATCTCGAAAAAAACCGTTTCAAATTTCATCATTGCTCCTTCTTTAATAATTCAAAATCAGAACTTAATCTAGCTTACTACATAAATATAATTTTTCCCTATAAGTATTTAGCTTCGCTTGTTAATATTGGTGATGGAGGGCTCTGTTTTGGAATTTAGTACAATTGTAAAAACTTTTACGACCGCGGTTGAAAATAACGATGGCGAAACCTTAGCATCTTTATTTACTCTTGAGGGAATATATGATGACTATATTTACGGGGAATTTAAAGGAAGAAAAAACATAGCTATGATGCTTCCAACTCATTTCCATAGGGATGCCAAGAATTTTTCCTGGGAAATGTATGATCTAATAAATAATGAGAGTAAAGGATACGCGAGGTACCGGTTCTCTTTCACTTCTACTCTTGCTGGCTCTGAGAACTTGTGTGTTGCTGTACCCGGCATGGCGTATTTTCAATTTAATGGCAGTCTAATTGAGTATTACGGAGAAGTAGTAAATGGGGGAATACCCATGGCTCAGTTAAATCTCCCATCTAAAAAAATAAAACGCGTTTTCGAAAAATGGTCTGATAGAGCTCTGGACGCTGATCCTGAACTAAAGAAGCTTTATACAAAGGGAGAGTAATTTTGACCACAAGAGCAAGACGAAGTTTTATTTTTACGCCCGGATTAAAGCCTGAAATGTATCCTAAAGCGCTTTCCTGTGGTGTCGATATGGTTTGTGTGGAATTAGAGGATGGAATAGCCCCTCATGATAAAGCTGAAGCTAGAAAGCATGCGTTAAATCTTTTTAAGGATGATAAAGGGTCTAAAAATGTTGAACGTATTTTACGTGTTAACAGCATTCGCACACAATTTGGGTTGGAAGACTTACAAGCCGTTTTAAAAAGTGATACCCCACCACCAGCGTTAATGCTTCCTAAAGTGATGGATGCTGAAGAGATTATTATAATAGACGATCTATTATCAGAGGCAAATAAGGACTGTGACCTCCATCCAATTATTGAAACGAATAAGGGATTAGAGAATGTTTTCAAAATTGCAGCTGCAAGTAAAAGAATAAAAACTTTATTTTTTGGCTTGATTGATATGGCAGCAGAGCTTCGATGCAAACTAACCTGGGAGGATTTATTGTACGCTCGTTCTAGAGTAGTGCATGCAGCCGCAAAGGAAGGTCTTGACGCGATAGATGGACCGTATCTGGATCTAAGCGATGATGAGGGCCTTAAACGCTATTGTGAACAGGCACGTAACTTAGGTTTTACAGGTAAGGGTTCAATTAACCCAAGACAGGTTCCAGTTATTAATGAGATATTCTCTCCCAATGATGAAGAGGTAAAAAAGGCAGAACGTATACTGAGCGTTTTTAAAGAGGCAAACACTGGCCTCGTGATGGTCGATGGAAAGTTAATCGAAAAACCTGTCCTTAGACAAATGCAAAGAACAGTTGAGATTTCAAATAAATTGAAATCCACCTAATCACATGAGTAGCTTCGAAGAAGAAATTAACAAAACTTGTTTGAAGTTGAACATACCATTTGTTGACTATGGCATAACAAGTAGTAATGAAATTTCTCTTGAAGGTATTTTCAGGCACCCAGAGTTTCCAATTTTGCCTCAAGATGAAAACTCATTATTTCGAATGGCATCGATGACTAAGCCTATAACGGCCTATCTTACATTGGCTGTACTTAATGATAATAGAATTGACCTTCATGAAGATGTTGGTACGTACCTTCCTGAAATCAATAATTTAAAAATTGCCTATAAAGAGGCAGAAACAATTCAGTATAAAAAAAACAATGTGGCTATTTCTTTCCATCACCTATTAAACTGTACATCTGGTCATGCATATGAACATCACGATCCGTTAATATCGGAGTTGGTATCGAAAAAAGAAGTAGGCCCAATGAAAAACGGAGATGATACTTTTCTCAAAGCGCCATTAGTATTTTCTCCTGGTAGCCAATGGGGTTACGGCATTTCTTATGGCTGGCTTGGCAAAGCTATAGAAGCCATAAGCGGATTAACTCTGGATGAAAATTTGAATAAGTATCTATGTAATCATCTAGACTTAAAGCAGACTTCTTTTAATCCAACTCAGTCAAGTAAAGTAATTCTTGCTCCAGTATATTTCAGAGACTCGGGGGGTTCTTACTCAGACATTACTACGAAGATCACCATGGGATTTAACCCATTCCACTATGGTGGTGGTGGAATCACATCTACCTTGAATGACTATTTGAAGATCCTTCAGTTTTTTTTGAAAGTAATGAAATATGATGGAGAAAATTCCATTGTCTCGTGTATGTTTAGAAACCAAATAGGCAATCTGGCGATTTCACCTCTAAAAAGTTTCAATAAAAGCTTAACGCTAGATTATGAAATTTATCCAAATGTTGAAAAGCACTGGGGATATGGTCTTCTTATAAATAGTAAAAAAATGGCGAACAAACGGAAGGCAGGAAGTGGAAGCTGGGCAGGTGTTTTAAATACCTACTTTTGGGTAGACCCAAAAAGTGATGTTGCTGGAGTCTTTTTGACACAGACGTTACCATGCTATAGCCCAAATCTTCTTAACGCTTTCGAGAAATTTGAAGAGCTTGCCTACAAGCGTTTGATAAGGTGCTAGTTACTTGTTTTTCATTCTTTCAAAAATATTCAATTTTTTTTTAGACCCTTTAAATCTTCTTATTATTTCATTTTTTCTGTTTTTATTTATCAGCGCTCGAGCAAAAAAAAATCGGTTTAAGGGTATCGTTTGGTTTTTACCATTTTGGATCCTGCTTCTGTATAAGCCCATACCTGAATTTCTAGTGAAACGTCTCGAAGATAGGTTTGTCTACAAAGAGGAAGTCTTTCTCGGGCTGGATGGTATAATTGTTCTTGGAGGTGGTGCGACCTCTGGAAAAGTGGCAAAAGACAGAAATGAGTACTCATTGGGAGAAGGTTCTGAGAGGATAATTAAAGGACTCGAATTCTTGAGTAAAAACCCCCAAGGTACCGTTATTTTCACGGGTTTTTCCCGAGCGCTAATCCATGAAGGGCATTCAGAGGCTGAGATAATTGAAAAATTAATTGAGGCCTTAAATGTAGACTCTACAAATATAGTATTTGAAAAACGTTCACGAAATACATTCGAAAATGCCTCTTATACGAACGAGATTATAAATGAATTGCAAATAAAAAAATGGGGTGTTGTGACCTCGGCAAGCCATATGAAAAGAGCTATTGAGGCGTTTAATCACCAAAACTCTGAGATAAGTTTCGATCCTATACCTGTTGATTTTCAAACAAATAATTCGATATACTGGGGTCCAGGAAAGATGCAAAGTAGTCTAAAGTTTTGGCGTATCTATATACATGAGACAATAGGGTACTGGGTTTATAAATTGACAGGGAGACTATAATGAAACTAATGCAACTTGTTTATTGCTCCCAACCCTTTGGGTATAGTTTGGAAATTCTATCGGCAATACTTGTTGCCTCAAGGGCCAACAATAGAAAAAACAATGTCACTGGCGCTTTGATTTGTCGTTCAGATATTTTTCTACAACTTCTCGAGGGACCGGAACAACATGTGAAAAATACCTATGAGGCTATACAAAATGATGATCGCCACATTAATGTTTATCACCTGATCGATCAACCTGTTAAAAAACGATTATTTCCTGCGTGGGCAATGAAGGATGACCCTGTTAAGACGTGGATGTGGAGCCGGGAAGACGTATCAAAAGGAATAGTGAAAGGCTTGTCTAAAGCTGAGGTAGAAGAAGTTTTTGTTAAACTTTCTAAAGAAGCGACAATTTTCAATTTTTGAAGATGTCAAACTACTTCCCCTACCTAAGGTATTTTATCGCTTTCACTTGCTTTGTTTTAAGTTGCCTATTTCTGATTTTATTTTTATTCGAATTCTATGAACTCATAGATAGATGCTACAATATAAACCGTTTTTCTGTTTCTGTTTTCGACTGTATACAAGTTTTTTATTATGAAATTCTCAAGACTAGCTTATTCGTAATAGTGTTATTTCTTTTAGCGATTTTGATATTGCAAAGACTTGCTGTCACCTTTAAATCAGGTGAGTAATGGCTGACGTTCTAAATCTAACGATACCTATGTTTTCTTTAATTGGGATTGGCTATATGTTGAGAAGAATACAGTTTATGTCGGAACAGGATGGGACTGTTTTATCAAAGTTTGCTTTTTATATTTTGTTACCACCACTAATGTTCACCAGTATTCTTTCTGGTGATGCAAGTAAAAGCTTAAATATAAACTTTATCTTTAGTTATGAGATCATAACCATATCAATCTTTGTTCTTACCTATCTGTTGGGAGTTTTAATTAAACTCAAAACTATGGAGAAAGCGATATTCGGCTTGAATGCTGCCTACCCAAACTATGGTTATATAGGCGTTCCATTATGCATTTTGGCGTTTGGTGCGGAGGCTGCAATACCATTAGCTTTGATCCTTTTAGCGGATACTTTCGTTTTGTTAACTACTCTAATATTTTATAAATTAACAGAAACTAGAAAAACAAGTCTTCGAGAGTTAAGTAAAGAAATAATTCAGCGCTTTATTTATAATCCCCTTATGATGTCTGTTTTTGTAGCCTTCATATTTTCAACTGTAGACATCAAGATAGTTACAGCGATTGATAGAACACTTTCAATTGTTGCCGCGTCTGCAACTGCCGTTGCTTTAATTGCGCTGGGTGTCTCGTTAAATGTAACGTCTATAAAAAATCAAAAAAGTGTTTTGTTTTTTATAACTGTAATAAAGCTCATAGTACATCCGATATTGATATTTATCGTTTTTCAATTCCAAACTAATATCGATCCTATATGGGTTAAAACAGCAATTGTTTGCGCAAGCTTACCAGTTGCGGCGAATGTTTTTGTTTTAGCGAATTATTATAAAAACTTTGAAAGTGAGAGTGCTGCCGCCATAACTATAACAACTATTGTTTCGAGCATAACAGTTACGATCACACTATTATTAGCCTTATAATTTTCATATTACTCTTTAAAGGCTGTATCTTTAATTTTTGCAACTGGTTGCCAAAAATTTTTATACATTATTGACTTAGCTCCTCCAATTCAAGCCAACGCTCCTCGTATTCTTCAAGTTGATCTTTTGCTAGTTTTAGCTGTTTGGTCATTTCAACAAATCCATCTGGATCACTCTTATAAAAATCTCCATCGGATAAGTTTTCTGTGAGTTTATTAATCTCGGCTTCTTTATCTTCAATTTGCTTAGGGAGATTTTTCAACTCATATTCAAGTTTATAAGTAAGCTTTTTAGTTTCAGAGGGATCTTTTTTCGTCTCTACTGTTTTTGTCTGAGAATAATTTTGTTCTTTTTTATCATTTTTTTTTGAGGGTGATTTCTTTTGATTGAGATAATCAGAATACCCTCCTATACATTCTTCAATCTTTCCATCTCCCTCAAACGCCAATACTTTAGTAACAGTCTGATCTAAAAAATCACGATCGTGTGAAACCAACAATAATGTGCCCTCATAATTGATAAGGATCTCTTCAAGCATATCGAGCGTTTCCATATCGAGATCATTTGTCGGTTCATCTAGGATTAAACACGACTTGGGGTCAGCCAAAATTTTTGCAAGCTTCAATCGGTTTTTTTGTCCACCAGATAGAGTACCAACTTTATCAAGCACAACACTTGGATCAAACATGAAGTCTTTCAAATAACCATAGATATGCCGTGTCTTTCCTCTAACATCAATATAGTCTCCCCCATTTGGTGCCATAACATCTTTCAATCGATCGTTAGGTCTCAAATCACTTCGATTTTGGTCAAAGTATGAAAACTCAATCGTCTTTTGCACTTTCACACTGCCACGATCCGCTTCTAACTCTTTAAGAATAAGTTTTAAAAATGTGGATTTTCCCGATCCATTTTTACCAATGATCCCAATGCGATCCCCTCTCTTAATACGGATATTAAAACCATTTAGAATATTAATTGTCTCGTCCTCATTCTGAAATGATTTATGCACATTATAAAATTCACAAATAACTTTCGTATGATTATCAAGATCTTTTATAGGTTCATAAGTAATCTTTTTCGTGGCACGACGGTAGGACGACTCGTCAGCCTTTAGCTTGTCTCTCATCTCGCGTACCTGGCTGAGGCGTCGTACATTTCTCTTTACACGTGCTTTTACTCCGCGGGATGCCCACTCTACTTCTTGTGCTACAATTTGTTTTCTTTTCTGGAGTTCGCGCTCCTCTTGCTCCAAAAGCATGGTGGACCATTCATCAAAAAACTTGAAGCCTTTAGGACTGACTTTGAGCTTTCCTCTATCCAACCAAAATACCTTATTTGTTATATTTTCTAAAAAACGCTTGTCGTGGGAAATGCAGAGTATCGCTCCCTGATAGTTATTCAAATAGCCTTCCAACCAACTTATTGCTTCGAGATCTAAATGGTTCGTTGGTTCATCAAGCAAAAGTATGTCGGGCTCTTCGACAAATGCTTTTGCCAAACCCGCTCTTCGCAACTGACCCCCAGATAGCATTGTCATAGGTTTTTTTACATCCAACTCAAGTGCCTCTGCCGCAATATCCACTTTATATTGATAGAGTTCCCGGTCTTCACCTTTGATATTATTAAATATAAAATCGAATACGGTTTCTTTTTCATCTGGTTGAAAGTCTTGGACCAAATACCCCACAGTTGTCCCAGGAATTTGCCATCGCTCTCCTTCATCAGGGGATTTAACACCTGTTATAATATTCATAATTGTAGACTTACCTGCACCGTTTTTCCCTACAAGAGCAATGCGACTGCCTTGATGTATATTTAAATCAAGGTTCTCGAAAACTGGCGTCTCTTTATACCGAACGAGCGCATCTTTTACGGAAAATATAAGCTGTGAAGACATTTATATATGTAAAATAACAATAAAAATTTTTGGTGCACCGGGGAGGATTCGAACCCCCGACCCCCTGATTCGTAGTCAGGTACTCTATCCAGCTGAGCTACCGGTGCATTTAGTGCGAATTTAATGAGGTGTCGCCCAATTGTAAATACAATTCCTGCTAATTTAATGTATCAATTTTCTAAAATAGCTAATTGACAATAAAGCCTGTTTCTATTAATCAGTAAGCTTGAAGGGAATTGTTTAATGAAAAGAACATATCAACCCAGTAACCGAGTTAGAAAGCGTCGCCACGGGTTTCGTTTACGATCAGCAACAAGTGCTGGAAGAAAGATACTTAACCGAAGACGAGCTCGCGGTAGAAAGACATTAACAGCATAATATTCTACGTAGTCTTGACGGCTACAGGGAGTACTTATGGATATCCAAACAATAAAAAAGCGCCGAGATTTCCTTAAAGGTAATAATGCACCTTATGCGGCAATGCCCTCAGTGGTTGTTCAAAGCTACTTGCGTACTGATGAAGTAGTAAAAACAGATGACTCAATTATGATGGGCATTACATGCTCAAAAAAAGTCGGCAATGCCGTTACACGAAACAGAGCAAAACGGAGATTAAGAGAAGCAGGCAAAATTGTATTAAAGGGTATAGGGCTAAAAAAAACCAATTATATTTTCATTGCTCGAAAAGCCGTAACAGTTAAGGTAAGATTTACTGAGCTTTGTAATGATATAGAGGTCGGTATAAAAACGATACATGAACGAGAGGCAGGCCAATAAGTGCTTATAAAAATTATCTCCTTCCCCATTCACCTTTATCGTCTTTTCATCAGCCCTCTGATAGGAAAGAATTGTCGTTTTGAGCCAACATGTTCAGAATATGCCCTGAACGCCTTAAAAACACACGGGATTTTATATGGAGCTTATCTTTCTATAAAAAGAATTCTTAAGTGCCACCCCTTCAGCAAGTACTCTGGGTATGACCCTGTACCAAGCAAAAACCAATCAAAAGACGTCACTCGATAAATGAATTGAATAAAGTCATTAGTGACCATATATTAGTCGCAGAATATTAAAGAGAAGGCAGAGCAGATGGATGATCAAAATAAAAACCTGTTATTGGCAACGTCCTTAAGTTTTCTAGTACTGCTTGGTTGGATGCTAATGTTTCCACCAGAGCCAATAGAGGAGGTTCCTTCCGATCAAACAACAGAGCAAGTCACCCAGGAAACTCGTGAAACAGGAACAGGGCTTAGTACGCCTGTTCAGGTTGATAATGATCAGAGCCAGAAAAATGTCGACGTATCCTCTGAAGCACCACGCGTACCAATAGAGACGTCAAGATTATCTGGCTCATTATCTCTAAAGGGAGGCAAGATAGACAACCTCAAACTCTTGGATTATTTTGAGACACAAGATGAGAACTCAAAGAACATAGAGCTGTTTCAGTACGAAAATGAAAACTACTATGCCGTTTATGGATGGTCATCTAGAGATCGAGAAAATGTACCCAACCCCAATACACTCTGGAGCCTTGCAAAGGGAAGAACGCTTTCACCTGACGCACCAATAACGTTGCAGTGGACTAGTCCTAAGGGCATCATATTTGAGAGAGAAATCTCTATAGATGAAGATTTTCTGTTTACTATAAAGCAGCGCGTATTTAATCAATCAAGCGCAACCATCGATTTGGCGGCTTACGGAATATTAGCACGCCATACTGCCCCCGAAACTATTGGGTTTTATATCCTGCATGAAGGAATAGTGGGATATGATGATGGAGAGCTAGCTGAGCTGTCTTATGACGATATAACAGATCAGAAGTATGATGATAGAGAACGCGCTAATCTTGAAATCTATGAAATTACAGAAAATGGATGGATTGGGTTCACTGATAAATATTGGATGTCAACGCTTGTTGGTGAGCCTAAAAGTAAATTTAAAGTGGCAAGCAAATATAATGAATCAAATGATATATACCAAGCCGATATTCGTCATCCTTTACAAAGCCTCGGGACAGGCCAATCAACGGAGATAAAGACATACTTGTTCGCTGGAGCCAAAGAGGTGAATACAATTAAAAGGTATCAGAAAGATAAAAATTTTGCTGACTTCATTGATACTGTTGACTGGGGATGGTTTTTCTTTTTAACCAAGCCCATTTTTTCTTTACTTGATTACTGCAATAAACTCGTTGGTAACATGGGATGGGCAATTATTTTACTCACTCTGGTTGTAAAGACAGTACTTCTACCACTTGCCTACAAGTCCTATGTATCAATGTCGAAGTTAAAGCAATTGCAACCGGAGATGGAAAAGATAAAAAAGAGAGCTGGTGATGACAGAATGAAATTACAGCAGGAAATGATGGCGCTATATAAGAAAGAAAAGGTCAACCCTGCAGCCGGTTGCTTGCCTATACTCCTGCAAATTCCAATATTTTTCTCCCTATATAAAGTGCTCTTTGTTACGATTGAGGTCAGACACGCTCCCTTTTTTGGATGGATAACAGATCTCTCCGCTCCTGACCCAAGCTCAATATTAAATTTGTTTGGATTGTTGCCATTCTCGCCCCCAGGCCCCGAAAGTTTTCTTGTTATTTTTTCTATTGGCGTCTTCCCAATACTTATGGGTGTAACAATGTGGTTACAACAGAAACTTAATCCCGCGCCAACCGACAAAACACAGCAGATGATTTTTGCCTGGATGCCTTGGATATTTATGTTTCTTCTTGGACAATTCTCTAGTGGCCTTGTGTTATATTGGGTGGCAAATAATATAATCACTTTTGCACAACAATATTTTATTATGGCATCACAGGGAGTAAAACCAGATATCTTTGGAAACATTCTAAACTCCTTTAAAAAGGAAGGCACCTCCAAAGAAAACTGATAAAGGAGCACAATATTAAAAAGTCGCCTTTATTGAATGACATTTCCTTTTTTAAAGGGGTTGCTGGAATAGATGGCTTGCCACCCGACAGAGAGTCTGAGGTTTGCTTTATTGGTCGATCTAATGTTGGAAAATCATCACTAATTAATGCTCTCTTTGATCGGAGGAACCTAGCAAGAACGTCTAAGACCCCTGGCCGAACTCAGGAATTGAATTTTTTCTCTTTAGGAGAAAGATGCTATGTGGTTGATCTTCCTGGATATGGGTACGGAAAAGCCTCAAAGGACAAAAGATCAGATTGGCAAGGTCTGATAAAGGCATACATCGCCGAAAGGCGATCGTTGAAGAGAGTTTTTACTTTGGTTGATGCGAGGCACGGATTGAAAGAAAATGACAAAGAGTTTTTTTCTTTTCTGGATACTTATGCTGTAAATTATCAGATAATACTCACTAAAATAGATAAAGTTAAAAAACCTGATATGCCAAAATTACTCGATAAAATGAATGAAAAGATAAAACAGCATCCTGCCTGTAACACAGAATTTTTCCTTGCTTCTTCAATTAAAAAATACGGAATTAGTGAGATTAGAGATGCAATGTGCTTAATTTTAGGATTAGATCAAAATAACTGACAAGATAGTATTACAATTGCATTGGATTTTTCTATGAACGATGAAATCAAAAATAATTTCCACCAAACGGCAACCACGCTAGCAGAAGCGCTACCCTACATCCAGAGATACGAAGGCTCAACAATTGTTATTAAGCTCGGGGGTCACGCTATGACAAGTAAATCCTCAATGGATAATTTTGCTAGGGACATCGTATTGATTAAGCAATGTGGTGTAAACCCTGTGATAGTGCACGGCGGTGGCCCTATGATTAATAAAGTACTTTCCGATCTAAAAATTGAAAGTGCATTTGCTGAGGGGAAAAGAGTCACAGATAGCAAAACAATGGAAGTAGTTGAAATGGTTCTTTCAGGTAGTATTAATAAATCTATCGTAAATGCAATCAATAATCAGGGAGGGAAAGGCGTCGGGCTCTCTGGAAAAGACGCAAATATGATCCAATGTGTTCAAGACAACCCAAAACTGGGCTTCGTAGGTAAAATACAAAAAATTAATATTGATCTAGTTCAGAATTTTTTAGAGAGTGACTTTATTCCAGTGATCGCACCAATTGGCTTTGGTGTTAACGGTGAAACATACAATATCAATGGTGATACCGCAGCAGGCGCTATGGCCGCAAGCCTTTTAGCTGATCGCCTATTACTTCTAACGGATGTCATAGGCGTAAAAGATGCAGATGAAAATCTAATAAATCAACTAACCGTAGAAGAGGCCAGAGAATTAATAGACGCGGAAATTATTAAAGCTGGAATGATCCCAAAGGTTAATACATCAATAAAGGCAATTGAAGACGGTGTAAGAGCGTCAGTTATAATTGATGGAAGGGTAGATCATGCATGCCTTCTTGAGCTTTTTACCAGCCACGGTATAGGAACACTTTTTAGGAAATCTTTTGGTTGACCATCCAGTAATTTTTTATAAGAGAATTTTTTTGATTAAATAACCTAGTGGCCCAAAATTTGACTCAAAAACAGCTTTGTTCTATCGGACTGAGGGTTTTTGAAGAATGCCTCTGGCTCATTTTGTTCAACAATCTGACCATCATCCATGAATATAACTCTATCAGCTACTTGTCTGGCAAAACCCATCTCATGTGTAACACAAATCATTGTCATACCTTCCTCAGCCAGCTGTATCATGGTATCCAGAACTTCCTTGATCATTTCAGGATCCAAGGCCGAAGTTACTTCATCAAATAACATTATTCTTGGCTTCATACATAAGGATCGAGCAATCGCAACTCTTTGTTGTTGCCCACCAGAAAGCTGACCAGGGTATTTATGAGCTTGCTCAGGAATCTTAACCTTCTCCAGCATTTCCATTGCTACCTCGGTTGCTTCCTTTTCGGGTGTTTCTCTGACCCACATAGGTGCTAAGGTACAATTTTCTAACGTTGTGAGATGAGGAAATAAATTGAAGTGCTGAAAGACCATACCCACTTCAGATCTGATCTTATCAATATTTTTTAGATCGGTAGTAAGCTCCGTTCCGTCGACGATAATACTTCCCTTTTGGTGTTCTTCAAGCCTGTTTATGCATCTAATGAGTGTTGATTTTCCAGAGCCAGAGGGGCCACAAACAACTATTCTCTCACCTTTCCTTACCTCAAGATTAATATCTCTAAGCACATGGAAATTTCCGAACCACTTATTCATATCCGATATGTGGATTACTACTTCATCAGTTACGTTTATCTTAGTTTTTTCCATATCAATCCTAGCTCCCAACCGAAATAGCTCATTTTCTATTTATCTGTTTTTAGTTTTCGTTCTAAATATTGAGAATATTGGGACATACCATAACAAAAAATAAAAAACATTAGTCCTATAGCCACATACAGTTCCCAATAAATACCGTTCCACTTTTGATCAGCCCTTATTGTTGAGGCAAGTCCAATAGGGTCTCGAAGACTTATTATCGACACGAGTGTAGTATCTTTAAACAACCCAATAAAAGTATTCACGATCCCAGGGATAGATATTTTTAATGCCTGGGGCATAATTATAAGTCTCTGTGATTGCCAATAAGTAAGCCCTAAAGATGCTGATGCTTCATGCTGTCCTAGTGGCAGACCTGCCAAGCCTCCTCGTATTACTTCAGCCATGTAAGCCGCAGAAAATAGAGTAACCATAATCACCACTCTCAGAACAATGTCAAAGTTAGTTCCTGGAGGTAAAAAGTAGTTGAGTAAAACAGACGCCACGAATAGCAGTGTGATGAGAGGTACACCTCTTATGAATTCAATAAATCCAACGCAAATCATTTTTATGACTGGCAAATTTGATTGTCTACCCAATGCTAATAAAATCCCTATCGGGAAAGACGCAACAATACCCGTTATTCCTACGATAAGCGATAAGGTAAACCCGCCCATCTTTAATGATTCAACAAATGGTAAACTAAAGGGCAAAATAGTGTCTAAGGTTTTCACTATTGGGTCTAAGGCAATAAAAAAGAACAAGGCCGTAAATCCAAAGGAAAGTAAAGCTGCTATTACGTAGTTATGTATATAACTCCTTATTAAAACCAAAAAGAGGAGTGTGCCCAAAGCAAGGCCAATATACACTATGCTAACAGACCAAAAAGATCCCCCCCACAACAGCCAGATAGCTAGTCCAGGATAAATTACAGAAAACCAAAAAAATTTAAAGAACTTGGGAAATAATATTGGAACTATAGCAAGCAACAAAAAGATAAATGTTAGAGTAGGTCTCCAGTACTCTTCAGCTGGATACAAACCAAAAAGAAGCTGCTTCCATCTGGCCGCTAGTACAGAAAAGCAAGCGACGTCAGGGTCTAAATCTAAGCACTCTCTAAGCGATTTAGTATTCCAATGCCCTCCATAGGCCCAAGGTATAAAGTCCCACAACATGATTACAATGAAGTATAAAGACAGAATTGTTAATATAGAGTTTAGCCAAGAAGAAAATAAATTTTGTTTTAACCAGCCCACAGCTCCAACTTCTGTTATTGGAGGCGCGGCAGGTGGAATTGCATGTTTTCTTACAAAAGCTATCTTCGTCATTATCTCACCACTATTTGAAATGAGCGATTGAAATAATTGATAAAAGAAGAAATCAATAACGAGACACAGAGGTAAAAACCCATTAACAACAGCATCGACTCCAATTCTCTTCCAGTCTGATTAAGTGTAATACCACCTAAAGTTCCTCTTACATCCATATAACCAACAGCTATTGCGAGCGATGAGTTTTTTGTCAAATTTAAGTAATTTGATATTAATGGGGGCACAATTATCCTCAAAGCCTGAGGTAGAATTATTAAGTTCATTATTCTATTCGGTCGAAGACCTAAAGATGCCGCTGCTTCTGTTTGACCTTTAGAAACCGCCATAATTCCAGCTCTTACAATTTCAGCAATAAAGGCGGAGGTATAAAAAGCTAATGCCAGTGTTAGGGCAATAAAAGAATTTCTTAGGTGTAGGCCTTCCTTGAAATTAAAGCCTTTCAAATATGGATATTCGAGTGAAATCGGTTTACCCAAAATAAAAAAAAGTATGAATGTGGGCAATACTATGATGGCCGTACTGATCCAAACAGTGGGCAAACTCTTGCCTGTATCTCTTTTTTTCTGACCTGCGTATCTTATAAAGTAAATTGCGACAAATATTGATAGTAAGAAGCAAATAAATATAAAAGACGATCCTTCACCAAAAATTGGCGCAGGAAAGTACGTTCCTCTATTTGTTATAGCCACACTTTCAAAAAACAACATCGTTGCTTCAGGCTCTGCTCCCTTAAATGCCTTTGGCGCCGGGGTAAACTCTGTAAGCAACGCAAAAACCATAACTATCCAGAGTAAAATTGGTACATTTCTAAAGCCCTCAATGTAAGCCGCCATTAGCTTTGCAACTATCCAGTTTTTCGAAAGCCTCAAAATGCCTACAAACAAGCCGAGTACTGTAGCAATTATACAACCAACAAAGGCAACAAGAAGTGTGTTTAGTATTCCGACAATGGCAGCCATACCATGGGTACTATCAGCGGTGTAAGGTATTAGTCTCTGATTAATATCATATCCGGCTCGCAGCCACAGAAAGTTAAAACTGACATCCTTATCAAGTAATGCCAAATTTTTGATTGTGTTGTCCACTAACCAAAAAAATACAGCCATGAAAATTATAAAGGTAATGACTTGTAGCGACATGCCTCGATAACGAGTGTCACTCAATAACATGCTTAACTTAAAATTTTCTGATGGAGGAGCGGCTGAACTCATGGTGTTTCCATAATTTAAATTATGTTGTGAATACCGTCATTTTTATCAATAATACAATTAACTACATACTGCATTAATACGTCACGCCAAACATATTCTCTTTTTCTTTAAATAAAAAAAGGGGCGCAAAAACGCCCCTTTCTAATAGTTTTCGATATCATCTGAATGGAGGTGAATAAAGAATACCACCCTTGGTCCATGAAGCGTTAACACCTCTCTCGATGTTAATGCCACTTGTAGCACCTAGGTTGTTTTCGAATATCTCACCATAGTTTCCACTCGCCTTGATCGCATTGTACATTGCGTTCTTTGGCAGTCCTACCATAGCCAATATGTCATCACTACCGGTGCCAAGAAGCCTGTGAATCTCAGCGTCCTTTGTATCTTTCCAGCTATCGATATTAGCTTTGGTTATACCTTTTTCTTCCGCAATCACTAATGCATTTAGAACCCAACGACCAATATCTGCCCAGTTGTCGTCTCCGTGTCGTACCAACGGTCCGAGAGGCTCCTTCGAGATGATTTCTGGCAACACTAAGTGATCATCTGGGTTTTCTAAGTTCACTCTTGTACCGTGCAATGCTGACGCATCAGTTGTGTATGTATCACAAGCTCCAGCAAGATATTGCTGTTGCGATTCAGCGTTGTCTGCAGTTGGCACTGGCTCATAGCTCATACCATTTTCCTTGAAGAAGTCTGATAGGTTGAGCTCAGTCGTCGTACCTACCTGCACGCAAACTGTTGCCCCATCAAGTTCCTTTGCTGAGCTTACACCGAGTTCCTTCTTAACCATGAAGCCTTGACCGTCATAGTAATTTACGCCCAAAAATGTCTGCTTCAGATCAGTATCTCGACTGTATGTCCAAGTTGTATTTCTAGCAAGAATATCAACTTCTCCAGCTGCCAAAGCTGTAAACCTTACAGCAGATGTCAATCCGACAAATTTAACAGCCATTGGATCTCCAAAAATAGCCGCTGCTAAAGCTCGACAGTAATCAACGTCAAACCCTATATCCTTACCGCTGTCATCGACAGTAGCAAATCCAGGTGCACCAGTAGACACACCACAAAGTAAATTCCCACGTGCTTTCACATCATCTAATGTTCCAGCAAAAGTACCACCAGCAGCCAAAGCCACCACTGTTAGTACTCCAAAAAATAGTTTCTTCATATTTATTCCTTCTTTAACCTGATTTAAGTTTCGAAACTTCTGTGTATACACACACTTAACCTATACACACTTAAAAGATGCGTTAGTTTAAACATTCTCACATATTTTTCCACTTTTAATTATTTTCAAAAAAAAAGTGTTAATAATCAATATTTTAGACATCCTTGAGTAGAAAATAAAAAAACCCCCTGATTCTTCAAGCAAGAATCACTAGATGAGATTTAAATTAAATCATTTTAAGTATTTTTACTAATTGATTGAAATGGTCAAAATTTACATTTTTTATCAAAGTTTCTTCTTCAACTTCTCCCCAAATCTCAATTCTAAAATTATCTTCAACATTGGCAACTTCCCATGCAATCTCTGGAGTTATGATTTGGTTATAAAGTGCTAACGAGGTAAAAAGAGACCCTAAGCTTTTAGTGAGCTCATGAAGCGTACTTAGATGAAAATCATCTAGCTCTTCTAAAGATTTTTTTATACTGCCCGAGTTGCCTGGCGGCTGTTCAATAAACAATAAGTCTGGTCCTTTTTTCAACTTAATCGAGAGAAATTTTTGTGCCCATCCGATGAGAGGATCATATAGTTTTTTTTGTTTTATATGTAATTTTTTTGGTTCGTCAGCAATGTAGCAAATGGGATCACAGTTTCCATATGCAACCAGACGACTAACGACATTTTCCCTTTCTTTTTGAGTCATATCAATTACTGCAAAGCAAAATTTGGTGAAAAAACTTTTTTTTATGGTATCGATTTTTCCATCTGCATTCCACTCCCTCACAACCTCATCAGCTAATTGTGCCGGTAATTTTATATTATTTCCTTGATCAGATTTAAGACACTTTTCATCAAGGTAAATAAGGAATAAATTATTACCCTGTTTTTCTTTCCTAACATTTTCCCAGTATTTTTCTTTTCCAATAATCATAAGTATTTAGCCCTTAACCAAAGTTCTGGTCAAATTCTCCAACCAAAACGTTTCCATGCTAAAGACATATGCTTGGGCAGCTCTGCTTCAATAACTGTTGTCTTTTTTGAAACGGGGTGCATGAAGGTAAGTGACTTAGCATGAAGAAAAAGCTTCTCTGAACCGATAGAGTCCTTGAAATTCCCAGATTGACTGTTCCTATACTTTCTATCTCCCACAATCGTCGTCCCCAACTCCGCACAATGAATTCTCAACTGATGTGTACGACCAGTAGCTGGCTTTAATTGCAACCATGAGTATTGTGATCCTACTTGCTTGATTACTCTATAGTAAGATAAAGCTTTCTTTGTGTTTTCTTTATTCCAGCTGCTTTTTTCTCGATCTAGGTCTTTTTGAAAATTGGGTCTCCAAATGTCTAGTTTTCCAATATAGCTTTCCACTATACCCTCTTTTTTTCTTGGAACCCCTTCAACAAGAGCCCAGTACACTTTCTCAACTAATTTTTGCCTGAAGAGTGAGGTGAAGATATTTGCGGCCTTGGCATTCCTGGCAAGTAACAACACCCCAGAAGTATCTTTATCAAGCCTGTGGATTAATCTAGGAGCTTCATTTGAATCAAATTGAAATATCGACTTATACGCATCAATATGGCGATCGCCCTGATAGCTTCCTCCTTGTGAAGCCAAGCCCTCCGGTTTGTTAATAGCAATAAGATATTCATCTTTAAAAATTACAGAATCTATAAGCTCCTTCTCAAGCAAAGGATCGAATTTTAGTTTTGGTTTTTTATCTAAGGTCTTCGAAAAAGGCGTAGGCATACGGACCGTGTCTCCTGCCACCAACCTATAAGATGCTTTTGTTTTTAGCCCGTTAACCCTTATAAGCCCTTTCCGACACAGCGTGTTAACGGAATTAAAGCTCAGTAACTTATTATTTCTAATAATCCATGTGCTCAGTCGGCAATCGTGATCATCCTTTTCAACAATAATATCTTGGCCTTTAGCCATCAAGAGGTTGATAACTACTCGCTAGTTTCCGCAGATTCAGCGCTCTCAAGCTCATCTAGTCGCTTTCGATCAACCGCGCCCTTTGCATTCTCGTCTCTATCGACGAGTTCAATAATTGCCATGTCTGCCATATCACCATATCTTTGGCCTGCTTTGAGAACTCTTACGCACCCTCCATTCCTATCCTTGTATCGTGCCGCTAAGACATCAAATAATTTTCTGACAGCCTCTTGCTGTTTTATCCTCGATATCAATATTCTCCTAGAGTGCAAATTACCTTTCTTAGCAAGGGTTATGAGTTTTTCTACAATAGGCTTCAGCTCCTTTGCCTTGGGAAGAGTTGTTTTGATTTGTTCATGTTCAATTAAGCTACATGCCATGTTTGCGAACATGGCTGCTCTATGTTCATGTGTTCTGTTTAGCCTTCTATAACCATGTGCATGTCTCATAGTACATCTTCCATATAACTATTTAGTATTGATCTTCATGCTTTTTGGCCAACTCTTCAATATTCTCCGGTGGCCACTCAGAAACGTCCATCCCCAGATGTAGTCCCATTGAAGTAAGCACTTCCTTAATTTCGTTAAGGGACTTTCTGCCAAAGTTGGGCGTTCTAAGCATCTCTGATTCCGTTTTTAGTATCAAGTCACCGATGTAAACGATATTATCGTTCTTTAAACAATTTGCTGATCGAACAGACAATTCAAGCTCTTCAACCTTCTTTAATAAAAGCGGATTAAAAGCTAATTCATCTTCTTCGCTAGCAATTTCTTCAGCTTCGGGCTCGTCAAAATTTACAAAAATAGTAAGCTGGTCTTGTAAAATTCGGGCGGCAAATGCTATTGCATCTTCGGGGCTTATTGATCCATCAGTCTCTATAGATAAAGATAATTTGTCGTAATCAAGCACCTGGCCTTCTCGCGTGGAGTCCACTTTGTAAGACACTTTTCTTACCGGAGAAAACATTGCATCGACCGAAATTAAACCAATAGCCACGTCCTCATCTCGGTGTTTATCACCTGGCACATATCCTTTACCGGTATCAACTGTCAGTTCCATATCCAGAGAGCCTCCCTCATCTAACTGACATATGATTGCATCTTTATTTAAAATACTAATACCATTTGTTTCGATTATATCGCCGGCGGTTACTGCTTTTGGACCTTGCTCTTTCAAACTTAATTTTTTTGGACCTTCAACTTCCATTCCGACCGCAATTGCTTTTAAATTCAATACTATGTCGGTGACGTCTTCTCGCACGCCTGGGATTGACGAAAATTCGTGTAACACGCTGTTTATCTTCACAGAGGTTATCGCAGCCCCTTGCAAAGATGAAAGCAGTGTTCTTCTGAGAGCGTTCCCTAAAGTAAGTCCGAAGCCCCTTTCAAGTGGCTCAACAACAATTGTTGCAAAGTTTTGATTTTGTTCGTCATTTAAAAGATTTAAACCAGAAGGTTTTATAAGTTCGTGCCAGTTTTTGTGGATCATCTAGTCCTCCATTCTTACCTTAGCTCGATCCTTTACAGCTAAGCGTTCCCGAGGTTATAATTATTTACGATATGTCTTTAGACACGTCGTCTCTTTGGTGGTCTACATCCATTGTGCGCAATAGGAGTAACATCTCTGATCGATGTCACATTCATTCCTATAGCAGATAATGCTCTTAATGCCGACTCTCGGCCGGAGCCAGGACCTTGAACATGCACATCAAGAGATCTCATGCCGTGTTCCTGTGCCTTTTTCCCAGCATCCTCTGCTGCCAACTGAGCAGCATATGGTGTTGCCTTTCTGGATCCCTTAAACCCCATTGTTCCGCTTGAAGACCAAGCTATGGCATTTCCCTGCACATCAGAAATAAGAACCTTTGTGTTATTAAAGCTGGAATTGATATGTGCAATTCCTGTTGTAATGTTTTTCTTTTCTTTCTTTTTTTTCTTAACCATATACTCTTCCGTCTACTTTTTCTTACCAGCTATCGCTTTTGCTGGTCCTTTCCTCGTTCTCGCATTTGTATGCGTTCTCTGACCTCTCACTGGCAGACCTCGTCTGTGCCTTAAACCTCTATAACACCCGAGATCCATCAATCGCTTTATATTAATTGTGCGCTCCCTTCGTAAATCGCCCTCAACAACCACGTTGCCATCTATATTTTGTCTTATAGAGGCTACTTCTTGCTCCGAAAGCTCATTTACCCTAGTAGACATGTTTACACCAGCAGACTCGCATATTTTTTGTGAGGTGACTTTACCTATTCCATGTATGTAAGTCAGAGCAACAAGAACTCTCTTATTTGTAGGTAAATTAATTCCGGCTATTCTAGCCATTTTACTCTCCGATTAAATATGTTTCATCCATTCAATTGATCAGAATGTCTTTATAACGCTTATATAAATAACGTCAATAGATCAATAAATTATTTCTCTTATTCCTTCAAATATCTTTTTTTCTTTTCGCAACTAGCACAAAATAAGTTATCGGCTCTATTGTTTAACTATATCAACAATGTAGCCCTCAATTTCATTGCTGACCTGTTCAATGCTCCTTATCCCATCTATTTTAACGAGCTTCTTCTGAGCCATATAATACGGTTTTATCTTTTCTGTACTTTGATGATAAACATTTAGCCTATTCTTAAGAACTTCTTCGTTGTCGTCACTTCTTGCGTGTTGGCTTTCCCGTACGCGCTTTTCAATTCTGTTTATTAAAACGTCATCCTTTACCACAATTTCAATGACTAGATCTAAACTCAAACTAAGCTTTTCTAGCATTACATCTAATGCTTTGGCCTGCTCTAAATTACGTGGAAATCCATCGAAAATAAAGCCTCTGCCTTTATTGCCTTGTATTTTCTCACTAATCATTGATATTATGATTCCGTCAGAAACTAGCTCACCCTTATCCATAATGGCCTTTGCTTTAATACCAAGGTCACTTCCTCTTGCAATCGCATCCCTAAGCATATCGCCAGTCGATAGTTGCATAAGATTGTGTTTATCAACTAATCTTTCAGCCTGTGTTCCTTTCCCAGCACCCGGCGGTCCGAATAATATTATAATCATCTTCTAAACCTACTCTGCCTTTTACTTTTTCTACCCAAGCGAGACTTCTCAATGAGACCCTCATACTGATATGCTAGAAGATGGGATTGTAATTGAGCAACGGTATCCAAAGTTACAGATACTACTATTAATACTGAAGTGCCACCAAAATAAAATGGAACATTCATCTGTGCTCGTAAGAATTCTGGTAGCAAACAAACTGCAGCCAAATAAAGAGAACCCACTACTAATACTCTAACAATAACATACTCAAGATATTCTGCTGTTTTTGGTCCAGGTCTTATACCTGGCACGAACCCCCCTTGCTTCTTAATATTTTCTGCAACCTCTTCCGGTTTGAAAGATACGTTCAGAGTGTAAAAATAAGCGAAGAAAATAATCATGCCTCCAAAGAACAAATAATAGAGAAACTGCCCGGGGCCCAAGTAAGCCGCTACAAAGCCGACAAAACCGGAGCTATCGTTAGCGGAAAAAGCAGTTAAGGTTGTGGGCAGTAGCAACAGAGATGAGGCAAAGATAGCAGGTATTACGCCAGAGGGATTGACTTTCACAGGAAGGTTGGAGTTTTCACCTTCAAATATTTTCATCCCGACCTGTCTTCTAGGGTATTGAAGAGGGACTTTACGTAAAGCTCTCTCTACGAAAACGACGAAACCAATCACTGCGATTACCACAAGTATAAGAAAGATGATTGTAAATGCACTTAAGGCACCAGATCGCCCGGAAGCAAAAAACTGTCCTAGCGCACCAGGAAGCTCAGCAATTATACCTACGTAAATAATTAAAGAGATACCATTTCCTATACCTCTTTGTGTTATCTGTTCGCCAAGCCACATTAAGAGCATTGTTCCTCCAACCAGAGTAACGACGCAGGATACACGAAAGAAAAGCCCCGGTTCTGATGCGAGACCCTGTGACTCGATCCCAGCAGCAATCCCCCATGCCTGAAAGAAAGCCAAAATCACTGTACCATATCTCGTATATTGGTTTATTTTTTGTCTACCTTGTTCACCCTCTTTCTTTAGTTGTTCAAGATAGGGAACCATGGAGGTCAACAATTGCATGATAATAGAAGAGGTTATATACGGCATTATTCCAAGAGCAAATACTGCCATCCTCCCTACAGCTCCTCCCGTAAACATATTGAGCATTCCACCGATACCTTGAGCATTTTGTTCAAAAAAGGCTTTTAATTGTTCTGCATCAACTCCGGGAACTGGTACATAAGTGCCTGCCCTATATATTATAAGAAGTAATAGCGCGTAAAGTATCCTGTTTTGAAGATCCTTTGCTTTCCCAATAGATCCCCAGTTCAAATTAGCTGCCATCTGTTCTGCTGCAGATACCATTGATCAATATTCCTTTTTTAAGAAATTAATTTGAGCTCGCCACCCAATTTTTCTACCGCCAATTTCGCTTTTTCAGAGGCACTGGAAACTTCAATTTTGACTTTAGAGTCCAAAGCTCCCTTCGCCAATAGCTTAACAGACACCGCGTTCTTGTTGATCAAACCTACGTTACGAAGTGCATCGATATCTATTGTGCTGTTTTCAACGATCTTTTTTGTATCAATTAACTTCTGTATTGACCCAAGATTAACTTGATCATTTAATTTCTTTGAATTTCTAGAATTGAAGCCTCGCTTGGGCAGTCTTTGATAAAGGGGCATCTGCCCTCCTTCAAAGGCCTTTATAGAGACCCCAGATCTAGATTTCTGACCCTTAATTCCACGGCCACCAGTTTTGCCTTTGCCAGAGCCAGGGCCCCGTCCTACTCTTACCCTCTTTTTTACAGCACCAGGATTATCTGCAATATCATTTAAACGCATATTCTTTTACTTCCCTTATTTTAATCTATAACCTTGACCAAATGGGCTACCTTAGACAACATTCCCCTGGTAGCTGGTGTATCCTCTATTTCCCTTACCGAATTGGTTTTTCTGAGGCCTAAACCTTTAACGATTCTTATCTGATTTTGTGGCTGACGTATTAAAGAGCCTACTTTTTTTATTTTTATCTTCTTATTCATACATTTACCATTACCTAGAAGTTATCTCGGCAACTTTTTTGCCTCGTCGTTGAGCAACCATTCTGGGACTCCACTCTTTTGTCAATCCACTAATGGTAGCTCTGATCATGTTATACGGATTTTGTGACCCTAATGACTTGGCTACAATATCCTGAATTCCTAGCATTTCAAAGACGGCACGCATGGGTCCGCCGGCTATAATGCCTGTTCCAGCCTTTGCACTTCTCATTACCACCCTTCCCGCACCGTGCCGACCATCAATGTCATGATGAAGTGTCCTGCCTTCTCTTAACGGAACTTTTACTGTCTTTCTTTTAGCTTGTTCCGTAGCTTTACGAATTGCTTCTGGAACTTCCTTAGCTTTTCCTTTACCGTACCCAACTCTACCTTTTTGATCACCTACGACGACTAAAGCTGCAAATCCAAACCTTTTACCGCCTTTTACCGTTTTTGAGACGCGGTTTATTGCAACTAACCTATCTGCAAATTCCGAATCATCTCTTTCTAATTTTCTCTTATCTTCCAAAGTTCCAATCCTTATAGTTTTAATCCATTTTCTCTAGCGGCATCTGCTAACGCCTTGACTTTACCATGATAAAGTAGTCCTCCTCTATCAAATACTACTTCTTTAATCCCTTTTTTAATAGCTCTTGAGGCAATTTCCTTTCCAAGCTTTGCTGCAACTTCAATATTGTTTTTTCCAACTACTCCTAAACTCTTTTCTAATGATGACACAGAAGCCAATGTCGTTCCTAGCCTGTCATCTATTACTTGAGCATATATATTTTTTGAAGATCTATGAACAGACAGTCTGCATTTACCATAGCCAGTTTTCTTCAATTTATTTCTGACCCTCAATGATCTTTTCTTAAACAGTTTTACCTTACGTGTTGTCATTGTTAGCTCCTATTTCTTCTTTCCCTCTTTAGCAAAAATGTATTCGCCTTTGTACCTTATTCCCTTTCCTTTATATGGCTCGGGAGCCCTCCAAGCTCGAATTTTTGCAGCAACCTCTCCAACCACCTGCTGATCTATTCCTTCTACCTTGATCTCTGTAGGCTTTGCACAGGTAATCTTCACATCATCTGGGATATCGAAATCCACATCATGAGAATAGCCCAAGGACAATTTAAGGATTTTGCCCTGTACAGCAGCTCTGTAACCAACTCCATTTATTTCTAGCTCTTTTGAAAATCCTGTATTTACTCCGTATACAATATTTGCAATTTGTGACCTCGACATGCCCCAAAGTTGTCTTGTTTCCTTCTCTAAGTTCTTAGGTTTAACTGAAATACTTTGATCAACAATATCAACATTCAGTTTTTCTGAAAAATCAAAAGATCTTGAACCAAGAGCGCCTTTTACTTCAATAGTGCCATCTTTAAGAGTGGCTTCGACACCAGCTGGAATTTCAATCGGCTTTTTTCCTATCCTTGACATAACAAATCCTTAAAAAACAGTACATAAAACTTCTCCACCAACTCTTGATTGACGAGCTTGGGAGTCCGACATTATACCTTTTGAAGTAGAAACAACTGCTACCCCCAAACCTTGTCTAACTGTTGGAAGGTTATCCACCCCTAAATAAACTCGTCGACCCGGTGTTGATACGCGTTTAAGTTCTTTAATTACTGGCTCTCCATCAAAATATTTCAAAGAGACTTTTATTGTATCCGTACCGGACGGAGTCTTTTCAATTTCATAGCTCTTAATGTAGCCCTCGCTCTTCAACACATCTAAAACCCATGCCCGCAACTTTGAGTTTGGAGTAACAACAAACTGCTTTCTTCTCATTTGAGCGTTTCTTATCCTTGTTAGCATATCACCTAATGGATCGGTCATTGTCATGTCAATTCCTCCTTACCAGCTGGACTTAATCATACCAGGAATTTCGCCTGCCGAGGCTAGCTCTCGTAGGGCTATTCTTGACATTTTGAGCTTCCTGTAATAGCCCTTTGGTCTTCCCGTGATGGCGCACCTATTGTGCAACCTAGTAGGACTCGAGTTCCTTGGCAACTTGGCTAAAGCTAGGCGAGCCTTAAAGCGTTCTTCATTGGTTAAAGATGAATCCCTTGATATTTTTTTAAGCTCCTCACGCTTTTTTGCAAACTTTTGGACCAGCTTTTCACGTTTGATTTGTCTATTTACCATTGAAACTTTTGCCATAACTTTTCTATCCTAATCTCTAAAAGGGAAATTAAATAAACCAAGTAAAAACTTGGCTTCATCATCTGATTTCGCTGAGGTGCATACAACAACGTCGAGCCCCCAAATCTCATCTACTTTGTCGAAGTCAATTTCTGGAAACACTATGTGCTCTTTGATGCCGAGAGCGTAATTGCCTCGACCGTCAAAACTTTTAGGCGATAACCCTCTAAAATCTCTTACTCTTGGCATAGCAACATTAATCAAGCGATCAATAAATTCATACATCCTTGACCTTCTTAAAGTCACCTTTGTTCCCAGCTGCATGCCCTCTCTGACTTTGAAGCCAGCAATAGATTTTTTTGCCTTGGTGAAGACCGGAAGCTGGCCCGCTATGAGCCCTAAATCATTGTATGCAGACTTAACTTTTTTTGTATCGGCAACAGCCTCTCCAATCCCCATATTTAAAACGACTTTTTCAATTTTTGGGATCATCAAATCATTTTTATATTTAAACTGAGCCCAGTATCCAAGTTCTTGAGCTAATCTGCTATTATAAGTATACTCCCTATGGTTATATTTTAGATTTTCTTCATTCATGAGTTTACTCATCATAGAATTTTTTTGATTTAATTCTTCTTGAGAGCAACCGAATAGATCAAGTAAATCCCTTCCTTCTTTTGGAGTATCAGGATGTAATGGGAAATGTATAATATCTAATTTTATTTTATATTTTGAAATTACTTTTTTTAGTCTAGCTTGACCTAAATAACACCAAGGACAAACATAATCAGTAAAAATTTGAAGTGTTTTTATTTCCATTTTTTAACAACTTTATTTAAATATATTTTTTATGATATATAATCTAAAGAAAAATATGAAATTAATTATAATTAATTACAGTGAATAATTACTTTAACTTTGAAAATACATATACAAACTTGCCAAAATGTTTTTTTACAGAGCAAGGAATAAAACAAGTATCTTTACCATATTTAGTTATATTTAATGATAAATTAGCTAAAAGTCTTAATATTAATATTCCTTTAGATAATAAAAATGAAACAGCAAAAATTTTATCTGGTAATTTTAATGATAAAAATATGAATACATATGCTCAAGCATATGCTGGTCATCAATTTGGTCATTTTACTAACCTAGGTGATGGTAGAGCAATTATGCTAGGTGAACATGTAAGTAAGTTTGGTAAAAGATATGACATACAATTGAAAGGATCAGGAATAACCCCTTATTCCAGACAGGGAGACGGAAAAGCAGCTTTAGGACCTATGTTAAGAGAATATATAATAAGTGAGGCTATGCACTATCTTAATATTCCAACAACTAGAAGTTTGTCAGTTATAAAAACTGGTGAAGATGTTTTTAGAGAAAAAAAATTACATGGATCAATTCTTACAAGAATTGCAGAGTCACATATTAGGGTAGGCACATTTCAATATGCTGCTGCACAACAGGATAAAAAAATCTTAAAAAGTTTATTTGATTACACTGTTAAAAGACATTATTCAAATATAAAAAATTCTGAGAATATTTATATAGAGCTTCTAAAAGAATTTTGTTTGAGGCAAATTAATTTAATAACAAATTGGATGAGAGTAGGATTTGTTCATGGAGTGATGAATACTGATAATATGACTCTTTCTGGTCAAACAATTGACTATGGCCCATGCGCTTTTATGAATAATTATGATCCTAATACTAAATTTAGTTCAATTGATCATATGGGAAGATATTCTTATAAAAACCAACCAATCATCGCACAGTGGAATATTGCTAGATTTGCAGAGACTTTACTCCCATTAATATCAAGTAATTTAGATGAAGCAATAAAAAAAGCTGAAGATGTAATAAAATCTATACCAGAGACTTATAAAACCTGCTGGTTAAATATGATGAAAAAAAAATTAGGTTTAGTTGATAATGATAATGAAGATGACAAAATTACTAACTCTTTATTATCTTGGATGGAAGAAAATAACGCTGATTATACAAATACCTTTGTTGATTTGATGAATGAAGAAAACCTTAGTCAAGGTATTTATAAATCAAATGAGTTTAAGAATTGGTTTGAGATTTATAAAAAAAGGAAACTTAGTAAAAACTTTTCTAAATCTAAATCGTTGAAATTAATGAAGGAAAATAAACTATCGCGGCTAGTTTTGTTTCAACAATTACAGATAACGTAAAAAAAAATGAACCACAAACACTGGTCTACCAATATCACTTTTCTAATACAGAAAACAAAGTTTTTTTGTTGGAAATATATCCAAATAATGAGGCTGCTTTATTTCATATGAAAAACTTCACAGGCACAAAGTGGGAAGCTGGATTTGTCGAAAATTTTTCTATTAAAAGTGCTTCGATCTTAGGCAATGCAAATTCAAAACTTAAAGAGGCATTAGGACCATACACAATGGATTTCCGTGGAAATCTTTATGGTTTCGACAGAGTTGCAGGTGAACTCAGTGAAGAAATCTCTAAGATTAAATAAAGCTCTAACTTACAAAATCGTTTAATCTTTCATAAGCATTTATGAAATCTTCTTTGAATTCTTGAACAACGTCACTAGCAGATATGCTTTGATTCATTAGCCCTACGCCTTGACCTACCCAATAAGTAGCTAAATCTTTAGCTCCCTCATGTCCCCCTGCTGCTAACTTATTTACTTTTTGCAGCGCTGGTTCAGCAACCATTGGTTGCAGTGGCATTGGAAGAGGTTCAGGAGCTGACTCTGACTCCCAGGCCTCTGTCCAAGGAGTTACTAATTGTCTTGAATGTTTTCCAGTTCTGCTTCTAGACCTTACAGTCTGGCTAGAATTTGCAGCAACCATTTTTTCTTTAATAATTGGCTCTACCTCAGATTCAATTGTCGTTAACCACACCGATCCGCACCATGCACCCGATGCACCCATCGCCATTGCAGCAGCCATTTGTTTTCCGGTCACAATTCCGCCAGCGGCCAAAATAGGGACATCTCCATAAGGC
>OZSS01000090.1_pt1 | contig 37873 bp, 32 predicted proteins | sample 1779911 | NCBI WGS metagenome assembly OZSS01 (sample SAMEA2603589, study PRJEB24840) | metagenome | biome: Water; feature: Photic zone; material: Seawater sample | place: Mediterranean Sea | collected 2013-11-12 | depth 10 m
ATGTAACCCGTGATGTGACTTTTGAATCCCAAGCCTGGGTGGAAGACTCCTCCATCGTGGAATTCAAAGATCGTATTCTTATTCCCAAAAAAGATGGAGATACCAAACTCATTGTTCAATTTCAGAACCAAAAGCTTGAAGTCCCGATTAATGTCGAAGGCTCCAGTTCTCCGCGCCCTGTAAGCTTTAAACTGGATGTAATGCCGGTTTTCATGAAAGCTGGTTGTAATACCGGCTCATGCCATGGTTCTGCCCGGGGCCAAGACCGGTTTATGCTATCTCTTTTTGGTTATGATCCGGAAGGTGATCATTACAGAATTACTCGGGAACAAGGTACTCGTCGCATCAATCTTGCCATTCCTGAAGAAAGTATGCTCGTTGAAAAAGCAATCGGTGCCGTTCCTCACACCGGGGGGAAGCTCTTTTCTCATGGTTCTGACCATTGGAAAACTTTAGTTGGCTGGCTCAAGGATGGAGCCCAAAAAGATCCAAAAGATATTTCTAAACCTGTTAAAATTCAGCTTTTTCCACCCTCCGCATTGCTGGAAGGGAATGGAACCACTCAGCAAATGACGGTCTTAGCAAACTATTCCGACGGTACGACCCGAGATATCACCCCTCTCGCAGTATTTCAGTCTAGTAATGATGTTTCCGCCGCTATCGATGAAAAAGGAATGGTTACCTCAGGCACCCGGGGTGAAGCCTTCATTATGGCCAGGTTCAATATTTTCACAGTCGGGGTACCCGTAGTTGTAATCCCAGAGGATTTGGATTACCAGCGGCCCAAACTGCCAACCAACAACTACATAGATACCTTGGTGCAAAATAAGCTCCATAAGCTGAGAATGACTCCGTCCGAATTATGTAGTGATGAAGTTTTTCTACGCAGGGTGTTCCTTGATATCACCGGACTACTTCCAAAAAAGGAAGATGCAGTAGCCTTCCTAAGCAACCAGTCTCCAAACAAAAGATCTGAATTGATTGATCAATTGCTTGAAAAGAAGGAGTTCACTGAATTATGGGTGATGAAATTCGCTGAATTGCTGCAAATTAAGACCGATGACAACCAAGGTATGAGTTACAAAGCCACCCTACTCTACTTCAACTGGTTAAAAGACCGAATTGCCAACAATATACCCATGGATCAAATCGTTCAGGATCTTTTAACTTCCAAAGGCGGTACCTTCACCCATCCTTCCACCAACTTCTATCAAGTTGAAAGAGATAACCTCAAGATTACTGAAAATGTTGCTCAAGTTTTTATGGGTATGAGAATTCAGTGTGCCCAATGCCATAACCATCCCTTTGACCGCTGGACACAGGACGAATACTATTCCTTTGCATCTTTTTTCAGCCAAGTGGGTAGAAAACGGGGAGCGGATCCGAGGGAAAACATCATTTACAATCGTAAGAGTGGTGAAATCAATCACCCGGTACACAAAAAACCAATGCCTCCAAAATTTCTTGGTGACAAAGCACCGGAAATCCCCAAAGGAGCTGACCGGAGGGAAATTCTCGCAGAGTGGCTTGCCTCCCCTAAAAATCCATTTTTTGCCCGTAACCTATCCAATTTGGTATGGGCTCACTTTTTTGGTCAGGGTATCATTGAACCTGTAGATGATGTTCGCATTTCCAACCCTCCCTCCAATCCCGAACTTCTGGATCAATTATCCTCGAAATTTACGGAATATAATTATGACTTCAAAAAGTTAGTCAGAGATGTCTGTAATTCCCGTACCTATCAATTGTCTTCCAAAACCAATCTTTCTAACCAATCGGATACCCGGAATTTTGCCCGTGCCCATCTTCGTAGAATTCGTGCGGAAGTTTTGCTGGATGTCATTTCTCAGGCAACCGATACAAAAAATAAATTCCAGGGACTTCCCTTGGGTGCCAAAGCAATCCAAATTGCGGACGGTAGAGTTAGTAATTATTTCCTGACCACCTTCGGCCGGGCCAAAAGGGAAACCGTTTGCTCCTGTGAAGTGGTTATGGAACCAAGCTTATCGCAGGCACTTCACCTTCTTAATGGTGACACTACGAACAAGAGGATAGCTCAGGGTAAGGTCATCTCAAACCGTTTAAAAGAAGGCATGAAACCGCATGAAATCATCGAAGAGCTCTACCTGCGCTGTTTCTCAAGGGAACCAAGAGCTGCAGAGAAAGAGAACCTTTTAGCATCCCTTGATTTGGAAAACCCGGATGAAAGTTTGGAAGATATTTTCTGGGCCCTTTTAAACTCCAAGGAATTTATTTTTAATCATTAAATAATTTTTGTGCCATTTCTCATCTCGATCTGGATATGAAAAAGCTAACTCGAATTATCTTTGCAAGTTGCATTCCTGCTTGGTTGTTTGCCTCTCCTGAGAAGCCCAATTTTCAAGATGATGTCATGCCGATATTCGAGCAGTCTTGCAATTCATGCCACAATCCGGACAAAGCAAAGGGTGGACTTGATCTTACCAGTGTAAATGCCATTCTTGCCGGAGGAAGCTCCGGAGAAGTTGCTCTTTCCGAAGAACCTGAGCAGAGCCTACTTTATCTTTTGCCTGCCAGGTTACAGGAGCCCTTTATGCCTCCTCGGGGTGACAAGATCGAATCATCCCAACTATTGATCCTAAAAAACTGGATTGCCCAAGGCATGCTGCCAACCGCTTCGGGCAAACCAATGAAGAAGAAGAAAACTTCGGTTAATCTTGCCCTTGGTTCATTCTCCATCGGTAAACCGGAAGGCCCCCCCCCCCCGATGCCTAAGTCTTTGAATTTAGAACCCCATTTGGTAACCGCACGGCCTTTTGCCCCTTCCGCAATGGCAACGGCAAGCTGGTCTCCTTTGGTCGCGTTGGCCGGACAAAAACAAGTTCTCCTGTTCAACTCGGACAACCTCCGACTCTCTGGAGTACTTCCATTTGAAGAGGGGTTTATTGAATCCCTCAACTTTAGCCGCAACGGAAAGCTCTTGATTGCCTCAGGCGGCCGGGGAGGAAAGAGCGGGTTAGTAGTTGGGTGGGAAGTTGAAACAGGCAAAAGGGTAATGTCCGTTGGGGAAGAGCAGGATAGTATTCTGACTGCAGATATTTCCGCTGACCAAACTCTGGTTGCGATCGGAGCAACCAATAAGCTGGTGAAAGTATTTGATTTGGCAAGCAACGAAGTGCTCTACAAAATTAAGAAGCACTCGGAATGGGTTACTCAAGTTTCGTTCTCACCAGACGGGATTTTACTTGCTACAGGCGATCGAAATGGAGGGATTCATATCTGGGAAGCCAAAACGGGAAACCCCTTCTATACCCTTTCCGGACACCAAGGAGAGATTTCTGATTTAAGCTGGCGTGCAGATGGTAACATACTTTTATCTGCTTCCGAGGATGGTACTTTACGCACCTGGGAAATGATCAACGGCAAGCAGGTAAAAAGTTGGACTGCTCATGCGGATGGGGTTCTATCTGCACAAATTGACTTGAAGTCCAATATCGTATCCTCTGGAAGGGACAAAACCGCAAAATTATGGGATGGAAATGGAAAGGCGATCAGAACGATCCCGGGATTTAAAGATATTGTGATTGAATCCAGGCTCTCCCACGATGGTTCCAAAGTAATCGCTGCAGATTGGTTAGGAAATGTAAGTGTATGGAGTGCCAAGGAAGGAAAATCCCTGGGATCTCTGAATCCCAACCCACCCACTATTTCGGATCGGATTAAGAAAGTAGAAAATGACTTACAAAATGCGGATGTAAGTCTTCAAAAAGCAAAGAAAAATGCCCTGCCTTTTCTGGATGCAACCAATCGCTTTGCCCAATTAGTTTCTGAGGAAAAGAAGAAGCTTGAGGGCTTGGAAATCGAACTCCTAGATACAGAAAAAAAATATGCTTCCCACCAAGCAAAGTATAATACTACCAAGTTGGAAACTGAAAAACTGTTGCAATCGATTGTCCCCGTTCAAGTTGCCAACAAGGAGAATGATAAACAAATAGTTTCATTGAATACTGATGCTTCCAACCAAGTGAAGAAAGTTGCCGAGCTTACCCATCAACAAAAGGAAATATCCAATTCTATTTCCCTTCTACGGGATCGATACCAAGTAGCAATCGAGCAGGAAAAAGAATCGAACTCTTCGACTGCCTCAATTCAAATCAAGGGGGAGCTGGATCAAAAGAATCTGGCCCTCAAACCAATCGAGAAAAAACTTTTAGAATCCACCGCTCGGGAGAAATCAATCAAAGCAAAGGTCGCCGGACTTCAAAAAAAGAAGCTGGAGTCCACTACTAAGCTTAAGCAGCTTCAAGCTCAACTGAAGGAAGCGCAAACGGGACAAGATAAAGCATTGGCTGCTTTGAAATCCTTCGAAGCACTGATTTCCAAACATAAAGATTCGATGATTCAATCTAAAAAGTTGGTTGAAAAATATACCCACCAATGGACGGATGCAAAGAAAAGCCTGACCGATCCCCTCCAATCTCGGAAACAGTCTGAAGAAAGAGTCGCACTTCACACCAAGCAGCTTCAAAGATGGCAAGCAGAGCAGATTAATACCAAGCGGCATCTTGAGCTCCTCGCTCTCCAAGAAATGCAATCGGATTTAGAATTTTTGACCGAAGAGTTGGAAGAAGCCAAAAATATTTTCTCTACTGCACAAACAGAATTGGATGAAGCATCCGGACAATTGCATGACTTACCCAATCAAATTTCCATGGCCCGGGAAGAGCTTCAGGCAAAGCAAAATGAGCTCCAATCCAAGAAACTAGATTTAGAAAAACTGAATCAAAAACTTGCCAAGCAAAAGGCTTTGATCACCAAAACAGAATTGCTTAGCAAGGAGAGTAAGGATCATACAAACACGGGTCAGGAGAATGCTACCCTATTGGATGCAAACAAAAATTTCGACCAAGCACTTGAGCTGCTGAAAAAAGACCTACACCAAATTAGTGCGGAGCTAAATAAGCAGAATGAAAGGATCACTTTTGCCTCAAATCAATGCAAGCTTGCCGAAGAGCACTTAAGTCAAAGCTTGAGTCTTAGAAATAAGATTCCAGGCATTATCAAGGACAAAAAAATTCTGTTCGATGACTCCGAAACTGCACGAGTCAACAAAGAGTCAGAAATGAAAAAGCTTGAATCCTTGATCAATAACAAAAGGCAAATAACAGCCCAATGGTATCAAGACTACCTGAGCGCCCTTCCCGAGAAATAAGGATTCCTTTTTTCTCATTTTAGACCGCCCGTATTCTCTTCTCCAAAAGGTCCTGTATGGTTTCGTTTGCAATTATCATGTTGTCGGTTTGATTAGGTTTACTTTCATGCGTTTAAATCTCTTACAATTCTGTCTTCTTACCGGTTGCATCTCATTTACTTTTCCCGGTTCCACCTATGCACAGAAAAATGACTCCATTGCATCATTATTATCTAGTTATCAGCAGGAAGATCAAGAGTTCCAAAACCTCGCAAATTCTGTAAAACCATCTATTGTGGTCATCGAGAGCGTGGACCGAGTTGGCAGAGAAGGCGGCCGGGGGACTGGTTTTGTGCTCTCAAGCGATGGTTTAATCGCCACAAACTTCCATGTCATTGGCGAGCACCGGGACTTCAACATCCGCTTCTCCGATGGCAAAACCTACAGACCCACCAGTATCGTGGCTCTGGATAGGGCTCGGGATTTAGCTCTTTTTAAGATCGATGCCGAAGATCTCACCCCCCTTAGACTTGGGAATTCCAATAATTTGATTGCGGGGGAAACCATTTTGTCTGTGGGAAATCCCCTGGGTTACTCTTTCAGTGTCTGCCGTGGTGTGGTTGCGGCAATCCGAGAACTTGAATTCGGTGATGGACATCCCATGGTTCAAGTCGCTGTGCCCATCGAACCGGGAAGCAGTGGCAGTCCAGTGATCGACCTTGATGGAAAAGTCATTGCAATTCTCTCGATTAAATCCGGGGGTGCCATGGGATTTGGGGTTCCCGTTAATGCCCTTAAAAGCTTACTTTCTGAAAAGTCGCAACCCATCGCAATGGATAAGTGGTTAACCATCGGAACCCTCGACCGTTTTCAATGGAAAGTGATGATGGGAGGCACTTGGAAACAAAGAGCTGGGGAAATTAGGGCTTTGGGTCTGGGGAATGGATTTGGAGGACGCATGCTTTGCTTGAATCAAACTAAATCCATTCAAGCTCCCTTTGAAATCGAGGTTGAGGTAAAGTTAGAAGATGACAGCGGGGCGGCTGGGTTAGTTTTTTGTTCCGATAAAAAAGATAAACACTATGGCTTTTACCCGACTAATGGATCTCTTAGGCTCACTCGATTCGATGGACCCAGCATCTACAATTGGAATATATTGAAGACTGTGGAAAGCAATGCTTACTTACCAGAGAAATGGAATCTTCTTCATGTTAGGTTTGAAGAAAATGGCCGTATTCTTTGCTCGATTAATAAACAGCTTGTTATTGATGTTATCGACCTTGAAAAAGAGGGGGGATTCATCGGTTTGTGCAAATTCCGAGAACCTTCCGCCTCTTTTAGAAACTTTCGCTTTGCCAAAAGATTTTCAAGTTCTCAAGTGAAACCTAAGTCGGTACTCAAGCTCCGAAAGATCACCCGTAACCTTTCTCCTCATCGTGCCTTGGGCGAATCGGACCTTCAACAAATATTGGATATTGGAAAAACTGCCCCTCAAATGCTTCAAGATTATTCAGAAGAATTAAAACAAAGATCGGACGATCTCCAAAAACTTTCCAAAGAAATCAGAGAACGCTTGGTCATTGCTGAATTAGTTGAATCCCTTTCTTATCCAGACGAAAAGTCGATCGATTTATTAAAGTCAGCACTCTTGATTGCTAGAATTGATAATGAGCACTTCAACCTGAATGATTACCTAAAAAAAGCGGATGCTTTAGCCGACCAAATAAAGTCGGAATTCCCAAAACATTCAAATGACGAACAACGGATCAAGATTCTTGTGAGTCAACTTTTCAATGAAATGGGCTTTCACGGTAGTACCCTTGATTTTCATCATCGCTCAAATAGTTACATGAATGAGGTCATGGATGACCGGGAGGGACTCCCCATTACTCTTTCCATTCTCTTCATTGAACTTGCAGACCGTCTCAATCTAAAGGTCACAGGCCTGGGCCTACCGGGACATTTTTTAGCCATGTACCGAAAACCACAAGCTTTGGAATTAGACCAAGAAAATCTGGATCGGAATCCTGCGAAGTATGAAATTATCATCGATGCCTTTGGAGGAAAAATTATTGACCGGAAGGAAGCAGCAAGGTTGACCGGTCTTGCCATCGAAGACCTCGCTTTTGAACCCTCGCCCAAAAAAGAAATTATAAAACGCATGCTTAGAAACTTGGTACAAGTTGCCGGTCGGGAAAAGGATCCAGTTTCTCAAACCAGATACTTGGATACAATCTTAGCCATTTCTCCAGAGGATCGATATTCCCGGGCCCAGAGAGCCATGATTTACTACATTCGCGAAGAATTTGAGCGTGCCCTTTCCGACATTGACTACTTACTTGAGAGTGATCCTGAAAGCCCGGAAAATCAACCTCTACGAGTGATTCGAAACCGCTTAATAAACCAAGGTGCTGCCGCTTTTTAAACGAGCCCGAAATTTCAGATTCAATTCGGGAACAGGTCATCTTTTGAGAATTGGTCACCAGTCTTTCCATCCGGTCCCAATGAATATATTCGATACCCCCCCGCATCATCCTGCCTGGGATATTCATATTGATACTCATTACCCCATGGGTCCAAGAAACTAGGGTCTTGTTCAAGCGTTTGGGCCAACCACAACTTCAAGGAATCTCCATCATTATGGGATAATTCAGGGATTTCTGCAGTGTCCAGTTTATCCTGATCAAAGCCAAACAATTCGACAGGCAAAGTAGTTGGGTTTGGGGGCAACTCTAGGTTTCCCTCGGCATTATGAAAGCCCAACATCGACAAAAAAAGACACTCCCCTGGGGTACAAATTTTTTCCGGGCAGTTTGGATAATTACCAAAATCCGCTTCGTAGGAAATAATTCCTGTTTGGAGCACAGCCATTTCAATGAGTGCCTGCTTGGTATTTTGCTTTTCTTGTACATATGAAAAACCAAAAAAAAGAAGGCTTAATAAAATTCCAATTATTCCAAGAGTAACCAGTAATTCAAGCAGGCTGTATCCTTTTTCTTTTTGGATTTTCAAACCGCTTTCTTTTCCCATCCTAATTTAATCAAAGCCTCACGCACCAATTCAAGATCTTCATCTTCAAGAGCCAAAGTTTTATACTTCTCATCCCTGTGTACCGCTTCTTTCAAAAAATCCATAGATTCCCCTGGGCTTCCCAATAGGCAAGCATAACAAGCCAAATTATATCTTATGATTGCACTCTCATAATGGATTGTCAGACCCTCCAATAGCACTTTTCTTGCCTCGTCCAAGGTCTCTGCCCGGCGGGTTGCGTATGCCTCCGAAACCCACCAATCCTCTTCACCAGGAAATTCAAGGCGTAAACTTTTGGCAAATCCTCGCATCATATCCCATTGCTTACGCTCCTGGTGCAAAAAAGTAAGCATCGCCCTCTTTTGCTTTGACCACGGGGACTGATCATGGACTGCCCTTAGTTCAATTTCAACCTCTTGAAACATTTCGAGTTCAAAATATCCCTGGGCTCTATCCAAATGAACTTGGGGAGATAACTGATGGGGTGGACGAGTCGAGTCACTCATCATAGCAAGGCACAACATGGATAAAATCGTAAATGAATCTAATGAATTAGTTCACGATTTCCCAAAATTCCACCTCACCCCATTGATTTCCCCATCCGTCATAATCAGGAGTGATTCTAAAATACCTGGCTTTAATCGCCTTAAGGTCAATTTCTGCCCAGACTCCCCTGCTCTTTTCAGATACAAATCCAGTATACTCATTAAAAGTCATAAACTTTTTATTATCCAAGCTGACTTCGACCTTTACCTTGGAAAGTTCTTGGGATCGATCCCACGGTTGATAATAAATTCGAAGCACGCCGATTCTACGAACGCTACCGAGATCAAAACTTAGGGAAGGGTTCTTTTTCATCCATGCTGTCCAAGTCGATCTCCAACCATCTTTGGGAAGTTTTCCATCAATGAGGCTCTGGACACTATAACGGCCAGAATCCATGGTTGGCGGCAGAGAAGACTGAACTTCTTTTACCGGACAGAGTTTGAAATTTCGAGAATCTCCCGAGATTGATCTCTCTTGACCATTACTTATTTGGAAAACGGAAAAAGGAAGAATCAATAATAGAAGGTGGCTATGATATAGATTCATCCATTGTTTTTGTATGGAATTCTTCTTCCATGCAAGAAAACAACATGGGGATAAACCGCTATCTCTCTTTGCTTACCATCCAATGACAACCTGATTCTTCCCCGATTTTGATAAAAATTCTTTCTGCTTTGTTAAGTTTTCTGCCTTTCCGAACCGAGATTCCCCAAGTTCTAGTCAATTTGGGTACACCCAGGGACAAACTTTCCAATTCTCCACGTTTACACTCCTCTTCCACCGCCCAACCAGCCATGATACCGACTCCCATTCCAACTTTAATCAGTTCTTTCGTTGCCTCGGGGCTGCTAATTTCCATGAAGGAATTCAGTTTGATACCTTTGCCGTCCAGATAATCGTGTAAGAGCCGGAAGGTATAACTTGAACGATTGTAGAGAATAAAATTTTCAGTGACCGCTTCGTCCCAATCAATCTTACCTTTTTTGCACCAATCATGATCAGGAAGTAGTACCAACCTCAATTCGTCAGAAAAACAAGGAACGAATTCAATTTCATTGCTCTTGATCGGTTCAAGAGTCACCGCCAAATCGATCTCACCTTGATTCAACATCTCCAAGCATTTCGGAGTATCGTCCGCCTTGACTTCAAACCTGCAATGCGGATGCACTTCCTTAAATTTTTTGAGAATCGGCGGTAATAAAAAACGGCATGCCTGGGGACTGGCACCCAGTCTTAATCGCCCGGAGCCAAACTTTTCAAACCCGCTCAATTCATCCCGCAGGGATTGCATTTCCGCTAGATATGGACGAGCAAATCGCAATAAGCGGTCCCCGGCTTCGGTAATCGAAAATTTCTTGCCTTGTCTTCTGAAAAGCTGACTTCCCACTTCATCTTCCAAGGACTTCATCGAATGACTCACTGCCGACTGGGTCAAAAATAACCTCTTAGCAGTTTCCGTAAAACTACCCGTCGAGCAAAGCACTTCAAAAGCTTCTAATTGCCTGCTATCCAGTAAGCCATTTCTTTTCACTTTTTCCATAATGCAATTCATGATCCAGTTTTAGAATTTTGGGTAAATTGATTAAAATTTAACAATTCTTCCTGCTTGTAGGATCAAAAGAATTCTCTAGTCTGTAACAAATGAATCGTATGTTCTACAAGGTATCCACAATCCTTCTGATTGCATCTACATTTTCCACTTTGTCTGCCCAAGTTCATCCAAAGGAAGCACTGGGTCGAAAGATTTTTGACTCCTTTAGAACCAATAACTTTAAGAGTCTGTACGATTCATCGATCTTTTCTATTTCTGAAGAAAACTTTAAATTTTTGCTTCAAAATATTCGTAATCAATCCCTTCGTAATGATTTGATAAGCATTCATTCGCTCCCTTTCCCGCAAGATGTAAGCACTGCTGAGCAAAGGTGGGATCTTGCTTTTAAGCATAATTGGAGAAACGAATGGAGACACCTTTCCCGCTTCACCCCCGAACGCATTTATGAAGAAGCCATGCTTCCCATTCTCAAAAAAGCCAGAGAATATGAAATCCAGTGGAAAACCGTGCAATTAATCGCAATTGAAATTCTTCTACCTGTGTCCTGGCAAAACGGTCGTTTTGTCATTCAAGGAGATCCTGACTTGGATGATAATGCCTCCAGTTCAAGAACGCTTTATTTGGACCGAAATCTTAACTACCGCCTGCGATTAGATAACAAAACTTATGCCAAAGCATTTATGGTTGGTACGGACTCGGAAGATTCTGACTTAGCATACAAAACAGGAATTTTAGGAAATGGTACCGGACAAGGAGACATCCTTGTTCGCTTCGACCGCAATACCCCGGATCAACTCCATTATTTTTGCCCTGATCTTGAGGGGGCTGGTGGAGAGATTCGCGTTCTGGATTCTCATCACACGGACCGGCCTAATCAAAGGCATGATTTACTTCTTACTTTTGCTTATGGTTCTCCCCTGGAAGCCTATCAAATATTAGTACCTCAGGTGATAACAAATTTACGCCCTCATTCCAACCCGAAACAATACCCTCTTCCCGACTTGCCAATTTTTTGCGAACGACCTAAATGGATTGGACCGGTTCGCTTGCCCCGTGGGCTTCAATTACCTTACTGAAGAGCTTCCAACTTCGCTCATTCTTTGAGCACCTCAATAAGTTCACCTCTTTTGAATCGAATGATGCGTTGGACTTCCCCCTCTTGATTCCAAGTTTGCATGATTCCATCGGGTTGGCCGTCAAACCAGTGACTTTCTTCTTTGAGCCTACCATTAGGGTACCAAAATCTTTCCATTCCATCTTTTCTACCTTTGATAAAACTTGCTTCCCCCCGGGGTGTCCCATCTGGAAATTTCTCCACCACCATTCCTGTGTAAGGAATTCTTTCAACATCATAATGCCATAGCCCCGTTGGTTTGTCCTTAACCATTCTATTTCCATCCACCGTGCGAACTTTCAAAGCAAGACGGGTATTTTCCCACCGCAGGGATTTCACCTGAGCTTCAAGCATTTTTATCTTTTCCCGGCGGGCCAGGGTACCTTGATCTTTTTGGGGGTCAGGTTTTGGATCCGCTGGATCCGAACAGCTGTATTGTAGAAGCAGGATTGAAAAGAGGATTACATTAAAAAAATGCATTCCTATTGCGATAATCCTCCGGTTCCCAAAGTGCAAGCGAGATCATCTCAAGGGGTACGCTTCCAAGACAAGGTACGATGGGGGGACTTTCTACGCTGAAAATTAATATTGTTGAAAGGAACCGAGGCAATTTCCAACCGGTTTTGAGTTTGAGGAGGGCTAATCTTTGACCATGACTCCGTCCATGAAAGTGGTACGGATCTTTTCAGTCCCGTCATTATTATAAATTACAAACACCCCATTTCCGCTTTTCAAGTTGGTATTGGGACACTTTTCACCATTGGGTTTCCAAACTTGGACTGACAACATAATCCCTACTTTATAATTAATTTCATTCGCCTGCTGTCCATTCTCGTACCAATTAGTTGCAAGTCCGATTATCGCCCCATCCTTAAAATTTTCATCCATTTTAATCTGCCCATTATCGTGCCATCTTTTTAAAGGCCCGTGCCAAATGCCGTCCTTGAAGTTTTGTTCTTCTGCTTTTCCCCCGTTAATGTGCCAATGAGTCCAAAGCCCTTGTTTCTTACCATCCTTCCAGTTTCCTTCAGCCGCTATTTTTCCGTTCTTGTGCCAATTTTGCTGATAAAACAAATTGCCACTCCTGTAATGTTTAGTACACCACTTTCGCCCCTCGAAGTATCCATGAGCCTTTCCAGTGTAAGGTTTTTTATGGGAGGGGTGTTTAACTAAATGTTTTTTAAGGTAATAGAGTTCACTACCATCCTTGCCCCTTTTCTCGAGTTGTAGGAGTCTAATCTCTTTTAGTTCTGTACCCAAAAGCGACAAGGAAATAGAGAACAAAGCCAGAACCATTACTTTCATTCCCAAACCAAAACACCCCAACCCAGCACCGTCAAGAATTGAGGCACCGCGTTATTGCCCCCAAGTCCCCCGTGTATGAAAAATAGTGACTTGAAACTCCCCCCTTTTTTCATGGAAGTATGAGGTTAAGATAAAACAAAATGAAGAAAGTACTCTCTCTTTGATAGCTAGAGCTTAAGTTAAGTGCTTTTATACATCAATTTATACACGAAAAGTGTTCGCGGATGTATAAATTATCCCAAGTATAGGCAATCGAAGGAAAGTCAGTATTTGTGGGACTAACAGCAGAAAAAATGGAGCCGAGAATCGGATTCGAACCGACGACCTACGCATTACGAATGCGTTGCTCTACCAACTGAGCTATCTCGGCAAAATTCCTTTATTAGTTTGTACATCAAAATTATGCAACCAACAATCGGGGAGATTGAAAAATATCAGGTGGTCCAAATCGATAGACTAATTCCTGCATCAATTCTTTTGGTGTCACCGAACCCGATAAGTCTAAGCTCGCGAAAAGATACATTACCGCCTCTTTTTGCAAGTGTAGATAGATCGGACTGAATGGACATTTTCGCTTCCGGAAGGTCAGCCAGCCCAACTGAAAAAGGTCCGAGCAGTAGTGGTCTGGTAGTTTGATCAAACTTTTGCTTTTTCGAATTAAAGATCCAATTCCAGTCCTTCTGGCGAAGGATTGAAGCGAAGAAAAAGAGAGGAGTTCCACCCCATCCGAAAGGTTTTTCAAATTCAAATTGAGTTGATCGTTGATTACCTCCACAAATCCATCACAGCATCCAAAATTTTCGAAAATCAGACCTAAAGAAGTGCCCCGAAATAAGCCTGGCTTAAGCTTCATTAAGCTCTCCAGTTCCGGATGGCTGGTAATTTTATCCCAAGTGGATTCGGGAACCAGTAGGCTTTCCTGAATTACGCTAAGCATGGGATGGTGCAGGATTCTGGCAAGACTTGCAGAATTCACCCATTCGTTCAAAATATGTAATTTACTCACCGACCCTCGATCATAAGCACAAAATGCCAAAGTATTTTCATATTCTTTTGTGGATGTTGAGAAGGGAGATTGGAAGGCTAACCATTCTGGCTCCTTGCGTTCTTCCAGCGATAGATGGCTCATCGCTTGTTCCGGGCAATTAGCCCGACTAAAATGTTTCCATTTACCCCCAGTTCCATCCTTGTGCAGGGTTTGCCCACCATTTCCAATTAGATCGAAGTCAAAATTTGGTTTCTCTTCTAATATCTCAATTCTTGATGACTCATTTAAATCAAGGAATTCAAAGTTGTTTTGGGGTAAATACCCACCTCCGGTAATTCCTTCAATTCCATCGATCTTTAAGAGCTTCTCGATGTAGGTATGATAAGAAGCATCGGGCTTCTGGTTGGCAAAGCCTTTCATTTCTCCAAGATATCCTTTCCTGAGAATAAAGGTAAGGTGTGGTTTCCAGCAAACCCCATGGGGTTTTGATATCGGTTCTCTTAAGGAAAAAAGTTGATCCCCGCCATTCCCGTCCCCATTTCCACAATGTCTCATTGCCATGGCTTCCTGTCTCGAAAATCCTGCCTTGATTAAGAACCAGGCCCATCCATCCTTACAATTTAAAACTATTTCGCCATCATTACAGAACCTTGCACCTCCGCCTTTTTCCTGCAACTTTTGTTCAAGATTCGAAAAATCCGAAAAAATCGTCGATACCGATTTGGGCTGCAGCCCCTCTTCTTCATCATCATAAAATCGGTAGTCCAACATGGAAGGATGAGAATAGACCGCCTGGACACTTGCAAAATGTTCCCATTGCCCCTCCTCAAACGCATCGAAGTCATCCTGGATTCTGGATTCCTGAAAACCTCTTAATTTACGGCTCATCTTATTTGAAAGCTTTCGGGAGATTGGTTTTCTCTTTTCCAACAGCTTCAAAAAAGAAAACCTTTGAAGAATCGATAAATACCAGACAATTCGGTCATCTTTTTGAAGAAATTCCAAACTCCATACAATCGCTTGCTCAAAACATACCCGTTGATTTTTCCCCCGGACTGAATTGCCTAACCCGGAAAACATCTTGGAATATCTATCTCTACGATTCAATTACCTAATTTAGCACACCGATGAGAAAATTTCCAACCCAAGCCACCACTTGCCGTAATCCTCCTCGAAAATTTTTAGAATACCAAGGTTTTCCTGTTTTCCCCCCTTTTTAAGAATACCAAAAAATACAGATTGCACCGATCCTCACTTTGCTTACTCATTACCTGGATGAATAGTCATGAAATAGATTACGAATTGATCGGGGATGATATGCAAATTGTAGAGATTGAATTAGATCCGGGTGAAAAGGTTGTCGCCGAGGCGGGTGCCATGAATTACATGGAGGACAACATCACCTTTGAAGCAAAAATGGGGGATGGTTCCCAACCCAACCAAGGACTTTTAGGAAAATTACTGGATGTCGGAAAACGGGCCCTTACCGGGGAATCGATTTTCATGACTCATTTCACTAATCAAGGAGTCGGAAAGAAAAGAGTTAGCTTTGCCGCTCCTTATCCTGGTAAGATTATTTGCGTCGATCTGAAACAACTTCAAGGGAACCTTATATGCCAGAAGGACTCCTTTCTTTGTGCGGCAATGGGAACCAAAATTTCGATCGCATTTCAAAAAAAGTTGGGAGTCGGTTTTTTTGGCGGAGAAGGATTTATTCTCCAAAAACTTGCCGGAGATGGAAAAGCTTTTGTTCATGCTGGAGGCACCGTAGTAAAAAAAGAACTAAACGGGGAAACCCTCCGGGTCGATACCGGTTGCATCGTCGCATTTGATGAAAGCATCCACTATGATGTTCAAATGGCCGGTGGCTTAAAGTCGATGGTTTTTGGGGGCGAAGGTCTCTTTCTTGCGACGCTCAGTGGCTTTGGTACAGTTTGGTTGCAAAGCCTTCCCTTCTCACGCCTTGCTGACCGGGTCCTTCAATGTGCCCCGAGTACCGGAGGTAAAAACCAAGGAGAAGGATCCCTGCTTGGGGGTATCGGGAGGTTGGTGGATGGCGACTGATCTTTTTTGTCTCTTCTCACTCCATGAAGTTTCAAATTACACATAGAAACGAAATTTTCCGTCTTTTTTCTTTCCTTCTTGTTTTCTCTTTTTCTTCTGCGGAAACCCTAAAAGATCCGGATCCAGAAAGATTTTCTGAAAGTTTCAAGAAATTTGCCCGGGATGACCAGCTTTCGAAACCGAATCCTGATGAACTCACGCTTTTTACCGGAAGCTCGAGCATTCGAAGGTGGGATAGTTTAGCCAGTGACTTTCCTGAATTAAATCCTCTAAACCGGGGCTTTGGCGGGTCTCAAATTTCCGATGTAATCTATTATTACCCCCTGCTCTTCCCGCGTTACCAACCTCAAAAGGTCGTTTTCTATTGTGGAGAAAATGATCTTTGGAATGGAAAGCCAGTAATTCAAGTATTTGATGATTTCAAAACCCTCTGGCTTAAAATCAAAAAAGATCTTCCGGGCACTTCTCTTTTTTATCTTTCCTGCAAGCCCTCCCCCAAAAGAATTTCAAAGTGGAATCTTTATCAATCCCTCAATTCAAAAATCAAGAATCTTGCCCTGCGGGATGCCCGGCTTACTTTTATTGACCTTGCTCCCACCCTACTTAAACCAAATCAAAGTTTTTACTCCGAAATCTGGGATCCCGACAACCTTCATGTCAATGAGCTCGGTTACCAACATTGGCGGCTTTGGATCCGCCCGGTATTGGGTCTGCAAAATTAATCTTTTTATCTGGAAAACTCTGGGGCTTTCCAGCCTTTGGGTAATTTACCTTGCGGTCGTACTCCCTTGGAACCCTCGGGAATCGGATGCTCCTCCGCAGACTGGATAGGTAAATCGTCGGGCAGATGTTTAATTCTCATATCTTTAAACTCTATGGTCATCGCGGGTCCCTTGTGCACCTGCATCGCCAAAACTCCTTCCATCAACCTACCTTTTTCATCCAGATCAATTAAGTCAGCTGTCGGGTGCCCATCAATCCAATGGCGGTGATGGTTGGCCTCTACCCGGATTCTGTATTCATGCCATTGACCGGGCTTGAATGGTTTCACTTCAAAATTCCCGGTAATCCAAGGTTGTCCGTTCGCATCGACCACTACTTTTTCTCCGGTATGAGATAAAATCCGTCTTCCCTTCTCTTCATAAAGCATACCGTTGTACTCCGGTTTATCCGCGACCACATCGCACTGATACCCGGTGACCACATCGAGCCCAAGATCTGGACGGGAAGTTCCACGGTATTGAATTCCGCTGTTCCCTCCCTTTGATACCCGGACCTTCACCCGAAGATCAAAGTTTCGAACCGTCGCTGCCTTCCAGGTGATAAAACGGTTCATTTTCAAGGAACCATCGGTGGTGCCAATCAATACCCCGTCTTTTTTAGTCCAGTATCTCGGGTCCCCCGACCAGTTACGAATCCGATTACCTGAGGCAATCAGGTTGGAGAAACCATCGGATCCGGGTCGATTGGCCACGGTGGCAGCCGCTTTAGGATAGGGATCGGTCGAAAGGGAAAGAGGAGTTGTTTTCTCCGCTAATGGACCTCCTAATTCCTCAACTCTGCGGTCGGTAAGTTCCCTCATTTCCTTGAGTTTTTTTGCATGCTTGGGATCGCCGGCCAGGTTGATCAACTCCTTTGGATCCTTTCTTAAATTATGTAAAAATTCGTAATTTCCCTGATCCACATACCGGACATATTTATAACGGTTACTCCGCATCCCTTCGAAAGCAGGAATACGGTGCCGAACCGCAAAATGCTCGTGAAAAGTATGGGTACGCCAAGGGATTCGCTTGGGGTCTGTGATCAATTTATGAAAGGTTTTACCCTGGTATCTTTTAGGAACCTCAACTCCGGCCCAGGAGAGGAAGGTAGAGGGAAGATCCAAATTTAAGACTGCCTCCTCCCGCACTTGTCCTTTGGCCTTCTCACTCACTCTTGGATCAAAGACGACCATGGGAACCCGGAGTGATTCTTCATAATGCGACCATTTCCCGGCAAAGCCCCGATTTCCCATATGGTACCCATTATCCGCGGTGTATACAATGATGGTATTTTCCGCCAAGCCTTTTTCCTCCAACGCTTTTAGAAAGCGACCCATTGCATGGTCAATACCGCTGACCATTCGAAGATAAGCCCGCATGTTGGTACGGTATCGATCATCGGTATTCCATCGCCAAAAGAATCGTTCCCGATTGATGGTGGTCTTTAAAAATCCGGGTTGCTTTTCAAAGATCTCAGGATGACTCAAAAGAGGGGGTGCGATCTCGTCCTCCTCATACATTCCATCCATCGCCCGCGGCCACGGAAAATGTCCGATTCCCGGACGCCGGTCACCATCTTCCGCATGACATGCATTAAACCACATATTTAAAGCAAAAGGCTTACCCGAAGGTTGGTTTTCCAGAAACTCAATTCCCCGGTCCACAATTAATTCGGTCTCATGCCGCAAGGTACCATCTGCTTGTTTCTTGTAGAATGGATTTCTTCCAATTGGATCAAAGAAATCAAAATGATCCTGAGCCTTCCAACCCTTGGGCATCTTGGCATGCCATTTCCCCGCAAACCCAGTTCGGTATCCGGCATCTCTCAAAAGATCGACATAAAGTTTTTCAACCGCTTCCGGTTTGGCCATATCATGATTTCCGGGCACACCATAACTTCTACCGGTCAAGCCCGTGAGTATGGTGGTTCTACTGACCCAGCAAATGGATTGACTTACCAAGGCATTAGTAAATCGGGTTCCATCTTTTGCCAGTCGGTCAATGTTTGGAGTTTTCGCCAAGGGATGCCCATAGCATCCCAACACACTCGAAGTTTGGTCATCGGTAAAAAAGAAGACCAGGTTTGGCTTTTTTCCATCTACTATGGAATAGAAAAAAAGAAATAAGAAAAACAACGGGAAGGGATTACATTTCATGGGTTTTGATTGAAAGGAAGGAACAAAGAAATCTGGAACCTAGAGAAATCTTAGGATTCAGGCATCCCGACAAGTGAAATCTTAATAATTTTGAGTAATAATTTTTTATCCTAAGGTAAAATCCTTTACGAATCTCAAAACTAATTATTCTTTTATCCAACTGAACGCTTGACGGATTAGCCTATCCTCATTCTAAATAAAACTAGTATTATCACGCTCAACTCCATCGAAAAATGTTAGAAACCCTCATCGTTCTTGTTGTCATCGCACTTATTGCCGTCATGGTCGTGGTCGGCATCTTCAATAAACTGGTAACCTTTAAAAATCGGTTTGAAAATGCCTTTTCTCAAATTGAAGTACAACTTCAGAGACGATATGATCTCATCCCCAATTTGATTGAAACCGTTAAGGGGTACATGGCCCATGAAAAAGAGACCTTGGAGGCGGTAATTCAAGCCCGTAATCAAGCTCAATCCAGCCTAAAAAATGCCTCCCAAAACCCGGGGGATGCCGGGGCCATTGCCGGACTTGCCGGGGCGGAAACGTTACTGGGCGGTGCCCTTGGGCGAATCTTTGCTTTGTCTGAAAGTTATCCGGATTTGAAAGCCAATCAAAATATGGCAAACCTTCAGGAGGAACTCAGTTCTACGGAGAACAAAGTCGCATTCTCCCGGCAGGCATTCAATGATGCCGTCACCGCTTACAATACCTACAAGCAAACCTTTCCACCGGTTATTTTTGCCGGAATGTTTGGACACAGCAAGGATGCCACTTTGCTGGAATTTGAAAGTGAAGAAATCAAGGACGCTCCCAAGGTTCAATTCTAAGCTTATTTTCTTCTTCAAACTCTGGTTGTAATCCGTGGATTTTTTTACGGAACAAGATAAAGCCCGGGCCAAGAGCTCGAACTTGGTTTTTCTCTTTTGCCTGGCAGTCGTTTCAATAATCGTAAGTTTATTTGCCCTGCTCTCTCTGGTTGGCTCTCAAGACAAAGATCTTTCAAAACTCTCTTGGTCCCTGGAATTGTTCATCATGGTCGCCCTAGGTACGATCCTTGTGGTTGGTCTTGCCAGTCTTATTCGGATCGCCTTTCTTTCCGGCGGTGGAAAAGTTGTGGCTGAGTCCCTGGGTGGAAAACGATTGCAACCCAATACCGCGAATCCATTGGAAACTCGAATCCTAAACCTGGTGGAGGAAATGGCGATTGCATCCGGTACCCCCGTACCTCCAGTATATTTATTGGAAGAAGATGGCATCAATGCCTTTGCCGCCGGATATTCACCCGCGGATGCGGTGGTTGGTATCACTCGTGGCTGTGCGGAAAAATTGAACCGTGATCAATTACAAGGTGTGATTGCTCACGAATTTAGCCATATTCTCAATGGTGACATGCGCTTAAATATCCGGCTCAGTGGGATCATCTTCGGGATTATTTTTCTCTCCCGGATTGGTGAAATTATGATGCGGGTATCCGGTTCCTCCCGACGCAGGAGTTCCAATAATAATGACGGAGGAGCTGCCCTGGTCATGATTGGATTGGGAATCTTCATCATCGGCTTGGTGGGTGGCTTCTTTGGCTCCCTGATTCGTGCGGCGGTCAGCAGGCAACGAGAATTTTTGGCCGATGCCTCCGCGGTTCAATTTACCCGGAATCCGGAAGGAATATCCGGTGCCCTCAAGCGTATCGGTGGCTTTTCCTCAGGCTCTGAGATCCAATCCAGCCTGGCCGGGGACTACAGTCATTTTTTCTTCAGTTCTGCTCTCTCCAGTATGTTCGCCACTCATCCCCCACTTCCCATGCGTATCCGCCGGATTGAGCCCAACTGGGCCAGTGAATATCCGGATACCGACAAGATTTCGGAACAAGTGGACGGCTCAACTTCACAAATCAGTGGATTTGCGGGTACTTCCGCACCCGCAACCGGGGCCCCCCCTCAACCTGCTCCTTCCTCAGATACCCAAAATAATTCCGGCCCGAGTACGCGTGATTCCTTTTTAAAATCCTTTGAAGGTCCGCAAAAAAAACAGATCAAACAGGCCCAGAGATTACTTCAACAGATTTCTCCCGCTCTTCTATCCCTTGCCAAGGAACCCACCGGGTGCCGCTGTATTCTCTTTGCCCTTCTTTTGGATTCTAAAAATTCTTCCGTCCGTGATCAACAGACCCAACTCATTCTGCGTGATACCGATCAGGATACCACCACCCTAACCCAGAAAATTTTTCCTCAAATTCAAGAACTCAGTTGCGAATTAAAATATCTCCTGATTGAAGAATGTGCCCCCTCCTTCACACTCTTTTCTTCCGGCCAGATGGAGGATTTCTTAACCTTGGTTGATGCTTTGATGCAGGCTGATGAAAAGATCGATCTATTTGAATGGAGCCTGCAGAAGATCATTGGATATCAACTAAGTCACCAATCCAATAATTCCACGAAAGCTCTTCATGGTCGGGCATCCCTAAAGAGCCGGATCAACGAGTGTTCTATTTTCCTCGGTGCCCTTGCCCACTTTGGTGGAGAGCCCGAACAAGTGGTCCAATCCTATGAAAAAGGATTTCGCTCCCTCGATCGTTCCAGACCAGTCCATCTTCCCCCAGTTGAAAAATGCAACGACCTTGGGTCAATGGATGCCGCCCTGCTCAAACTCAATAAAATGACCCCGCTTGCCAAACGCTCCTTCTTGGATGCATGTTCCAAAGTCGCCGAGCACGATGGGGTGATTTCCGACACCGAGATTCAAATTATCCGGGGGATTGCAGCCGCTCTTTCCTGCCCTCTTGGTCCGGTCTCGGCTAGCTCTTCCTAGAGTTTAGCTCCAACTCAGTTCGGTTCCACCCTGCTCTGCGGACTCCATACAGGTCATCATCAACTTTTGCGTAAGCCGGGTAATCTTGGGCCAGTGTGGATCCGGTTGACCGGAAAGAGCCAAGTCAGAAAAGGTCCGGAAGAGGTTCGATTCCTGAGCCGAAGGATGACTACTGGCATATTCCTCGACCTGATGATGCGTCTCGCGTCGCTCCATTCGAAAATCACAAACATCGCAATCGAAGATCGAATTGGATGCGGTAAATCCCAATCGGTTCCCGTAATATGGGAGGACGAAATCATCCACTCTTAAATTTCCCTTATTACCGCTGAGGTGGGCCAGCTGTTGATGCTCGGTCAAAAAGGAGCAGTAAAAACTAGCCGATACTTTTTCGAACAAAACCTCTCCGGAGAACTCGGTGGGTACCTGCTTGGGACTTCCAGTCATCGCGGATGCATTCAATAGCCGCCCGGTTACTGACTTGGGAGTTTCATAGTTCATCACCCAAAGTATAAAGCGCAAGGTATACCATCCCAGATCCCCCAGGCAACCATGGGGTTCAAGATCACTATGCATTCTTATATTCTCTTGGAGAAATTCTTCCGGAGCACAAAAACTAAACTGGGTATGGATTCGTCGGAGGCTACCAATGGTTTCTCCGTCCTCCATCACCTCCCGGATTTTATTCATCCGCTCGCTGTGCATGAACATCACCCCGTCCATAAATTGTACCCCGGCATCCTCACAGGCTGCCGTAATTTCCTCAACCTGCTCCATATTGCTCCCACAGGGCTTTTCACAGAGCAAATGCTTCCCCGCCGCTGCCACCTTCATCGCCCATTGATGGCGTAAGCCGGTGGGTAAGGGCAAATAAATCGCATCAATATCTTCCCGGGCTAAAAGTTCATCATAATCACCCAGGGCAACCGGGCTTTGGGGATGGGGAACTTGAGCACTACAACGATCGATAAATTCCTGAGACTTGGAAACTTCCCGGCTGGCCACCGCAACCAGTTCAGCATTCCCGGCATTTCGAATGGACTGCCAATTTTTTTGGGCAATTCCCGCGGCTCCTAGAATTCCCCAGCGACATTTTTGATTGCTCATAAATTTTGGTAATGCCTCAAAATTTGTTTCGGGTCGAGCCCGAAGAATTCGTTGATACTTTTAAAGCCATGCTTGACTCTCTGCTTTGATCTTCAAATGCTGAAAGAATGTCGCGTTTCTCATCCTTTTTTGCATCCCTTTTATTCTTTCAAGCCTTCGGGTTCTCGGCGGATCGAAATATTATTTTCTTCATCACCGATGACCAGTCTCCCACCCTCGGTTGCTATGGTGACTCCGTTGCCCAAACCCCTGCGATCGACTCCCTCGCCAAGGACGGCACCCTCTTTCTAAATGCCTACGCCACCACCGCCAGTTGCTCCGCCAGCCGGTCCGTGGTCATGAGTGGATTGCATAATCATGCCAATGGCCAATATGGCCACCAGCATGCTTTTCATAAGTTTTCCAGCTACTTCAATGTCATTAGCCTTTCCCTTCCCCGGGCTCTGGCCAAGGCCGGTTATCGCACCGGACATATGGGTAAGTTTCATGTCTCTCCCGAGGAAGTCTTTCAATTCCAGACCTACATGAAAGGAAAACAACGGAATGCGGTTGATATGGCCAATAAGTCCGAAGATTTTATCACTGAAAAAAGCGACCAGCCCTTTTTTCTCTACTTTGCCCCATCCGATCCTCACCGGGGGGGAGGGATAGACATGACCTCGAAAAATAAACTTAAACCCGATCTCTTTGGTAATAAGCCAAACCGGGAAGAACATGAAGGTGTGAAGGAAGTATTTTACGACCCCAAAGATGTACTAATCCCCAGCTTTCTTTCCGACACCCCGGAAACCCGGGAGGAACTTGCTCACTATTACCAGAGCGTTTCCCGAATCGATCAGGGCCTTGCCCGCCTGATTGAAATTCTGAAGGATACCGACCTTTATGAAAAGACCATGATCGTATTCACCTCAGATCACGGCATGGCCTTTGCCGGAGGAAAGACCACGGTCTATGAAGGCGGCCTCCGCGTACCCTTTGTGGTTCGCAACCCCTATGAGAAAAAGCGGGGCGTTCGGCACCCCGCCCTGATCAGTCATATTGACATCACCCCCAGCCTGCTCGACTTCGCGGGTGCCCTGGATGCCCAAAAGAATCGGCCCATGCAGTGGGAAGATCCCGCCAAATCCTTTCCTGCACCCAAGACCAAAGCCCCAAATGAGAACCGGGGCATCACCAGTAAATTATCCAGCTACCATGGAAAGTCCTGGGTCTCCATCCTTGGAAATGCAAAAGCTGAGCATTGGTCCAGTATCTTCGCCTCCCATACCTTTCATGAGATTCAAATGTATTATCCCATGCGGGTCTACCGGGATAAAGAGTTCAAACTCATCTGGAACATTGCCCATCCCCTTCCCTATCCCTTCGCTTCCGACCTCTGGGCGGCCAGTAGTTTCCAGGCCCAGTATCAAAAATCACTTTCCGCTCCCTACGGGAAAAAAACCGTTCGCCAATACATTCACCGTCCCGAATTTGAATTCTTTAAAATCGATGAAGATCCGGAAGAATCCACCAATTTGGCGGGTAAGCCCGACTTCGCCGAGCCATTGGAGGCCTACAAGCAAAAGCTCAAATCTGCCCAGCAAAATTTTCATGATCCCTGGGTCATGAAGTGGTCTTACGAATAAGAATTCTTCCTATTCTTATCCCTCCAGTTTTTCTCCGAGCCAAGAAATAACCGCTTCAATCACCGGTTCCTCTCCGGCACCGGAAAATACATGATTCGCCCCCGGGATCTCGATGATCTTCTTGGGCTCATTCGCCAAGGCATAAATTTCCCGGGAATCTTCCACCGGAATCACATCATCCGCATCGCCATGGACCAATAACCAGGGAACTTTCACCTCCGATGCCCTGCTGCCCACCGATCCAATTTCATACATATCATTCTTGTACTTCAGGGAAAGTGGACATTCCGGCTCTTCCCACATAGTTCCCTCCCCGGGTGAAACCTCTCCAAATTCCCGATCGTAAAAGGCCTGGGTGTTCACCATTCCCGCCAACGAGATCAGGTTTCGGATCCGGTCATCATTGGCCGCCGCCAATACCCCCACGGCTCCCCCCATGCTATGCCCGGCGTAGGTCACCTTATATCCATTTGCCTCCGCCGCAGTTACCACTGCTTTTAAGTCTTCAACCTCCTTGGAAATCGTACAATCCCGAAAATCTCCACCCGAAAATCCATTGCCCGAAAATGAGAAACGCAACACCGACAAGCCCTCATTTTCAACTGATTCCGCCAAGGACATGATTAGGGGCCGATCCTTATTTCCGGTCACTCCATGTCCAATGACCAACAGGTCTCGGGTTCGGGAATTGGCATCGTGAAAAGTATAATCCAAGATTTCACCTTGGGTATTGGTAATGGTGTCCTTCATGAGCTATGGCTTACTTCAAGACTTCTTACCTTGCAAGAATATCAAATTCAAAACTAGGAGCCGAGCCGATAGAATAAATCATTCAGCATAAGATAAAGTTCCATGACCACGGATAGAATCGAAAAGTTATCCTATTGTAAAGCATCGGATAAGGAATTGGTTCGACTGAAATTTTATTTGCAGTCGCCTGGATTGCAGCGATTAATCTTTTCGCTTGGAGTCGGCAAAACGGGTAATCACACCGTCAAAAGATCCATTGGAAAAGAAAACCACCAGGGCGGGCTTTGGGAAGGGATAAACCCGGAGATAATCTTCCAATTCCTGATTGGTCTCAAAGGCATTACCTATTTTTCCCTGGTCCTGGATGCGTTTCATCATCTTGACCGGATTGATCCGTTTTTCAGCTGGAATTTTTTCCGCCCGGTGAACCGCCCCGAGCAAAGCAAGATCGGCGAGGGCCAGGGCGTCGGCAAAGCGATCCTCGAAGACATTGGTTACCGCAGTATTACTCCGCGGCTCAAAGCAGGCAATTAACTCACGATCCGGCCAGCGGGCCCGCAAGGATTCCAAGGCACCTGCGATTGCGGTGGGATGATGAGCAAAGTCGGAGAGAACTACGAGGTTTTCATCATCGAGCAGGATTTCCTGCCTTCTCTTAACTCCGGCACAGCCCGAAAAATCAGGCAGGGAAAGTGAGGAGAATGGATTGAATTCCTCCCCGTCCTTTGCCATCGGATTACCTTTTAAAATCTGTCGAGCCAGAAGGGATGCTAGGCAGGCCATGGCTAAATTGCGGGCATTAAAGAGGCCGGGCATGAGCCAATCCAGGCGCATGACTTCTTCCCCTTTCCAAGCCAAGCCAAAACGGGTGCCCTGGCCATCTTCGGAAAAATCGATAACCTGCAAGTCGTTGGAATCAGAAACCCCAACCTTGAACATCCGGGTCCATTGAGCATCGGGCAAGGCAAGCAGGTTGGGATCGTCCCCGTTGATAAGCACAAAGCCATCGGAGGGTACAATTCGGAGAAGATGAGAAAAACTGCGGGAAATATCGGATAAATCCCGAAAGATGTCCCCATGATCAAACTCGAGGTTATTAAGCACAAGTACCTTGGGCCGATAATGAATGAATTTACTACGTTTATCAAAGAAGGCGGAATCATATTCATCCCCCTCAATGATAAAGGGAGCCGTGGGCCCACCCAGTTCATTACCCGAGGGTAAATCAAGCGGCACCCCCCCGATTAAATAGCCTGGTTCCACCCCGGCTTGGCTGAGGGCAAAGGAAGTGAGTGCGGTGGTGGTGGTCTTGCCATGGGTTCCGGCAATCACCACCGCGGGCCGGTTCCCGATTAAGTCCTCCCCAATCAATTCGGGCAGGGACACAAAGGGAATACTCCGGGTACGCAAGAGAAATTCAACTTGAGGATTTCCACGGGATACCGCATTGCCCACCACCACCCGATCCGGTTTCCAGTCCAACATTTCCTGCTCCGCAAAACCTTCAAATAAATCAATCCCTGCTGATTGCAGTACCTCCGACATTGGTGGGTAGACCCCGGCATCGGAACCGGCTACTTGATGGCCCAACTTTTTAAGCAGTACCGCTGCATTGCCCATCGCCGTTCCACAAACCCCAATAAAAAATACCCGCATGCGAAATACCTTGAACCATTCCCTTCGTGAGGAAAACCAAAATCAGTAGGATATCTTGAGAATTTTAGGATTTGCCTCGACTCCTGCTGGATTTTGAGGGAAATCGAATCGATGCAAGATTCGAATTTAAAAGTCATGGTGATCGGAAGTGGAGGCAGGGAACATACTCTGGCCAAAGTATGCCAGGGAAGTCCACTGGTCGCTGAAGTGGTGGTAGCTCCGGGTAATGCCGGCATCGCTCAAGAGTTTAAGACCCTGGAACTCCCGATAGAAAATAACTCCCTGATTGTCGAGCTGGCACAGGAGAATCAAATTGATCTTGTGGTGATCGGACCCGAAGTTCCCTTATGCAACGGAGCAGTAGATGCCCTTCAGGAAGCCGGTATTCTTGCCTACGGTCCGGATCAAGCAGGAGCCCAACTAGAGGGTAGCAAGGCCTACACCAAGGATTTTTTGGCTAAATATGAAATTCCCACCGCTGATTATGGAAATTTTACTCAGATTCAACCGGCACTCGGGTATCTCGCAGAATGTAATCTTCCCGTGGTGGTCAAGGCAAGTGGTCTGGCGGCCGGAAAAGGGGTACTGATTTGTCAAACCAAGGAGGAAGCCGAGGAAGCAGTCAAAGACATGCTTTCCGGGGGCAGCTTTGGGGACAGTGGAAGAGAGGTAGTAATCGAAGAATTTCTCGACGGGGAAGAAACTTCGCTTCATCTGATTTGTTCGGGAGAGAGTTATCTGCCCATGCCCATGAGCCAGGATCACAAAAAGGTAGGTGAAGGAGATACCGGTCTCAATACTGGAGGTATGGGGGCTTATGCACCCACCAAATTAGTCACCGCAGAAATGCTTGCGGACTACGAGAAATCCATCGTGGGCCCCACCCTTGCAGGTTTACGAAGTGAAGGGGTTGATTTTCGAGGTACTTTATATGTTGGGCTGATGTTGACATCCAAGGGGCCTAAAGTTTTAGAGTTTAATGTTCGTTTTGGGGATCCAGAAACTCAGGTCATCTTGCCCCTGCTTGCCGATGATTTAGTCCCCCTCCTACTCCAGTCCGCCCGTGGACAAACCCTTCCGGAAAAAGTGAATTTCAAGGATGCAAGCTCAATGGTGGTGGTCCTGACCAGTGCTGGATATCCCGAGTCTTATCCAAAGGGTGAAGTAATTTCCATTGTATCACCCTTACCCGTGGGTTCAGAGGTTATTTATGCCGGGGTCGGGAAGAATGAAAGTGGTCAAATTGTTTCGGCTGGGGGCCGGGTCTTGGGTGCAGTCGGAACCGGAGATTCCCTAGAAGACGCGAAGGATCAGGCTTATGCTCTTTGCAATCAGATTGAATTTCAATCCAAATTCTACCGAAAAGATATTGGTCATCGGGAGTTTTCAAGGGGTTGAGAAGGATTCAAACTTGCCTTTTTGCCCAATCAGTTGAAGAAGTATTCAGATAGATGGGAAAGAAAAGCAGAGCGAAAAAAGAAAGAAAAATAGAGAAACTGATCGTCTTCCTCTGTACTGCGAATGTCTGCCGGAGCCCGATGGCAGAAAAACTGTTTGAAGAAGGGCTTGCAAAGTCCGGCTCAAAACAAAATATCAAGGTTTTTTCTGCGGGTATTTCTGCAATGGATGGAGACAAGGCCTCGGATAACTCCATCGTTGCCTGCGAGGAAATCGGGCTCGATCTCTCCGAGCATCGCAGTGCCGCCCTTACCCGGGCGACCGTGGAAAATGCTTCCGCCATTTTTTGCATGACCGAATCCCATCGGGCCCTGCTGCATATGTATTTCGAACTTCCTGAAGATGCACCCATTTTCCTGATGCGGGAATTTACCGAGGGAGGAAACAAAGAATTACCCGATCCCTACGGCCAAAACCTTGAAGTATACCGTGCTTGTCGGGATGGCATGAAAGAATCCATCCCTTCCCTTTTAAACTGGGTTGAGAAAAACCTCTAACCTTTATAAAACAATAATAATGATCTCCGAAAGTTCCGCCACTCTTACGCCAACCTTCCTCGATTCCCGTTCCCTCGCTGAAATCGACCCGGCTATTCATCAAGCCATTGCCGACGAAAAAGTCAGGCAAAGCACGCATATTGAGTTGATTGCCTCGGAAAACTTTACCCTCCCCGCAATCATTGAAGTCACAGGAAGTGTACTCACCAATAAATACGCAGAAGGGTATCCAGCCAAGAGATATTACGGTGGCTGTGAGCATGTGGATGTCGCGGAAAACCTCGCTATCGAAAGGGCCAAGCAAATCTTTGGAGCTGAACATGCAAATGTCCAACCTCACTCCGGTAGCCAAGCCAATACCGCAGTGTATTTTGCCATGCTCCAACCGGGTGATAAAATTCTTACCATGAGCCTGCAGGATGGTGGACATTTAACCCATGGCCATCCCAAGAATTGTAGCGGTATGCTTTATGATGTCATCAACTATGGAGTCGATGCGGAGACGGGATACATTAATTACGACGAGATCGAAGCCCTAGCGGCCAAGGAGAAACCAAAGCTCATCACGGTTGGAGCTTCGGCTTATCCCCGAGTGATTGACTTTGAACGCATGGGTAATATTGCCAAAGAACATGGTGCATTGTTACTTGCTGACATCGCTCACATTGCAGGACTCGTAGCCAGTGGTGTACATCCCTCCCCCGTTCCTCATGCTGATTTTGTAACCACTACCACCCACAAGACGCTTCGTGGACCAAGAGGTGGATTAATCCTTTGCAAGGAAGAATATGCCAAGGCAATTGACTCTGCGGTTTTTCCCGGAAATCAAGGGGGGCCATTGATGCATGTAATCGCAGCCAAGGCGGTGTGTTTTGCCGAAGCCGCAAAACCGGAATTTCGAACCTATCAAGAACAAGTGGTTGCGAATTCCAAGGCTCTTGCAGAAACTCTAACTGCAAATGGTTTCCATTTGGTCAGTGGTGGATCCGATAATCACCTGATGTTATTAGACCTGAGACCCTCCCATCCGGAATTGACGGGTAAGCAAGCACAGCTCGCACTGGAGGGGGCAAATGTTACCCTTAATCGGAATACTGTTCCGGGAGAAACCAGAAGTCCTTTTCAAACCAGTGGAATTCGGATTGGTACACCTGCGGTTACTTCCCGAGGTATGCAGGAAGAGGAAATGCGAGAGATTGGAGGCATTATTCACTCTGTGATTTCGAACCCCGATAACCCCGATGTGATTTCAGAGGCACAAGAGAAGGCACTTGCTCTTTGCGGTGGATTTCCTTTACCATACTAACCTGTCCATTGATTTAATTATCGTTTAACAGCCATTTAGTATAAACTCATGAATAAGAAAAATAAGAAAAAAGGTTTCACCCTGATCGAACTTCTCGTTGTCATTACCATTATTGGTATTCTTGCTGGTATTGCATTTGTAGGTTTCGGGGATGTCTTTGGAACTGCCGGACGTACGGCTGCTCAGAAAAACTTAAAAACAGTTTACGAATCACTGGCTGCCAAAACCAGAAACTTTCCAACTACGGATGATGTCACCAGTGCGGAAGAATTCGTCGCTTGGTTCCGAAAGAAAACCAAAGATACTCGTCCTGAGCTTTGGTTTCTTCCCGACGATGAGCTGGTGGTTGAGCTTAATGAAGATGGCAATGATGGGGTTCCTTCCAATATTCCAGCAACTAAGGATGGATTTTCAAGTGGCCAAGTAGAGGCGCTAGGTTATGCGGTTGCGATTCCCAAAGGAGGAGAAGCTAAAACCAGAAGTTTTGTAACCAACCTGGAAAGCGGTCCTTTCCCCATTTTGTGGACTTCAGGCTTGGATTCTGAAAGATGGAGCGACTCTTCCCCCTGGGCGGGTGAAGGGGGGCATGTTCTCTTTAGTGATGGTACGGTTCGTTGGTACGAAGAAACTCAAAATGACAAGGGAGATGGGGTTTTCATCAAAGCAATCGATAAGGGAGAAGATGTACCTGATACTTTTACCAACTCCGAAGCGATTCGTGATGCGGTTCCTGATTCCTGGGAGATTTACGATCCCAGAGATTAAGTTTTAAGGGTTTTTATCCTACATCTTTTTTGTTTCCTTATTTAATCCTTACCTAGATGAGTAAGGATAAAATAATTGGAGTTTTATACTTCGGCAGACAAGGCCGGGCCAAGGTAGTAGTAGACGGTTGGGACGAAGCTATTTCACTCGCTCGTGGAGCCAGTGGAACTGCCCTGCATGGGGATTCCGTGGAGTTGCATATTCTCCCACCCAAGAAGAATAAATTCGAGAGAAGAAAGAATAAGGGAAAGCCAGCCAAGCTTCGATATGAAGTAAAGAAAGTGGTAAAGCGGGGAACGGATGAATTTCTAGGCTACCTAAAGCAAGATCTGGGTCGTAGCCTAGTAGATGCGGAAAATTCCCGCCTGTTTATTCCATTCAAGATTCTGGGCGAAAATCGAAATGGTCAGCCGGGTGATAAAGTGGTTGCGAAATTTGTCCGCTGGGATCCGCCGGCTCGAATCCCGACTTGTAAAGTTATCCGTGTTCTGGGACCTGGAGATGATCCACTAACTGACCACCAGGGTATTCTTGCCAAATTTGGTCTTTCGGGCTCTTTCCCATCCAAAGTGGAAGAACAAGCCAATGCCATCGCACAAAGTGTCGACCCGAATGAAATCAAGAAAAGAATGGATTTTCGGGATATTTTCACCCTTACCATTGATCCCCTTGATGCCAGGGACTTCGACGATGCCCTATCGGTTCAAAAGATCAACGATGATGAATGGGAGATTGGAGTCCATATTGCCGATGTCTCGTACTATGTTCAGCTGAACTCAGCACTCGATAAGGAAGCAAGAAAAAGGGGGAATTCAACCTATCTGGTTGGAGAGGTGGTACCTATGCTTCCTCAGAGTTTGTCCAATGGAATTTGTAGCTTGGTCGAAGGCCAAGACCGATTGGTCAAATCTGTGCTCTTTCGCTTTCGAAACGATGGTAAAATGGTAAGCTCAAAACTTGCCGAGTGCGTAATCAATAGCAACAAAAGGCTTACCTACGAACAAGCGATCCTCTTTCTTCGCGGAAATCGTCTCGAAAGCATCAAAGAAGCAAAGCCTCCGTCTAGTCGTTACTCCGGGAATCCTGGTAAGCCTCTCCAAGAGGTATCTTCCGAGGAACTTAAGCAAATCAACCAAACCATTCAACGATTATGGTCCATTGCTTCTAAATTAAGGACCGAGAGAATGAGAGCCGGATCTTTAAACCTGGAATCTGCGGAAATTAAGATTCTGGTCGATTCTAAGGGAGAACCCGAAAAGATCTTATCTTCAGAAAATGATGAAAGTCATCAACTTGTGGAGGAGTTTATGCTCCTTGCCAATGAAACCGTGGCCAAGCACATACGAAATAAAAAACTGAAAGGAATTTTCCGGGTGCATCCAGAACCAGAGCTCGAAAACTTGGATGAACTTAGAACCTTTGTTGCCCTTTTTGGTATTTCCTGTGGTGAACTCACATCCCGAAAAGAAATCAACAAATTACTGTTCAACATCAATAAGCACCCACTGGGTCAAGTCCTCAGGATCAAATTCCTCAGGAGCATGAAGCAAGCATGTTATCGGGAGACTCCCGATGGTCATTATGGACTGGCTAAAAGAGATTATCTCCACTTCACATCACCCATTCGCAGGTATTCAGACCTCGTGGTGCACCGCACCATTGAAGATTGGTTGCATAAGGAAAAAAGAAAAGCCAAAGAATCACAAGAAAGCTTAGCCAAGCATCTATCGGTTACCGAAAGAAATAGCGTCGATGCGGAAAGAGAATCGGTCAAAGACAAATTATTACTCTTTTACAAGCGGGGAATCGGGCAGCATCCCCCGGTGGTTCATAAGGCAGTAATCACTGAGATTGCTCGAAAAGGATTCTTTATCGAGCTCGTGGATACCATGGCTCGGGGGTTTGTTCCGATTCGCACTCTTCCCCGTGAACTTGGGTATCGAATAACCAACAATGGAACTGCACTAGTTGGAAGAAACCCTAAAAATAAATTGAAGCTGGGGCAGGAAATTAAAGTGGTAATCTACCAGGTATTTACCTCCGATAAGCAACTTGATTTCAAACTTGCTTGATCTTTCTTGCCTCGTGCCCAAAGAGTCTCATTTTTTGTGGAGATGAATCACAATTTCCAAAGCAACCTGGTCCGGATCTGGGAAAAATCAGTTTCTCTTTACAAATCGGGAAATCGGAATTCCGAATCTTTTCCTATTGAAGAAGATCTGCCTTTTCTTTCCTCCATGGGAATGAATAAGATGGATGCTTTTGATTTTGCTGAGGATTGGGTACTTGAACAAGAACCAGATTTGGCCACTTTTCTTCTGATTCACGAACAAAGAAGAGATTACTTTTGGGAAGTTCAAAAAAAAATCCCTTCCACCAACCAATTAGATCCTTCTACGCTTCCAGCAAAGTCGGATTCCATCAAGGGAATTACCTGGTTGCCAAGAATTATCCCCAAAGCTCGGGCAAAATTGCGGGGTGAATTGCCAGAATGTTCGATGTTCTGTTGTGGTGGAGATCGGAATTTTTTCAAAGAAAATGACCTTCATCCCGTAGAATTTCTTCGTCTTGTAAAAAGAGCCAAGGAGGACGACCAAGTCATTATCGATTGGGTCTTGTCTCGAAAAAAAGAAAATAACTTGTAAAAATCCTACCCATGAAATTTCAAAAATACCACGCCTTAGGGAATGACTACTTAGTATTTGATCCTCAAAATCAAGACCATCCTTTTTCGGAAGATGAAATCATTCGAATTTGTCACCGCAACTTTGGACTGGGCTCCGATGGAATCCTGGTAGGTCCCCTTCTATCCAATCAGGCTGACTATGGGCTAAAGATTCTTAATCCAGACGGTTCCGAAGCCGAAAAGAGTGGAAATGGCCTGCGGATTTTCGCTCGTTATTTAAGGGATTCAGAGCGAGTGGGCACCGAAACCTTTTCTGTAGATACCCTCGGAGGGATCGTCTCCTGCCAAGTCTCAGACCATACTGAAGTCATTACCGTGGAAATGGGCCAAGTCAGTTTTAATAGCGAGGTAATCCCAGTAAATATAGAGGGCGATGCCCGCGATGTTCTAGATGAGGAAATAACGGTTGGATCAGAGACCATGAAATATTATGCCGCTACGATTGGAAACCCTCATTGTGTAATTCCCGTAAAGGAAGCTACCAAAGAAATGGCTATGAGACTCGGATCAGGATTAGAAAACCATCCCAATTTCCCCAATCGTACTAATGTTCAATTCCTCGAAATTCTGGACCGTAATCGAATTAAAATTGAAATCTGGGAACGGGGCGCTGGATACACTTTAGCTTCTGGGAGTAGCAGCTCTGCTGCAGGTGCGGTGGCACGAAAAATGGGTGCATGCGATCAGAAGATTACCGTGGAAATGCCAGGTGGAGAAATTCAACTAGTAATTGATGACAACTTTAAAGTAAATATGGCTGGTCCGGCAACCCGCGTGGCGAGTATGGAATTAGATGCTGAATGTATGAAGTAAAGAATCAATCAGATTGGTTTCCGGCATATCCAAAACCTGCATTCATCTGAATACTTCTTGGTCTTTTCACTTTCATTCGCTATTTTCGACCGCAAAAAATCGCCTTCCACTGCAAACCCAACCTGTTTTAATTCTGCTCGAAGTTTGTCCACTTCAGTGACATGAATGTATAACATTCCCCTCGCGGTATCCTCAAAGCGATCCCCAAATTCCAGAAGCTTTGGATCCTGTTTCCCTTCCCGCCATTTTTTCCTTTCGATTGCCCAAAATTTCTTCCACTTGGGTAGTGATCGATCATGTGCGGTAAAGATAAAATAACCCCCGGGGATTAGAACTCGGTACGATTCTTCCATCGCTTTTCTTCGGTTCAATTCCCCAGGTATTTGCATCAAACCATTAAATCCAAATATTACCGCTCCGAATTGAGCCTCTTCAAAGGTAAGAGCGGTGGCATCTTGCTTTTGAAAATCGATTTTGGTTTTATATTTTTCATTAAGCTCTTTTGCACGGATTATCATTTTCTTGGAAAAATCTGTTGCCGTGATCTTGGCATATCCTAATTGACTCAAACCAAATGAAATTCTGCCGGTCCCGCACCCAATTTCAAGTAACTGATCACATTTATTTTGAATGGATCTTTGAAAGACAACTTTCTCAGATTCCCAAAGTCCCACCATTTTAGTCGCCTCCTCATAGTGTTCCAGTACAAATTTGTCTGAATAATATTTTAATACATCAATAGATGATACTTTTTTGGAACCAAAAATCATGAGAATTAGAAAGACCATCATCATGACCAATATTTCTTAGGAATCAAAACTAAGATGACGCTTGCCAAAAGCTTCCAAAAATGATTTTTTTGTACCTTTTCTATCTATGAAAGCTACAATCAAAACACAAGGGAGTCAGTTCACTGTTGAAAAGGGTGACAAACTGTTCGTGAATCGTTTTCCCGACACCAACGAAGGGGATCAAGTTAAACTCGATCAAGTACTTATGGTTGTCGATGAAGGAAAACCTACATTTGGCGCCCCAACCATCGAAGGTGCTTCGGTTACCGCCAAAATCCTCGAAAATAAGAAAGATAAGAAAATTATCGTTTTCAAAAAGAAAAGAAGGCAAGGCTACAAGAGAAGAAAAGGCCACCGTCAGCTTTTATCTGTAATTGAAATTGAGTCTATTGATCTTAAGTAATAACACCGTAGATATTTCTAAAAATGGCACATAAAAAAGGACAAGGAACTTCCAAGAACGGAAGAGATAGTAACAGCAAACGCCTAGGGGTTAAAAAATTTGGTGGAGAGGCCGTACTTGCTGGAAATATTATTTTACGCCAAAGAGGTACCAAATATCACCCAGGTAGCAATGTTGGACTTGGACGGGACTTCACCCTCTTTGCCCTGACTCCAGGCAAGGTGGAATTTGATAAGGAGCACCGTTTAGTAAACGTTGTTTCCGAATAGCTTTTCATCGAAGCTCCCTGCTCTCTGGCAGTGGATGAAAAACTTACTGATTTTACCCCCTTTTAATTCCAAAATTTTTTCTGGAAATGATTGACGATCCCGAGAAAGTGGAGGATCTCGAAATGCTACCAGAGCTCACTTTTACTGAGACTCGAGTGCTTGGTTCTTTGATCGAAAAAGAATTAACCACACCAGAATATTACCCCATGACTCTAAACGGGCTAACCAACGCCTGTAACCAAAAAAATAATCGGAACCCAAAATCTGAACTCTCCGAAGAAGAAGTATCTTTGGCGATCGAAGAATTAAGAAGTAAAAGACTCGCCTTCCGCGTTGATCTAGTTGGTTCAAGAGTGCCAAAATTTCAACATAACGCAGAAAAAGAACTCGATTTGATCAAAGCTGAAAGAGCACTACTTGCAGAGTTGCTCAATCGAGGACCCCAAACTACCGGTGAGTTAAACACTCGAGCGAGCCGGATGTTTCATTTTGATGGTCTTTCTGATGTCGAAGATACCTTATCAGAATTATCAGAAAGAGACCCATCCCTTACCGGATTAATGGACCCGATTCCCGGAAGAAAAGAGAGAAGATGGTTCCATAAACTTGCCCCACCACCCAAAATTGAAGAAGTGGAGGGATCCAAACCAGTATTCGTGCCAACGGCAGACAAACGCCTGGATCTGTTGGGTGAAAACCTTGAGGAATTTAAGGACTTGAAAGAAGAAGTCGAAGCCCTTCGTTATGAAGTGCGTGAAATAAAAAGCGAATTAATCAACTTCCGCAAGGAATTCGAATAAGTAAATCTTTATAACCTAGCGGTCTTGGACCGAAGGGATTCAAGAAAATCGTTGTAGGCACTATGTATTCCCTCTTCCAATGAAATCGATGCGGACCAACCAAGGGTTCTGGCTAGGGAAACATCCAGTCTTTTTAATGGCATACCATCTGGCTTGCTCTCATCCTTAATGATCTCTCCTTTAAAACCCACATTCTCTTTAACTAGCTCAGCTATACTAAGAATAGAATGATCCACTCCTGTGCCTAGGTTGACCCAATCCGGTGGAGAATCTAATCCCAATAAGAAAAGAATGCCGTTTGCAAGATCTTCTACATGCATGAGCTCCCGCCTTGGCTTGCCCGTACCCCAAATAGATACCTCCTGCAGACCTTTTTCTTTGGCCTCGTGAAACCTTCGAATTAGAGCTGGTAAAACATGAGAGTTTTCAGAGTGATAATTATCCCCAGGGCCATATAAATTAGTCGGCATAGCACTATGAAAAAGCACATCATATTGATTCCGATAGTGCTTGCACATTTCCAGACCTGCAATTTTTGCCAAAGCATAAGCTTCATTGGTTTTTTCCAGGGGACCAGTTAATAAATATTCTTCCTTGATAGGTTGCTTGGATTGGCAAGGGTAAATGCATGAACTACCAAGGTTTAAAAAACGCTCCACTCCATGTTTCCAGGCAGAATGTATAAGATTAGTATTAACGGTAAGATTTTGATGAATAAATTCTGCGGGATAGGTGGAATTCGCATGAATTCCGCCTACTCTAGCAGCAGCATTCACCACCACCTCCGGTTTTTCTTTCCGAAAAAAATCTTCAACCTGAATTTGATCACAGAGATCTAATTCATCCCTCTTTTTTACTATTAGCTCCCAATCCTTATTGTCTCTTTGTAAGTTACGAATGAGTGCGGATCCAACCATCCCGCGATGCCCGCTTACGAAGATTTTAGTCATCCCTAAGAAAGATTAGCTTCAGCTAATGTCCTCTCTTGCTCGGCTAACTTCATGTCAGCATCAACCATCAGAGCAACTAGTTCCTTAAAAGAGGTTTTTGGCTCCCACCCTAGTTTTTCCCTAGCTTTTTGGGGATCACCGATCAAGAGATCAACCTCTGCTGGCCGCTCGTACTTTTTATCAAAGCCAACAAATTCATTCCAATCCATATCCAAATGAGCAAAGGTCTCCTCCAGGAATTCTCGAACCGTGTGCGTATCATTTGTGGCAATCACAAAGTCATCTGGTTGATCCTGTTGGAGCATCAACCACATCAGCAAGCCGCTCAACAGAAATTTGCAACGACTGAATGGTCTGCCAAGTACCTGCCAAGCGAATTATCGGCCCAACAACATTTCCACTAATAATTCGGAACGCAATTAACTGACCAACAGTGAGCTGCCCCTCAAGAACCAAATAAGCTCCAACCCAAAGAACAGCAAGACCACCAATCTCATTGAAAAAAC
>OZSS01000091.1_pt1 | contig 37835 bp, 42 predicted proteins | sample 1779911 | NCBI WGS metagenome assembly OZSS01 (sample SAMEA2603589, study PRJEB24840) | metagenome | biome: Water; feature: Photic zone; material: Seawater sample | place: Mediterranean Sea | collected 2013-11-12 | depth 10 m
ATAACGAAAGTAAAAATATAAATAATTACACAAATATAACTAATAATGATTATTTAATCTCCAATCCACTTAATTCAGAAGATCCAAATAAAATTTTTTATTCGTTAATTGATAATTCAGAATCTTTAGAAGAGACTTCTAACGTTAATAATTCACTAAGAAAAAGTGAGCTTAATCAAATTAATATGAATTCAAAAAAAGATAATTTTTCCAAGAAATTAACAACCGAAGAGGAACTATATGATGAATTTAATTATCTTCTTGATGAATAATTAGTTTTGATATTTACTTATGATTCAGAGTAATAGATTAGCAATTTATGCAATCGGCAAAATAAAGAAACTTTGGATTAGAGATGGAATTAATCAATACAAAAAAAGAATGCCTGAACTTATCATTAATGAGTCAAAGACTTTTAATTTAAATAATCTTAGATCCAATAACAATATTATTATTTGTCTAAGTGAAGAAGGAAAACAGTTTAATTCAGTTGAACTGTGTTCCTTACTCTTGAATTTTAAAAATAAAAAAATTAATTTCTTAATCGGTGATACTGATGGAGTTAGTTCAGATATAAAAGAAAAATCAGATCTTGTACTAAGCCTGTCTCCTTTAACTTTTCCTCATGAATTAGCTAGATTAATCCTAATCGAGCAAATCTATAGAGCTATTTCTATATCAAACAACTCCCCTTACCATCGTTCTTAAAAAGATTAGATTCAATCTAAAATTAATCTATAAAAGTTTAATAACTAACTATTTTTTGATTTTTGCTATATAGTACATATATACTATTAATTTCATCTTGGATTCTTTTGATTCAACTACTAAAACATTTAAAATCCCCTTATTAACTGATTCGGTATCAGCAGGGTTTCCTTCTCCTGCAGATGACTATACAGAAGAAAATATTGATTTAAACGAACATTTAATATCTAATCCTTTTAGCACTTTTTTTCTTAGAGTTAAAGGTGACTCAATGATAAATGCAGGAATTAAAGATAAAGATTTAATAATAGTAGACAAGAGCTTAACAGCCAGGCCAGGGAATATCATCATTGCAATGATCGACGGAGAATTTACAATAAAAAGATTATCTATAAAAAATAATGAATTATATTTAAAATCAGAAAATCATAATTATCCTGATTTTAGATTTAAAAACCATATTGATGTACAGATATGGGGAGTTGTTATTTATTCAATACATAGCTATTTATGAGAATTTCAAATATTGATGCAATAGCTCTTATAGATGCTAATAATTTTTACGCGTCATGTGAACAAAATATTAATCCTCATTTGAGAAATAAACCAGTAGTAATTTTATCTAATAATGACGGATGTATCATTGCAAGAAGCCCTGAAGCGCGAGCTTTAAAAATTAAAATGGGAACTCCGTATTTCAAGGTCAAAGAAAGACTAAATAAATTAGATGTAACAGTCTTAAGCTCAAACTACTCGCTTTATGGGGATATGAGCAGAAGACTAATGAATTTACTGAAAAACTACTGTGAACAGATAGAGATTTATTCCATTGACGAAGCATTCGTCTCGATTTCTAGACCTAATGATGAAAATCTATATCCTTGGGCAAGAAGCATAAGATCATTAATATATCAGAATCTAGGGATTACCATAACAGTAGGAATAGGAGAAAATAAAGTAAGAGCAAAAATTGCTAATAAACTAGCTAAAAATATTGATTATTCAGCTGGAATATTTGATTTAGCTAGAACCGAAAATGAGAATAATTATTTGAAAAGAATTAGTATAGATAAGATATGGGGAGTCGGGAAACAAACCTCTAATTGGTTACAAAGTAAAGGTATTAAAAATGCGAGAGAACTAAGAGATATGGAAGAAAATGAAATCATTAAGAAATTAGGCATCGTAGGGAAAAGACTGCAATTAGAACTGAAAGGCCATAGATGCCTGCCCATAGAAAAAAACAAGAAATCAAAAAAAGAAATTCAGGTGAGCAGGAGTTTCGGCACGCCTATCACAAAATTAGAAGACTTAACTCAAGCACTGGCAACTCACGCAATAAAAGCCTCTGAAAAAATGAGAAGTCAGAATTTACAATCATCTAATATTAGAGTATTTGCTAGAACCAGTAAATATTCAAGTCAAAATTATCAAAGAAGTGCTCATAGAAAACTTACAAATGCAACAGATGACACAAACAATATTTTAAAAATAGTAGTTGAATTATCTAAAGAAATTTATAATCCCGAATATAAATTCTCAAAAGCTGGTGTTTTAATGCAGGATTTAACAAATAGCGAATATTTACAGCAATCAGTTACCAATTACAAATCTCAGAAAGTCTTAAAAAAATCAACAAATCTTATGAAAACGATTGATTTATTAAATAAAAGATTTAATAACAATGCAATTACATGGGCCATTACAAAAAATCCACAAAGTTGGAAGATGAATAAGAATTTCTTAAGTCGCTCATCTACAACTGATATAGAACAAATTCCAACTATAGTAAAGTAAACAAAATAGAATGGAATTTATATTATTTTTGAGCAAATTAGATAAAGAGATTCTTAACTTATTAATGAAAGCAAACTACATAGTTGAAGAAAATAAAATTGAATGTCAATTAAACAAAGAAATAAAAGGGCTACATAATTTTAAAGAAAAGAAAATAATAATATGTACTGAAAATGTAAAAAGGAAAACAAATTTTAGAAATAAGAATCAACAACCAAATAAAGATAACTTCAAAACAGAAAGGGCGGTAAGAAAAGCATTAAGACACGAAGCAACTCATGCGATACAAAAATGTAATAACAATAAAACAATAGGGGATATAAAAAAATTAGAAAGCAAATTGCATCAAAGTAAAAGAAAAGCGTTAGAGTTCTCTAGTTCAAATTTTTCTGGGACTTATGCGAAAGAAGTAGAAGCTTATGTTCTTGAGGATAAACCCAAAAAAGTTAAAAACTTGATAAAAAAATACTGCCTTTAAATTAAAACTTTTCATATTAACTAGCGAGGAAATTGCCACAACGTTGTTTGTCTAAGAAATTTATATGTTGTCTTTCTAGGTAATATAATTCCTGAAATTTAATGGCATCTGAGTTTAAATCCTTAAAAAGATCATCTATCTCTTTATTTGTATTTGAAGAACCTGAAGAAGGATTATCAATTAAAATAGATATACAATTTTCTAAAGTTTTTAATCTTTGAGATCCCCAAGATTCTATTAAGTGTCTACATCTTTTTAGAGAATTATATTTCTCAAGAAGTGATAATGTTCCTAGTAAATTGTCCTTAGGATTACTCAGCAATGTTAAAAACAACTCATTTGGATTAATAAAAATATTAATTTTATTTGATGATTCAGGATTATTGAGAGCTAAGTAATCAGGCAGAAGTGAAATTAAGTTAATAGAAGAAAAATCTTTTTGAAGATTTTGACTATTTGATTGTTTTAAATCATTTAAGTAATTTAAACCTAAATTATTTTGTTCAATTTTTGAAATAGCTTCCCATAAGCTTTGAATATAACTAGTATTAAAACCATTAATTTCTCTTTTGAGAAATTCATCACGAATAAATAACCTAAGATCTGGACAATGTAAATAATAAAAAATTATTTCCGATTCATTTTTTTCCCGTCGAGAAATTTCATTTGGTTGTTCAAATTTTTTTGATCTACCATGCCAACGAAATCCCTTTACTTGATTTCTTAAATCTTGTTCAAACTGTATTGCTAACCTAGCTTGCCCCTTACTTAATTGTTCGGAAACTTTTTGTAAATAATGAGTTCTGGTTGATGATTGGGGTAATTTACTCAACAATTTTACCAATGAAGAAATAACACTTTGGAAAATTTCAGACTTAGTTAAATCTTGATCTTTAAAGATCTGATCAATCTCCCAATCAATCCAAAAGGATGAATTATCAATTAAATTAAAATAATCTTCAGGTGTATGACTATTCAAATATTCGTCAGGATCTTTAAAATGACTTAGTTGAAGTATTTTAAGATTAATTTGATCATGAAGGGATAGGGTCTCAACTTCTTTAATTACTCTTTTTGTAGCTAAAATTCCTGCATTATCAGAATCAAAATTCAAAATTATATTTTTATTATCTGTACATCTACATAGTTGAGAAATTTGATACTTATTTAATGCGGTACCGAGAGAAGCAACAGAATTAGTTATACCCTTTGAATGAAGAGAAATAACATCAAAGTAGCCTTCAACAATAATAGCTTTATCTCTTTTTCTAATATCACTAGAAGCTTTTTCGAAGGCAAACAACATTTTTCCCTTTTCAAATATCTCTGATTCAGGAGAATTAAGATATTTGGGTTCCTGACCATCAAGAGATCTGCCTCCAAAGGCAACTACTCTTCCCTGCATATCATGTATTGGAACAATTAATCTATTTCTAAAACGATCATAAATCTTGTCAGAATTATCTTTAGAAATTGCAAGACCTGAAGCTAATATTAAATTAATGGGGAATTTTTCTACCTTGGAAAGATAATTAAACAAATCATTCCATGAATTTGGAGCAAAGCCTAATTCAAAGTTATCAATAATCTTGTTACTCAAGTTTCTCTTAGATGTTAAATATTTCATGGCTTCAAAACCAAGAGAATTATTTAATTGAGACTTAAACCAATTTTTAGTGACTCTTAAGATTTTATAAAGCTCTTCCTTTCTAGATAGTTGTTTTTTATAAGCTTCTACTTGGGGACCCTCAAGATTTTCAACATTAATATTATTTTTTTTAGCAAGAGAAAGTACAACATCTGAAAAATTTGCACGAGTAAATTCCATTAAAAATTTAATAGAGTTTCCACCTGCACCACAAGAAAAACAGTAATAGAATTGTTTAGTTGGTGATACTGTCATAGATGGCTTAGTATCATCATGAAAAGGACAAATCCCAACAAATTCCTTCCCTTTCTTCTTAAGAACAATATGTTCAGATATAACGTCAACAATATCTGCTTTTTCCTTAACCTCTTGAATAGTTCTTGGGTGTATAGAATGAACCATTGAGATTTTTATCAAAAACAAATAATAATTTATTTGTTATAGGTCAAAATCAAATAAGAATCTACTTAATTTCACAATTAAAATATTTTTTTAAATGATAAATATCGCAGAATTAGAAAAAAAATTTAATTCATTGAATAAGTTTAATTTGGTATTTGCTTCATTCTTCTTTAGTTTGATGACTTTATGCGTAAAAAATATTGATAAAAGGATACCTATTTATGAATTAGTTTTATTCAGATCATTGTTGAGTTTAATTATTACATTATTCATAATTAATCTAAAAAATATAAATCCTTGGGGCAACAATAGACCATTACTTATCTTAAGAGGTGTTTTAGGAACTTTAGCTTTAGTTTGTATTTTTTATTCCATAAGAAATATGCCCCTTAGTATATCTACTGTCATTCAGTACACATACCCGATCTTTATATCAATATTCGCTGGCATATTTATAAACGAAAAAATAACTCGGAATATAATTTTTGCTTTACTTATTGGCTGGATTGGAATATTAGTAATATTAAATCCAAGTCAATTATCAAATATAAACGTTGAAATTGAAAATGTTTCGATTTCGATCTCATTTCTTGGGGCAATCTGCACTGCATTGGCTTACGTTACAGTTAAGAAACTTTCATTTACTGAAGATGTTTATGTAATTATTGAATATTTTCCACTTGTTTCTTTTATAGCTTTATTTCCAATTGTATTAATGAACTGGGTTACCCCAACTTGGAATGAATTAGTTTGGATAATTGGCATTGGCTTATTTACTCAATTAGGTCAGACTTTCTTAACTGTAGGATTAAAAAATTTACCTGCTTCTGAAGCTTCAACAATTAACTATTTGCAAGTTTTATTCGGTTCAATTTGGGGGATTTTGTTTTTTAGTGAAATAATAAATATAAATTTTTTATTAGGAGCTTCACTAGTTTTATTAGGAACTATTATATCTACTACCAAAATAATCAAAAGGACATAGAATATAGTTATTAAATAAAAAAAAAGTGAAAATTTTCTATTTAGCTTTATTATTTTGTTTTTCTCCTATTGTTAAAGTTAATGCAACGACCCCAAAGTCAGTAACTTGTACAAGAACTGAATATAGAGAGGAGTACATTCCTGGAACGAAATCAAATCCAGGCTACGTAAAAAGTTATGAAGTAGACGTTGTAATACCTTGTGGAGGTCAAAGTACAGCTGAAAAAATAGATGATAATGACTGTAGTGAAGGTTCTGTTATAGGGGGACTTCTTGGTGCTGGAATAGCACTATCTTCCTCTAGAGGGAAAGATAGATTTTGGGCAGTACCTGCTGGCGGAACGGCAGGAGCACTAATTGGTTGTCAGGTGGATGGTGGTTAATTGATTAGTTGGATAAATGGAGAATTGGTTGAGTCATGGCAAACTAATCAAAAGTTTTTTGCTTTAATAAATTGTCAAGGATTAGGATACGAAATACAAATACTAGAATCATTTTTTCTCAAATTAAAAACGAATCAGATATCTAATAAAAAAATTACTCTTTGGTTAAAACATATTAAAAAAGAAGATTCAGATTTATTATTTGGCTTTACATCAAAGGAACAAAGGAATTTCTTTATTGAAATTTTAAGTATCCGAGGTGTTGGATCTCAGATCGGTATGGGGATATTAAATAAATTCTCTATTAGTGAAGTTATCAATGCAGTAAAAACAAAAAACGAAAAATTAATTTGTTCCGTACCTGGTATAGGTCAAAAAATGAGTGATCGATTAATTTTAGAACTAAAAAATAAATTTAAAAGTGAAATACAATTTGAAGAACAAAAAGCAAAAGATGAATTTGAGATTAAGGATCCAGAAATTAATAAAATCATCGAAGATCTTCAGTTAACTCTTCAATCATTAAATTATAAAAATAAAGAAATCAAGACTATTTTGCCAATTATTATTAATCAAATAGATTTCCCTGCAAAAAAAGAAAATAATTTATCATTTGAAAACTTATTGAAATTAGCTATGAATTATCTAGATAAGGAAAGTAGTAATATAGCTAGCTGACGTAGTATCATAGAGTAAAAGAAATAAAATTTATGTCATTAGATACAGCTGAAAAACAGAAGCTGATTGAGACTCATCAAGTACATCCGACTGATACAGGTTCAGCCGAGGTTCAAGTGGCACTGCTTTCAAAAAGAATATCGAAATTAAGTGACCACCTCCAAGGAAACATTCATGATTTCGCTTCAAGGCAAGGATTATTAAAAATGATTGGTAAAAGGAAAAGATTACTTTCTTTCATAAAAGACAAAAACGTTCAGAGATATCAAGAGCTAGTAAAGAAAATTGGAATCAGAGGATGATTTCAATTAATGAAAAAAAAGCAATCTAAAAAAAAGACACAATATAAAAAGAAAAAAAATTATTCTGAGAAAACTGCGTTTGCTAATCTAGAAAAAGTATCAAGTACTGCAACTAGCCCAAAAAGATCAGCAACTGGGATACCAAAATATGTTGCTGATAGGATGGCAAGAAGAATATTTTTTACAGCAGGAATTCCCACAATATTAGGGATGTCGGTTTTCGTAGTTAGCTACATCATAGTAACGAGAAATATTGCCGAAATACCTCCTTCCTCAACAATTGCAATTTCAGCTTTGTTTTTCTTGTTAGGTCTAGCAGGATTAAGTTTTGGAATATTATCAGCTAGTTGGGATAAGGATCCTGGATCTTTTTTTGGTATTGAAAATATTCCAATGAATATACAACGTGCAAAAGCTGCCTTTAAACCTGCTACTCAAAATTTTGAGGATAAAAGTTAATCTAGGAAACTAGGGATTTCAAATTAACTTGGAATGATTTATCTTCTAATAATTTGCATGCCCCTTGAATATCTCCAACACAGAATTGTTCACCAAATTTAACGTAGGTAACACTATTTTTATTTCTTACTGCAGCTAATACTGGAATCTTGATTCCACATCTATCTTTATCTGGTTTAAATTTAGTTAAACAGTTTCTCAAGGTATTTTGTACTCTTACATCTGATGCTTGAGAACTTTCAAGATTAATGATAAGTAATTTAAGGTTATCTATTTCTCTACAATCATCAATTATTAATTGAGTCTTATCACTTTTTTTATCTATTGTTCCCCAGACCAACAATCTAGTATCAGTCAAAAGAAATTCTGATAATCTTACATAGGTTTTAGGAAAAACTATTGCTTCGCAACTTCCAGAAAGATCTTCTAACTGAACTATAGCCATCCTATCTCCTTTTCTCGTTGTAATTTGCTTTAAATCAGGAATCATTCCAACTAAAGAGACTTTGGTTCTATCTTTTGTTTCTTCTAACTGAGAAATGCTTATAGGTGATACGAGTTTTGCTGGCTTAGTTAAATGCTTTAGAGGATGATCAGATAAATAAAAGCCTAATAGCTGTTTTTCTAACTTTAATTTCTCAATAAGTGAATAATCATCAACCTTAGCTAATTGTGAATCTGAAAAAGCAACATTAGAAAATTCTTCTTTAGAGTCAAATAGATTTCCTTGGCCAGATAATCTATCACGATTTCTTGAAGAGGCCCACTCAATAACATGCTCAAGATCTGACAATAACTGAGCTCTATTATTATCATTTGAAAACTCGTCTAGTGCTCCACAATGAATAAGAGATTCAAGACTTCTTTTGTTAAGAATATTAGAATTCAAACGGTCGCACAAATCCGATAATGACTTAAAGGTTCCAGAACTATTTCGGTTTTCAATTATATTTCTTATTGCAGAATCCCCTAAATTCTTAATTGCAGATAACCCGAATAAAATCTGATTATTCTTAATAGTGAAATCAACCCCAGAAAAATTAATGCTCGGCGAAATAACTTCTATTCCCATGGAATAACAATTAGAAATATATCTTTGCATCTTGTCGCTAGAGCCAGAATTAACGCTTAAAAGGGCTGCCATATATGCAACAGGAAAATGGGCTTTCAAAAATGCAGTTTGATAAGTTACAGCACCATAAGCAGTTGAGTGGCTTTTGTTAAAACAATATTCTGCAAATAAAACCATCTGATCAAAAAGATCATTTGCTAATTTTTCATTTACACCTTTCTTCATAGAACCATCTACAAAAATATTCCTATGCTTTACCATTTCAGAAACTTTCTTTTTCCCCATCGCTCTTCGAAGTAAATCAGCATCACCAAGAGAATAACCGGCTAGGTCTTGAGCAATTTTCATGATTTGTTCTTGGTAAACCATAATTCCATACGTTTCAGTGAGAATTGACTTAATAAAAGGATGAGGGAAATCAATCTTTTCATTCCCATTTTTTCGATTTATAAATTTAGGTATTAGGCCTGCATCAAGAGGACCAGGTCTATAAAGAGCAAGTATGGACGAAATATCCTCTAGAGAGTTAGGTTTGAAATCCTTAACGACCTGTTTCATTCCGGAAGATTCAAGTTGAAAAATACCTTCAAGATCTCCTCTCCCGATAAGCTCAAAGGTTTTACCATCATTTTGTGGTAACTCATCAATGTTTATTTTCCTTCCAGTAGATTGATTAATAAGAGAAACTGTCTTTTCAATCATCGTAAGATTCTTAAGACCCAAGAAATCCATTTTCAATAATCCAAGTGATTCGATATCGTCCATAGAATATTGGGTTATTATTTGCCCTTCATTATTTCTTTGAAGAGGTACAAGTTCGTCAAGAGGATCTGATGCGATAACAACTCCAGCAGCATGAACTCCATATGTTTTATTAGTTCCTTCAATTCTCAAAGCCAAATCAACCCATTTTTTCACCCTATTATCATTAATATATTTTTCTCTAAACTCTTGGCTAGGTGAATTCTTGTCAATCATTTCATTTAATTTATAAGGTTTTCCTCTTACAACCGGTATTAACTTAGCCAATTTGTCCGCTTCTCCATAAGGTATATCTAAAACCCTTGCAACATCTTTTAAAACTGCCTTAGAGGTCATCTTATTGAAAGTAATTATTTGCGCAACTTTATCCTCTCCATAACGATTAGTAACATAATCAATAACTTCATTTCTCCTATCAATACAAAAGTCGGTGTCAATATCTGGCATTGACTTTCTTGCTGGATTTAAAAATCTCTCAAACAACAATCCATGCTCAACAGGATCTATATTTGTAATTTGAAGAGCATAGGCTACTAATGAGCCTGCTGCAGAGCCTCTACCTGGTCCTACAGGGATAGAGTTATCTCTAGCAAATTTGATGTAGTCCCAAACAACCAAAAAATAATCTGGGAAGCCCATATCTTTAATAATTTTTAATTCGGAAGATAGTCTTCTTTTATAGTTCTCATCAACTTCTGTAAGATCATTTTTTTTAAGTCTATTTAAAAGGCCTTTATTAGATAATTGTGTAAGAAAAGAAAATGAATCTGTATCTTCGTTAAGAGGGAATTTTGGCATTCTATAATTACCAAACAAATCAAATTCTTCAACTTTCTGAGAAATTTCTACTGTATTGTTAACTGCCTCAATAATTGATTCATCATCAATATGATCTTTAAAAAGTTCAAGCATTTCACTTTCACTTTTAATATATTCTGTACCGGTATATCTCAATCTTTTTTCATCACTTATTAGTTTTCCTGTTAATACACAAAGCAAAGCGTCATGTGCTTCAACATCCATACTTGATAAGTAGTGGGCGTCGTTGGTTGCAATGACTTTTATTTGGTGCTTCTTCCCAATTTTTATTAATTCAACGTTAACAATTCTATCCTCAATAGAGCCATGATCTTGTATTTCTAGATAAAAGTCATCTGCAAATAATTTTTTATACCAAAGGGCTATTTCCTCTGCTACATCTAATCTACCTTTTAAGATAGCCTGAGGTATTTCTCCACCAAGACAAGCTGTAGAAACTATAAGACCATCACTATATTTGCTTAAAAGAGATTTATCAATACATGGTCTTGAAAAAATGCCTCGACCTCTCATCCCGTTTAGGTGACTAATTGTTGTCAACTTCACTAGATTTTTATAGCCAGTATAATTTTTTGCTAACACCACCAAATGATATCTTTTTTCTTTTTTTGGTTGAGGATCATCAATAGATCCATTAATCACGTACATTTCATTACCAATAATTGGCTTTATACCTTTCTCATTACACTTCTTGACCAAATCAAGAACACCATACATAACTCCATGATCAGTAAGAGCGATCGATTCCATTCCAAGATCACAAGCTCTTTCTACAATTTTTGAAATTTGACTGGCACCATCAAGTAAGCTGTAGTCACTATGATTATGAAGCGGAACGAAAGCCATATTCAAATAATTTATATATATAAGATAGAGAAAATTTCTAAAATATCTATACTTTGTGATTACAAATTAATTATTAATACAAATTTAAAATAAAGGTCTGTTTTTAATTACCTGAGCATCAATTTCAAAGATATTTGCGGCATTCAATATTCTATGTTCTTCTAATACATTGCCTATCAATTGCATTCCTATAGGTAATCCTTTAGTATCAAATCCACAAGGAATACTGATGGCTGGGAGGCCTGCTAAATTAGCAGGAACAGTTAATAGATCAGACAAATACATTGAAAGTGGATCATTGACAAAATCTCCCTTCAGAAAAGCAGTGGTTGGGCAAGTTGGAGTTAATAAAACATCTACTTTCTTAAAAGCATTATCAAAATCTTTTCTTATAAGTGTCCTAACTTTTTGTGCCTTCTTGTAATATGCATCACTGTACCCTGCTGACAAAGCATAAGTACCTATCAATATTCTTCTTTGTACCTCATCTCCAAAACCTTCAGCTCTACTTTTTGAGGTCATATCTATAAGATTTGAACCTTCATTCGATCTATATCCATATTTAACTCCATCATATCTAGCTAAATTTGCGGAGGCTTCAGATGGTGCAATTACATAATATGTCGCAATTCCATCATTAAATCTAGGACATTCAATTTCGATAATTTCAGCCCCTAAAGCTTGGAATCTATCAACTCCAGAAAGAACAGATTCCTTAACTTCTGGATTAAGTCCTGGGTGTTCAAAACATTCTTTAATAATTCCAATTTTTAAATCCTTTATAGACTTATTTAAGTCAGTCAAATAATTTGGCACTGGCTTATCAAGACATGTGGAGTCAAAGGGGTCTTTACCAGATATTGAATAAAGAATTTCAGCAGCATCTGAAACAGTATTTGTAATTGGGCCAATTTGATCAAGAGAGCTGGCAAATGCTACAAGTCCCCATCTGCTAACTCTGCCATAGGTGGGTTTAAGACCTACAACGCCACAAAAAGAAGCTGGTTGCCTTATTGATCCTCCTGTATCAGAACCAATAGCCGCTGCACAAAATCCAGCGGCAACTGAAGCAGCACTACCGCCTGAACTACCTCCTGGCACTCTATCAATATCCCAAGGATTTGAAGTGACACCAAATACAGAAGTTTCCGTTGAACTACCCATTGCAAATTCGTCTAAATTTGTTTTTCCTAAACAAATTGCCCCTGAAGACCATAATTTACTCGAAGCGGTGGATTCATAAGGCGCAACAAAGCTTTTGAGCATTTTACTCGCACAAGTTGTTGCAACTCCTTTGGTGCAAATATTATCTTTTATTGCTATTGGCATCCCCGCAAGAAGAGGGAGTTTTTCATTATTTTGAATTAATTTGTCTATATTTTCAGCTTGAGCTAGAGCAATATCTTTTGTAGTACAAATATATGAATTAATTTCAGGATCTTTGTGGTCAATGTTGAAAAAGATATCATTAACTAATTCTTTAACAGAAGCATTATTGCTGGTGATTTCTTTTCTTAAAGAATTAAAATTCATTTCTTAATTTATTTCTTAAAATCAAAGTTATCAAACAGTTAATGGTTCTTCTTTTTTGCATCTAACTAAACTATGTTTAATATTTTTAGACCCTTCATCAGAAAGATCTTTAATAAAAGAAGGCATATTTTCCTTTAAGCTGCGTTTAGTAATAAATGGGCCGAACCAGTAGGTACTACTAGGTTGATCTGTCACAATTTTAGCCCACCAGGCTAAACCGAGTTTGTTTCCAAAGTTTCTAATCAATTTTATTGGCCTGAAAGACCATCAATTCTTGTTAAATTCTATACAATTTTGTAGTGAAAATTCAATAATTTTTTATTAATCATATAAATGTATTGAAACAACAACATTTTAGTGGTTTTAAAAAACAGTGCTTATAAAAAAAAATTATTTTCCTGTCAATTGAAAAAGTGATATAGCCGCCGCAACAGAAGCATTTAAACTTGAAGTCTTACCTTTAAGAGAGATACTTAATATAAAATCGCATTTTTTTTGAGTAAGCAAAGAAATACCTTTATCTTCAGAGCCAACTACAACTACCAAAGGTGCTTTTTCTTGAAAATTTGAGATAGATATTTGACCATCTCCAGATAAGCCAACAACAAGAAAACCATTTTTCTTAAGTTCCTCAAGTGCTCTATTTAAGTTGACAACTCTAGTTACATGGAGGTGTTCTAAGGCACCTGCAGCTACCTTGGCGACTGTTCCAGTTAATCCTGCAGACCTTCTCTGAGGAATGATTACACCCTTACAATCAAATGCCTCAGCTGATCTGATAATGGCACCAACATTATGAGGATCAGTAATACCGTCTAATGCGACCAATACAGGATTAGAACAGTTGAGCTTAGAAAAATCGATTAATTGTTCTAGAGATATTGTTTTAGAACATGCTAACTGCAATGCGACACCTTGATGTGAAGCACCATATGTCAATTGCGAAAGCCTGTTCCAAGAAACTTCTTCAATAAGAACTCCTTTTGATTTTAGATCCTTAAGCAAAATATAAAATTTGTCTGAGGAAAAAATTTCCGAAGTACACCAAATCCTATTAATTGCTCTATCACTACTAAGAGCCTCATAAACCGAATGTTTACCCCATATCCAATCATCAAAATTTCTCTTATTAGTAAACTCCTGATGCATATCAGAATCTTTATTAGGAAATTCTGTATTAGATTTAAATCTTGGATTTCTTCTTTTTAAATACGAAGTATTTTTTTCATCATTTTTTTTTAAATTTTCAACTTTCTTATTTTTAGCGGAATTGCTCAAAAATCTATCATTATTTTCTGAACGATTTGTGTTTTTTGAGAAATAAACAAAATGTGAGTTTTTTTTGAACTCTTTATTATTTCCGTGAAATTTATTTGAGGAGTTTTTCATAGATTCAATTCATTTTTAATTCTAAATATTCAAAAAGTGTTGATAATCTTTGAGGATCTTTTAAAAATAGCCAGCCAATAAGAGTTTCAAAACCAGTTGCTCTGGAATATATGGAAGGGTCAGAAGACTTTGGATATCTTTTTGTTTTGTTTCTAGCACGCCTAATTAAATCTATTTCACTTGAATTTAATAAATGTTCAATTTGACTTAATGATTTTGATTGAGATTTTGCTTTTACTTCGTTTACTACAGATAAATGGAGGTCTTTAGATTTTAAAGGGAAATGAACATGCCTTAGTCTTTGGTGGAGCTCCCATACCGAATCTCCAAGCCAAGCAAGTTGAATAACACCTATATCCTCGGGAGATCCATATGGAACCAAGTTTTGAATCCAATAATTCAATTCTTTAAATAATTTAATGCATCTTCAAGACTTGACTTCAAGTTAAGAAAATCCCCTAAACGAACAAGTTTAATTGTTTGAGCCACTCTCGAATTGCCAACGACAGAGAAACCAAGTTTTGACTTTTTGCATTCTTTTGAAGTTTGAACAAGTGCTCCAAGACCAGAGGAATCTACAAAATCTATTTTTGTAAGATCAATAACGAATGGCAAGTCATTATTTAAATTATTAGTAACAAAAGTCTTAAATTGTTTTTCTGAGAAAGCATCAAGTTGGCCTTTAAAAGTAAAAACGATAATGTTTTCTATAACCTCAAGGTTTCCTCTTAAAGAAACGGTTAATTTCTTGAAATCTTCTATGATCTAATACCTCCAAAAAATTAATATATCAAATGTAATTATCAAATCAAAAGAAAACAATATGTCAACATCTTTCTAACATTAGAGAAACAAATTTTTTAAATAAATAATCTGAATCATGTGGGCCAGGTCCTGCTTCTGGATGATATTGAACACTAAATATAGGCTTATTATAAACCTCTAGGCCAGCAACAGTATTATCGTTGAGGTTATAGTGAGTAATTCTAACTATGTCCTTTGAGAGAGAATTGGGATCAATAGCAAAACCATGATTTTGACTAGTTATTTCAATTTTATTATTTTCTCCACAAGGATGATTTAAACCACGATGTCCAAAAGGTAATTTATAAGTTGAACCTCCTAATGCTAATCCAAATATTTGGTGGCCAAGGCAAATACCAAACATAGGTATTTCTCCATATTCAATAAGTGATTTTGCTAAGTCTATACCTTCAGTAACAGAAGAAGGATCGCCTGGCCCATTTGAGAAAAATATACCATCCGGTTTGTTAGAGAGAACATCATTTAGAGAAGAGCGAGAAGGTAAAACCAAAACTTCACAACCATGGGACACAAGTCTATTAAGAATTGAATTTTTAATTCCAAAGTCAATTGCTACTATTTTTAAATTTAAAGAAGATTCATTACATCTTTTTCTTAAATCAAAAGTTGTTTTCGTATGACTTTTCCATATATATTGTTGCTTTGTTGAAACAACCTTTGATAAATTTAATCCCTCCATCTTTGGGGTATCACAAATTATCTTTAGACAATTTTCATCAGTTTTATCTAAAGAGGTAATAACTCCATTCATCGCGCCACTAGATCTTAAAATTTTAACAAGAGCCCTTGTATCAATTCCATATAGACCTATGATGTTTTTCTCAACTAACCATTGATTAAAATTATTTTTAGATCTCCAATTACTGGTATTAAAAGAAAAATTTCTAACAATTATACCTTTGACATTAATATCGGATTCTGAATCTTCAAAATTAATACCAGTATTTCCAATCTCTGGATAAGTGAATGTTAATAACTGTCCATAATAACTTGGATCTGTAATAACTTCTTGATATCCGGTCATTCCCGTATTAAAAACAATTTCCCCAACGGCAGTACCAGAAGCACCAAAAAAGAATCCTGGAAATACAATTCCATTACTTAAAACTAATTTCGCGTTTTTCTTATATGGATTAATCATCAATTTGAAATTAGTTAATTTGTGGATAAATAATTTTTTAAAAGTAAAAACTTTTTCCAAGGATCTCCTTGATAAATAGAAAATAAAGCTTTATTAAATCCTTCATTTAAATCATCCTCAATGCCTGCTGCCCAAAGCACTAGCGCAGAGTTCAAGGCAACTACCTCGATATGAGATTTTTGTCCGGAACCATTTAAAACAGACTTTAATATTTCCTCATTAGACTCAGTATCTGAAACTACAAGCTTTTCGTTAGGTACATTTTCATGATTAAAATCTAAAATATTTATTTCTGAAAACCGTAATTCACCATTATCAACAAATACTAATTTATTTTCTCCTTGAAGCGAAGCTTCATCAAGGCCACCAGACCCATGAACGACTATTGCTCTATTCATACCCATTTTTAAAAGTGCACTTCCCATAGGTTTTAAAAGATCCTCAGAAGCAACACCCAAAACTTGAGCATTGGGTCTTAAAGGATTTACCAATGGTCCAAGTTGATTAAATACTGTCCTTATTCCAAGGGTCTTTCTTAATGGAGCAAGTTTTATTAAGGATTTATGCCAAACAGGTGCGAACAAAAAAGTTATTCCAATTTCACTTACGGCGTTGATTACTTTTTCTAATGAACAATTTAAATTCAAACCAAGATTCAACAAAACATCAGCAGAGCCAACTTTTCCACTAGCACTTTTATTTCCGTGTTTTGCAACTTTTACTCCACAAGATGCAGCTACAAATGCAACTGCAGTCGAAATATTGAATGTATTAGCTCCATCACCCCCCGTTCCACAAGTATCTACCAAATACAACTTTGGTCTTGCTAATGGCAATTCGCAAACATTTAAGAGTTCCTCAGCCATAGAACTTAGTTCGATACCTGTAGAACTCTTTGCTCTTAAAGCACTCAAAAAAGCTCCTGTTTCAACATCTGAAATTTCATCATTAAGCCATCTTTGCATTAAAGATCTAGAAGTTGATTGATCAAGGTCCATTCCCTCCAACAAATTATTTAAGATTTCAGAGTTTGATAGATTAGAAGACATTGATTTATGGAAGAAAAATTATGCAGATAAAATTCAATTTGAGGTATCAAAACCTGAGCCAACTAAATCTTTATTTGTATTAGAGGGCCTGAAGCTTTTTGACCAAATAATTTTTGTTTTTGAAAAAAGTTCATTTTTAGTGATCTTCCAAAAATTTAAGATTTTTTCAATATCGTTTTTAATTTCAATTTCTCCTGGGAAATTGGTATAACGATTAATTAATCTAGCTAAATTTATATAGTCAAGATCTTCTGGTGTTTTTTTAGTGATAAGGGAATCTATAATGTTTTTGTCTGTTTCATGTAATGGATGAGTTTGCTCGTTACCCATAAATAAATACTGAATCATTTATAAAATTAGCTCACATATTCAAAAATGAAACATTATCTTAATCATATCGGCAAAATAAAATGAAAAATTTAAAGATAAAAGTTATATCTAAATACCTAAGACCTTACAAAAAAGAATTTTTATATGGAGCTTTAGCTCTTTTAATAGTAAATATACTAAGTGTTGTTATACCCTTAGAAGTAAAAAATATAATTGACCAATTACAAAATGGGTTCTCTTCGGATTTTGTTATTTCTAAATCTTTATGGTTAATATTTTTAGCAACTTGTATGGGTTTAATAAGATTATTTTCTAGACAGATTGTCTTCGGAATAGGTAGAAAAGTAGAAGTAAATCTTCGTCAAAAACTATTTGACCATTTACTTATTCAAGATCCAGAATGGATCCAAAAAAAAGGTAGTGGAGACATTATTAGTAGAGCTACAAGCGATGTTGAAAACATAAGAAGACTTTTAGGTTTTACAGTTTTAAGCTTGTGCAACATTGTCTTGGCTTATTCATTCACTATTCCTTCAATGTTTTCGATTAATAAACCATTAACAATATCCGCTTTAATGATTTTTCCATTAATCCTTGGGATTGTAAGTCTATTTGGAGGCAGAATGGTTAATCAAAGGAAAGCTCAACAAGAATCATTATCAAAACTTAGTGATCTAATACAAGAAGATCTATCTGGTATAAGTGCCATTAAAATTTATGCCCAAGAGAATGCTGAGAAAAAAGAATTTAACATATACAATAAAGCCTATCGAAATTCAGCGATAAAACTTGCAAGAACAGCGAGTACCCTATTCCCTTTGTTACAAGGTATATCCTCAATTTCATTATTGATTTTATTATCATTAGGAACTTTTCAATTAGAGAGTGGATTTATTTCTATAGGTGGTTTAGTAGCTTTAATTCTTTACGTAGAAAGACTTGTCTTCCCAACAGCTCTACTAGGTTTTACCTTAAATACTTTTCAACTTGGTCAAGTAAGTTTAGATCGTGTTGAAGAAATTTTTCAGAACAACCCAAATATTGTAGATAGAGAAGAAACTAAATTTTTAAAAAGAAAGATCAAAGGATTTTTAGAAGCAAAAAATCTAACGATAAAGTATCCAGGATCAAAATTTAATGCATTAAATAGTCTTAATTTTAAAATTTATCCTGGAGAACTTATTGCAATAGTTGGCCCAGTAGGTTGTGGAAAGACAACACTAGCTAAATCTCTAGCTCGGACTATTGAAATACCAGACAATCAATTGTTTTTAGATGAAATTGATGTAAAAACTTTAAAATTAAGCGATCTTAGAAAAAATATTTCAATTGTTCCTCAAGAAGCATTCTTATTTACTTCTACAATCTCAGAAAACCTAAGTTTTGGAGAACCCAAAGCATCTAAATATTTAGTTAAAGAAAGCGCAACAAAAGCTGGATTAATCGATGATATCAATAGTTTTCCACAAAGGTTTAAAACTATTGTTGGTGAAAGAGGTATTACATTAAGTGGTGGACAAAGACAAAGAACTGCACTAGGAAGAGCACTTCTTGTTGATTCTCCTATTGTTGTTCTTGATGATGCTTTAGCAAGCGTAGATAATAAAACAGCAGCAAGAATAATAGATGAAATGAGTGATAGAAGTAATAAAACAATCATAATGATTAGTCACCAACTTTCTGTTGCAGCGACCTGCGACAGGGTTTTAGTAATGGATAAAGGAGAAATAGTACAAGAGGGGGCTCATAAAGATTTAGTAGAATTGAATGGACTATATAAACAACTCTGGGATAGAGAACTAGCTACCAGAATTGTTAAGAGCTAAAACTAATTTTTTTTTCTTATAATGGATAGATTTAAATTATGTTTAAATTCCTGAAAAACATTATGAATAATGATGAGATAAATTTAACTAATGATGCTTATGCCTTACATAGAATATTAAAAACAGATATCAAAAAAGATCCTAACGTAGAAGAAGATGAAATAATTTTTGGATGTGGTTGTTTCTGGGGCGCTGAAAAATGTTTTTGGAAACTACCTGGTGTCATCACAACATCTGTAGGTTATGCTGGAGGAAAAAAAAACAATCCAACTTATTATGAAGTATGTTCCGGCTTAACTGGTCATTCAGAAGTTGTGAGAGTTATATGGGATAAAAGGGAAATTGATGTAAGTGATTTATTAAAAATGTTTTGGGAATGTCACGACCCTACGCAAAAAAACAGACAGGGTAATGATATGGGAACACAATATAGATCAGCAATATATTACAAAAATGAAAATAATATTAAAAACATATTAGCCAGTAAGGAACAATATCAAACGGAACTAAGCAAAAAAAATCATGGTTTAATTGAAACAGAAATAAAAATGATTGATTCATATTTTTATGCGGAGCAATACCATCAACAATACCTTGCATCAGCTGGAAGCAGGCAGTATTGTTCCGCTTCACCTACAAAAGTTAAGTTAGGAGTTTTTACTGGAAGCAACTATAAATTAGAAGACCATATATGGGAAAACTTTAATTGGGAAGTTGACAAGTGTGTATTGAGATCTGATAACAATCCTATAAAGAATAACATTTAAATCAATCTAATCTTTATAGTAAAGACACGGGGCGTAGCGCAGTTTGGTAGCGCACCACTTTGGGGTAGTGGGGGTCGTGGGTTCAAATCCCGCCGTTCCGATTATTTATCGTCTTCATTAATAAGCGATTTGTACAGTTTATATGAACTTATGCCTACCGCTATGAACGTAAAAGAAGAAAAAAAAGCTAAAACCAATATTGTAAGATTTGAAACTTCAACTTCACCTAATTGGAAAGATATAAAAATGTTCATTAGAAAGAATTTTTTTTAAAACCTTAACACAATTGCAAAAAATTTTTTTTACATCCAACTATAAATTCAGAAGAATTACAACACCAAAAATTACTCGATAGATTATAAATATTTTCAACCCATTTGAAGAAAAATACTTTAATAAGAAATCTATTGCTAATAAAGAAGACAAAAATGTGGTAATAAGACCAACAAATAGAGGGAAAAAACCTAATGCAAAGAAATCATTAAGAGAAGAGATAAACTCAACGATCGCAGCAAGAGAAATAGCTGGCATCCCTAAAAGAAAAGAAAATTTCGCAGCATCTTCTCTTTCCCATCCTGATATTAAAGCGCTAGAAATAGTGACCCCCGATCTTGATACACCAGGAAAAATTGCAAATGCTTGAAAGAAACCTATTAAAAAACTATTTGAATAATTATGGTTTTTTATATTAATAGAACCTTTTTTCGTACTATCTGCCAAGTACATAAAAAAAGCCATCAGAAATGAGACCAATGCTATTGATAAATTTGAACGAAGAACGTTTTCAAAAAAAGAAGGGATAAATATTTTTATAAACCCACCAAGCAAAACGATTGGAATAGTACCAATCAAAATAGACCTTAACAATCTTTCATGTAAGAGATATTCAAGAAAGTTTTTGGAAGATTGACTTCTGAAATTAAAAATATCATTCCTAAAATACCAGGCTATAGCTAGAACACTGCCAAGTTGAATAGTAGCGGACAAAGAAGCTCCAGGATCATCAATACCTAAAACAAGGGATATGATTTTTAAATGAGCTGTACTACTTACAGGGATAAATTCCGTCAACCCTTGAATTAATCCATATAAAACAAATTTTAAATATTCCAAAAATTATTAAATTACCTAATTAATTAATAGCAATTTACATTTAAAAATTAAAAGCTAGTATAAATAAATGAAAAAAAAATCTATTTTAATATTATTTTTTCTTTTTTCCTTAATCTTTTCTGGTTCTGCGAAAGCTAACTATTGGTTAATAATTGGAACTTACAGACAAGGGCCTGGAGGAAGGCCAGAGGTTAGCGGAATAACAAGTCCATCTTTACATTCTATTCCAATGAGAGATTTAGATACTTGTAATAAGGCAGGCGAAAAAATTACTAATGAAATATACAAACTTGTTTGGCAATTTGATAGTAGATGGACCTGTGTGTTTGGAGGTAATTAGAATTAAAATTACCTTTTAACATCGTGAGCGCAGCCATCTCCTTTATAGTTTTCACTCTCGTAAAAATCATTTTTTGTCCCAAAATAAACTGTCAATAAAACGAACGGTAAGCTTAATATAAATAAAATAGTTGTTAAATCCATAGTGATAACTTGTTCAAAAAGGTTATGAAAAATTTAAAATTTTCTTCAACTTATTTTTTAATAATCTGTGGGTCCTTTAATACCAAGATAAAAGAAGGCTCCTAATCCAACTAAAAGTAAAACTCCAGCTATGGCTGCAGAAGGAACGAAACCACCTATTGCAAAGGAAGAAAAATAATTCATCTATAAAACTAAAACTAGTTTGATAATATCAATAAAAAATAGGTATTTGTAAAAAATTTTGACTCGAAGACAATTAGATAATATCTGTTTTATGCCACTAAAGTCGAATCTTCGTTATCAACAGAAATTCTTATTCTCTCCTCCAACTTAGGACCATATAATTCATTTCCCCAGATTTCAACTCTTGAATCATTTGGGGCCATAAAAGTAAGAATGTCAGTTGGGAATAAAACTCTTTCTAAGAAAAAATTTGATGGACCAATACATCTCAAGACAACCATCCTACAGCCTTCATTTTTGTAAGAAAACTCAACCATTCCTAAGCATCAAAATATCTACAATTAAACACTATTAAGAATTAAAAAAAATGTATAAAAAATTACTGAAAAAAAAGAAATTTAGAAAATGCTACAAATTCAAACCAGCCTCAACTAATTTTCTCTCTTGATCAATTAATAAAAGCGCATAGGATTTAATTAAATCAAAACTTTTATGAGGAATTGAGACATTGAGCATTCTCAAGAAATTAGATAAATTTTCATCTTTAAGGGCGTTACCTTTTTGTAAAAACATTTCTTTTTCCTGATTTGTCTTCCATATGTTCATATATTCAATCTTTAATGGCTTTAAGTGCCAAATATTGTCTATTAAACTCCAAATATCTAAATATTCTTTTAGGTTGTTTTGAATTTTTAATACATAAGATGATTCATGAAGACTCAAATCTGTTGTATTTATGGATCGATCATTTATGTCAATAGAATAAGGTTTTATTCCCAAAAACCATCCCTCAAGAATTAATAAATCAGGATTATCTAATCTCCAATGAGATCTATCTCCTAAACCATTTCTTAAAGATTTATCGAAAACTGGTACATTTAATTCTCCATTTATCTTCCAATTTAATAATTTTTCATGCATTAATTTTACTGAGTGACTTCCAGGAAAACCTCTTGAAACATTCCAAGGATTATTCTGAATTGCTAATTTCATTTCATTTGACGGGAGATAAAAGTCGTCAATTGAAATAACCGCAATTTTGAAGTTAAATTTTAAAGATATAGCTTCGAGCCATTTACCTAGTGTTGTTTTACCTGTGCCAGGAAGAGCTGAGATTCCAATAATTTTTCTATCAGAAAAATTATTATGCAATTTATGAGCCTGAGATAAAAGAGGTAAAGCCAAACCCCAAATCCAATCATCATTTACCTTTTTGTTCCAATATTGATCAATTGAAAGAATGTTTCTTTTATTATTCCAAAAATTGAACCAATCATCCAAGGATTCCCAACCAATATCAATAATTAATTTTTCGAATTTTTCAAGAGGAAAATTAATATCTAAATCTTTCATCTTTCTAACTTAGTTCTCGATCATTTATTAATTTATTGATTTCATTTTTCCAACCATATCCATTTGGTTCAGAAGCCAAAGTAAATTCCAAACCTTTTAATAGATCTAGTAAATTTGAGTTAGGTCCATCTATTCCAGGAATAACTATCTTAATATCTGAGTTTAAAAGTAGAGGCAAATCATTTGGAGAATCGCCTAAACCTATAATTTCAATATTATGAACATTTGAATATTCTTTAAGTGCTTTTATTGCTTTTCCTTTATTCGATTTTGTAGATAATAAGTGACTCATTCTATTGCCCTTAAAAATATCAACATTAAATTTTTTACAACAGATATTAATTTTCTCCTCTAAATAACTTGGCGGATTTAAAAAAGGCATGCTCCAGTGTCTATCACGCATTAAATTCAATGATTTGCCTACTAAACCTGTAAGCTGAGTGGCTTCTTGATCAGTGAGATTATTAAGAGGAGTAAGTTTGTAATCAATTTCTTTAGAAATCAAATTTAAGATTTCTTCAAGAGATTCGTACTTTATTCCAAGAATAATTTCTCCATTTACTCTTTTAAGAGATTCACCATATATTGCCGCACCATTCTCAACAATATAAGGATCCGTCAAGTTAAGTTCTTTTCTGATAACTTTTACTTCAGAAGCGGTTTTGCTTGTACAAAGAATTACGGGTATAGACAATTTTTGTAGTTTTTTTATAGTTTCTTTAGCAGGTGATAAATCATATGAGTGATCCATTAAAGTACCATCTACATCACTTACTACCCAAATAGAAGAATTTTCAATCATTTTTATAAAGCACTAAGCCAAATTACTTGAAAAGGATCAAGACTAATATTTTTGCAATTGTATTTAGTTGATGTTAAAAAATCATGGGTATTGAAATCATTATCAATTATTTTTGGTAGATCATTATCATTCAATTGATAATTAATTTTATTTTCAGTCATATTATGGATTGCAAAAACAGACCCAGGGCCTTTACCTCTTTTGATTACAACAATATCACTTCTACCTTTAGACAAACATTTCATTTGTGAAAAAGGGTGAAATTGCTTTAATTTTGATCGGACATCCATAGCATTACGAAGATATTTTAAGTTTTTATTAGCATTAGATTCAGGATTATTTAAAACAGCTGAAAGATTATCTGATTTAAACTTTTCTCTATTTAGATCTCTTCTTTGACCTGTCATAGAAAAACTTTTAATATCATTTTCTGAAGCTAGTAATGCTGGCAAATAAAATGCAGGGACTCCTTTAAGAGCCATTACTAATAGTTGACTCAAAATAAATCTCTCATATTGGAATCTTTTAGCATCTCTACTGGAGTCTTCCATTGCACTCCACCAACTAATATTCAATTCATAAGGTTTATCATCACCATTTGATAAACGTCTATGACTTACTAATCCTCCTCTTTTCTCACAATTAATTAATAAATCCTTAATTCTCTGCTCATTCATTAAACCCTCAAGAGCTCTTAGCCCAACACCATCGTGCGATGCAGTGAAATTGAATAAAGTGGTATCTTCAGGTAATATGGGCCAATCAAAAATCCATGAGTTTAGAATATCAGCTCTAGAAGTAATAATTGCCTCTAGGAGAAGAGGAGGCAATGGAAAATTATATGCCATGTGGGCTTCATCATCAGGAATGAGATAAGATAGATTTTCTTTCTGAGGAACATTGGTTTCTGTTATTAAAACGCCATCATCAAGAAGATTATTTAAAAGAACTCTTAAGAGTTTCACAATTGAATGTGCTCTAGGTAAATGTAAGCATGTAGTCCCTGATTCCTTCCATATAAAACCTACAGCATCAAGCCTTAACCATTTAATTCCATTAGATAAATAAGAAGTAATTAAATTTAAGAACTCAAGAGTCATTCTAGGATTATGCCAATTCAAATCAATTTGATCTGGGCCAAAAGTTGTCCAAACTTGTTTAGGACCATCATCAGTATTTATTTGAGAAAACAAAGAGGAACTTCTAGGTCTTACTACATTTGACCAGTCAAGATTTTGTTCCGGTGAAAAAACATTTGATATTCCTGGTTCTTGGGATTTAATAAATTGTTGAACCCATGGGTGAGATGATGAGACATGGTTTAATACTAAATCAGCCATCAAATCATGATTTTTAGAAATACTTTTGAGGTCATCCCAACCACCGAATTTTTCTTCTAGAGAATCATAACTTGAGACTGCGAAACCTCCATCACTTGTAGATTTCAAAAAAGGAAGAATATGTACAACTTTAGAAAGACTGCCAAAATGTTTACTTAATAACTTTCTAAGAGTTATTAACGTTGCCTCACCATTTTTATAAATACTATCTGCATAAGTTATCAAAACTGAATGCGATTCATTCCACCTTTCCTTATCTCTTATTTCTTCATAAGCAGATTTCTCTGAGAAATCATCTAAAATCTGTAATAATTGGTTTGAAATAAAATTAATTTCTTCTGTAGTATGATTTGAATAAATTGTTTTTAACAATTTATCAATTTTTAATCTATCTAATTTTTTCTCTGAATCAATTTGCTTCACTTTGAAAAAATCATCGAAGTATTAATACCATTCTGCACATCAATTAGAAAATGGACTTTCAACAAGGTTTAATCACAACAATACATGAATATGGAGTCACAGGAAATTTACTTAAAGAATTAAACAAAAGTCTTAAAAGAAGATCAACTAGCATTTTAATACCTTGCTTATATGAAGAGTTTGAGCGTCCAGCATTAAAAGATATAAGAGGTGTTTTAAAAAACCTTACAGGCTTAAATGAATTAGTAATTGCTCTCTCCGCAAAAACTGTTGAGCAAGTTAGGTCAGCAAAATCATTTTTTGACTCCATGCCATTCCCAGTTCATGTTCAATGGACTAATTCTCCCTCTGTAATTGAGCTATTAAAAAGCCAAGAAAAAAATGGATTAGAACTTTTAGGAACTCCAGGTAAAGGATGGGCTGTATGGCAAGGCATTGGAGTTGCGACTAGAAAATCAGAAGTTGTTGCTCTTTTTGATGCTGATATAAGAACTTTTAGTCCTTTATATCCTTCAAGAATGATACTTCCACTTCTGGATGAATCATATGGAATATCATATGTAAAAGCTTTTTACAGTAGATTATCTCTAGAAACAAATCAATTGCAAGGTAGAGCAACAAGATTATTCGTGGGTCCTTTATTAGCAAGTCTTGAGCAGTTAGTTGGTAAGGGTCCGTTTTTACAATATCTTCAATCTTTTAGATATCCATTAGCAGGTGAGTTTGCTTTTACTAAAGACCTTGCTATGAATTTAAGAATTCCTTGTGACTGGGGTTTAGAGATAGGTTTATTATCAGAGGTTTATAGAAATGTAAGGACCTCAAAAATAGCCCAGGTTGACCTAGGTTTATTTGATCATAAACATAAGAATATTGGTGATTCTTCTAAAGAAGGATTGCAAAAAATGTGTACAGAAATACTTTCAAGTGTTTTAAGAGGTCTCATGGAGCATCAAGCCGAGACCTTAACTAGCACTCAACTAGCAACTTTAGAAGTTCTCTACAAAAGAGTTGGAGAAGATCGGGTAAAACAATTTGGATTAGATTCAGCAGTTAATCAACTTCCATATGATAGGCACGAAGAAGAATTATCCGTACAAAAGTTTGCGAAACTATTAAGACCTGCTACAGAGGATTATCTGGCTTGTCCTACTACACTTCAATTACCAAGTTGGTCAAGAGTTCTATCTTGTGAGAACAAATTGCAAGAAGATTTAGCTATTGCAGGGTCAAAAGACATAAAGATAAGTGAAAAAGAATTAATTAAAAACTTCTAAAGCAAAAAATACCTCTGAGCCATTGGGACTTCATCAAGGGGTTCACAACTAAGTAGTTCTCCATCAGAAAAAACTTCATAAGTTTGAGGATCAACCGAAATATTTGGTAGTTTACTATTAAGTTTTAAATTTGATTTATTTATATTTCTGGTATTTTCTACGGCAATACATTTCTTTTGTAAGCCTAATTTATGCGGAATATTTTGTTCAATTGAATTTTTACTTAAAAAGGTAAAAGAACTCTTAATTAGAGATTGGCCGAAACTTGCAAACATAGGTCGACCATGTACAGGACCTGGAGTAGGAATTGAGGCATTTGCATCACCCATTTGGGACCAAACTATAGATCCTCCTTTAAAAACTAATTCAGGCTTTACAGCAAAAAAGGAAGGCTTCCATAATGCCAAATCCGCAATTTTACCCTTTTCTATAGACCCAACATGTTTATCAATACCATGAGCTATTGCAGGATTAATTGTGACTTTAGAAATATATCTCTTTACTCGATAATTATCGTTTCTATCTGAATCCTGCGATAGCGGTCCCCTTTGGACTTTCATTTTATGCGCGGTTTGAAAAGTTCTTGTAATCACTTCACCAACTCTTCCCATAGCTTGAGAATCACTAGCAATAATTGAAAAGGCACCTAAATCATGCAAGATATCCTCAGCTGCAATAGTCTCTCTTCTGATCCTTGATTCAGCAAATGCAATGTCTTCGGGGATTTTAGAATCTAAATGATGACAAACCATTAACATGTCAAGATGTTCTTCTAATGTGTTCCTTGTATAAGGTCTTGTTGGATTTGTGCTACTAGGAAGAACATTTTTTTCTCCACAGATTTTAATAATGTCTGGAGCATGACCTCCACCTGCTCCTTCGGTATGAAAAGTATGAATAGTTCTTCCTGCAATAGCGTTGATGGTATCTTCAACAAAGCCTGCCTCATTCAAAGTATCAGTATGAATACATACTTGTACGTCAAACTTATCTGCAACATTTAGACAGGAATTTATTGTAGAAGGAGTGGTTCCCCAATCTTCATGAAGCTTCAATCCACATGCACCAGCCTCAACCTGATCAATAAGATTGCTCTCGTTTGTTGAGTTTCCTTTTCCAAAAAAACCTAAATTCATAGGAAATGCTTCTGCAGATTGAAGCATTCTTGAAATGTGAAAAGAACCCGGAGTACAAGTAGTAGCATTTGTGCCAGTTGCAGGTCCAGTTCCTCCTCCTAACATGGTTGTAATTCCAGAGGCTAGTGCTGTCTCAATTTGTTGAGGACAGATAAAGTGAATATGGGTATCTATTGAACCTGCAGTAAGAATATGCCCCTCTCCAGCTATTACTTCTGTTGATGCACCAATAACAATATCAACATTATCCTGGATATCAGGATTGCCAGCCTTACCAATTTCAAAAATCATTCCATCTTTTATACCCACATCAGCCTTAATTATTCCCCACCAATCTATTATCAAAGCATTTGTTATTACGGTATCTACAGCTCCATCAGCCCTTCTTACTTGAGACTGTCCCATCCCATCTCGAATAACTTTACCTCCACCAAATTTAACTTCATCTCCGTATGTAGTTAAATCCTTTTCTACTTCTATAAAAAGTTCGGTATCAGCGAGCCTTACTCTATCTCCTGTAGTGGGTCCGTAAGTTTGAGCATAAGTTTTTCTATCAATTTTATAAGACATAATTTTAACTATTTAAAGAACCATTAACTAATGAATTAAAACCATATACATTTCTTAAACCTGAAAATGGCACTAATTTGACGTCTGTAGTATCGCCCGGTTCGAATCTAATTGCTGTTCCTGCAGGAATGTCAAGACGCATACCTTTTGTTATTTCTCGATCAAAAATTAAAGCCTTGTTTGCTTCATAAAAATGAAAATGAGATCCAACTTGCACAGGTCTATCTCCAGAATTAGAAACCGTTACTGTTTTAACTTGCTTACTAAGATTTAGTACGATTTCACCTTCTTCAGGAATTATTTCGCCAGGAATTAAATTACTCATAACTAATTAATCGGATTGTGAATAGTAACTAATTTAGTCCCATCAGGGAAAACCGCTTCTATTTGAACTTCATCAACCATTTCAGGAATGCCCTCCATAACTTGTGATTTTGAAAGCCAGGTAGTTCCCTCTGACATTAATTGACTTACACTTTTACCATCTCGTGCTCCTTCAAGAACTTGAAAACTTAAAAAAGCAATTGTTTCAGGATAATTAAGCTTAAGACCTCGACTGAGCCTTCTTTCAGCTAAGAGCGCAGCAGAAAAAATCAATAATTTATCCTTTTCTTGAGGTGAAAGATGCATAATAAAAAATTAATCTATAAATTCTTAAAAAAGGTTCTTTCTGAACATAATTAATAATTCATAGAATCTTGTAAAGGCCATACACCTTGATATTTTGGCTCACAAAATCCACAAACAGACCTAATTTGTTTCCAAATACAAAAAAAACATTTTCTAGCATCTTGAGAAGAACTTCCTAGGAATCGTACAGAGATTCCATTTTCAAGGATTCCAATAGATAAATTATTATTAGTTTCATTGAAAATCTTTTTTATATTTTCTACAAGATTATTTATTTTTGACTTGGAGAAATCTTTTTCGCAAATCCAAATTAATGATCCAAAAACGGGCATATAATCCATGCCTGACTTGGCCACAAAACTTGCCTTAGATAATTCAATCTGATCAACATATTCCCAATCACCAAGTAAATCATTATTTCTCATAATTTCTAATTTAGACCTAAAAACTCCACTCTCAATAGATTCTCCGGATGAAGATCTTCCAAGTCTTATTAAATCAGTAAATAAAAAACTTGAAGTTTCTGAAATAGATACTTTAAAAATTTGTTCATACAAACCATTTGCAAAGATGATTGTTTCTTGGGGAAGAAACTCTAAATGTGAATTGTCAAGAATGTTTATGAGATTCTTTTGCTTTGAAAAACTTCCTTTTGGATTGATTTTAGATCTTCCAACTGATCCATATACTTTTTGAGCTGAAGAAGTAGTCAATAAAACTTTAGAGTTTTTTTCAAGATTTACCTCAAAATCGAGTAAATCACCTCCTACCAATCCCCCTGCAGTATGGAGAACAGGCAAAATGCATCTGCCCTCTTGATCATGTGTAGACTTTAATAACTTATAAGGAGAAGTTGATTTAGATTTAAAGATTGTTTTATCAACATTTCCTAAACTTGCTTTATTATTGAAAAAATTTAAGAAACAATTACCTTCCCATGAAGTTTTAATCATAAATTGTTTTCTTTAATTACTAAATTAAAGTAACCAAAAATTTTGATTATGAGAATGAATAAACAAATTGTTGTAACTGATTGGATTAAGGAGAAACCGAAATTAGGTTCATTTTTAAAACTTACTTTAAGTTCAGATGAAAGAAGAATCTTAAGAGGTAAAAGAATAACTGATTGTGATCAAGAAATAATTTTACAATTACCTAGAAAGGGCAAATTAAATGATGGAGATATTCTTTCAACTAATAAGTCCAATTTCTATGTAAAGATAATTGCCAAAACAGAAGATTTAATTGAAATAAGTTCAAATTCTAAAATTGAGCTAATTAAAACTGCCTATCATCTTGGAAATAGGCACGTGGAAGTAGAAATCGGAGAAGGAATTCTTCTAACAAAAAGTGATTATGTTATTGAAAATATGGTTCTTAACTTTAAGGTTGATGTAAAAAATACGAAAAAAAAGTTTTTTCCAGAAAGAGGTGCCCATAGTCATGAGTAAAAGTCACTTATTAAAATATTTATTAATAAGTCCTAACTTACCAGTCGGAGGATTTTGTTATTCGGAGGGAATGGAGAGTTATCTTCATAATAAAAATTTAACAGATTCAAATTCTGTAAAAGACTTACTCATAAGTGAACTAAGAATTGGTCAGATAAGACTCGATGCAAGACTTTTACTTGATTTTTTTGATATTTTCAATGAGATAAACTACCGCAAAAATTTAAATGGTAATTTACAAAAGCTAATGAGTATGGATAAATGGATCCTCTCATCAAAGGACTCTTTCGAAATGAGAGAACAACAAATTCAAATGGCAAAATCACTCTTCGAGTTAACCAAAGAATTTGGATTTGAATATCCATATGAAAATAATAAAAAAAACTCCTGGTCATTAGCATGGAGTTGGGCTTGTTATTGTTTTGAAATTACCAAGTTAGAAATGGTTGAGAATTTTTTCTATGCATGGAGTGCGAATCAACTTAATGCTGCATTGAGAATTATTCCTATTGGGTCAACAAAAGCACAATTAATTCAGAGAGACTTATTAGAAATAATTTCAAAAGTTTCTAAAGAAATTATGGACAAAGAAATTGATGACATCTATTTTGGCAATGTAGGTTTAGCTATGGCACAACAAAATCATAATGATCTTTATACAAAACTTTTTAGAAATTAATTTATGAGCAGCAAATTGAGAGTAGGTGTTGCTGGGCCTGTAGGTTCAGGAAAAACTGCATTAGTAGAGACTCTATGCTTAAGAATGAAAAAAACTCATGAGATAGCTGTTGTCACCAATGATATCTACACTAAAGAAGATGCTAACTTTCTAATAAATAAAAAAGTTTTAGAGGAAGGAAGGATTATTGGTGTAGAAACTGGAGGTTGTCCTCATACAGCGATAAGAGAGGATTGTTCATTAAATAAAAATGCAGTTTTAGATTTAGAAAATAAATATAATCCTTTAGATTTTGTTTTTGTAGAAAGTGGAGGTGACAATTTAGCATCTAGTTTTAGTCCAGAACTTGTAGATTTATCAATATATGTAATTGATGTATCTGCCGGAGACAAAATTCCTAGAAAAGGGGGACCAGGGATAACAAGGTCTGATTTATTATTAATAAACAAAATTGACTTAGCAGATAAAGTTGGTGCAGATTTAAATATTATGAAAAGTGATACTGAATTCATGAGAAAAGGGAAACCTTGGTTTTTTACTAACCTAAGTAGCGGCATAGGAGTTGAAGAAATAACTCAATTTTTAGAATCACATATACCCAACAATCGAAACTAGAAAAATGTTCATTTCTAATATATTGGATTCAACAAAAAGTTACGACTGATACAAAACGAATCCTCACTCGTTAATAACTTTTACTTTATCCCCCTAATGAGGGTCAATTACCTAATTTATCCTAATTCATGAGAATTTCAAGGCGTATTTTGGCAGGTTTAGCTACTGCCTCACTTGCGGTCACCGCAACTTCCTGTGGTGGAGGCGGAACCTCCGGAAGTTTCGATGACACAGTAACCGTTGGTATTTTGCATTCGTTATCCGGAACAATGGCTATCTCAGAATCAACTCTTGTTGATACAGAAAAAATGGCTATTGAAGAGATAAATGCTGCTGGTGGGGTTAAAGTTGGCGGCAAAAGCTACAAAATAGAATACATAGTTGAAGATGGTGCATCTGACTGGCCAACTTTTGCTGAAAAATCAAAAAAACTTATCGACCAAGACGGAGTTCCTGTGGTATTTGGTGGATGGACATCTGCAAGTAGAAAGGCAATGTTACCTGTCTACGAATCAAAAGATGCGTTCCTCTACTACCCAATTCAATATGAAGCTCAAGAATGTTCAAACAACATTTTCTATACAGGAGCCACACCAAACCAACAATCGGAACCCGCTACAGATTTCATGTATAAGCGTTCTCCTGCAGCTGGTGGAGATTTCTTCCTTGTAGGTTCTGATTATGTATTCCCAAGAACTTCAAACACAATCACAAAAGCTCAGGTAAAACAGTTAGGAGGTAAAGTTGTTGGAGAAGACTACCTTCCATTAGGAAATACTGAAGTTGCTCCAATTATTTCAAAAATCAAAAAAGCTTTACCTGATGGTGGAATAATCATTAATACTCTTAATGGTGACCAAAACGTTGCATTCTTCAAACAGATTCAAGACGCAGGTATTACACCTTCAAGTGGTTACTACGTAATGAACTATTCAATTGCTGAAGAAGAGATTAGTACAATTGGTCCTGAGTTCCTTGAAGGTCACTTCGGTGCTTGGAACTACATGATGTCAATTGATACTCCTGCATCTAAGAAATTTGCTGCAAGTTTCAAGAAAAGATGGGGAGCAGATCGTGTTGTAGCTGACCCTCAAGAATCTGCATATAACATGGTTTACTTATGGAAACAGGCAGTAGAAGATGCTGGCACATTTGACGACAATGCAGTAAGGGAGGCCCTTGTTGGACAAAAGTTTGATGCTCCACAAGGTCCTGTTGAAGTTATGCCTAATCACCACTTATCTCAAACAGTAAGAATTGGGGAGATTAATGCAGAGGGTGGATTTACAATCCTTGAAGAGACAGGAGTTGTTCTTCCTCAAGCATGGAACCAAAAGCATCCAAGTTCAAAAGGATTTGCATGCGATTGGACAGATCCTTCCAAAGGAGAAAAGTATAAGCTTTAATCTAATTAAAACCTATACTTCAAAATAAAAGGAGGTTGAGGCCTCCTTTTATTTTATATAATCAAATATTTTCTTTTTCTAAATTGGAGTTACTTCTCGATAGTCTTTTTAATGGTGTTGCAATCGGATCTGTACTACTTGTTGCTGCATTAGGTTTAGCAATTGTTTTTGGTCTTATGGGTGTAATAAATCTTGCCCATGGAGAACTTATGATGCTTGGGGCTTACACAACATACGTAACACAATTAATTTTCAAATTACCTATATTAAAACCTTTCTACAATTCATACATAATAGTTTCTATTTTCCTTGCTTTTATTGTTAGTGGAGTAGTAGGTATTCTCCTTGAAAAAACTATAATTAGAAAGCTTTATGGAAGTCCACTAGAAACACTTCTCGCAACTTGGGGGGTAAGCTTAATTCTTCAACAATTCGTCAGAAGTGTACCTTTAGCTTATGGGACCGGTCTGGTTATAAGTCTCTTAATTGGTTTATTCTTACCAACATCATTCCCTTCAAAAATTAAAGAATCAATAAATTTCAAATATTTTAAATTTAGTTCTTGGTTATTTGCTGCTTTAACTGGGGTCCTGACAGGTAGCGTAATCTCATCTTCTGTCAGCAAACTTAGTAGAGCAAGCGCTCGAAATGTTGATGTGACAGCACCCTCATGGATGAGAGGTCAAGTAGAAATTATTGGCACTGCATTTCCTAAAACAAGATTAATGATAATTGTCATTACTCTAATCTCTGTAATAGCAATAACATTATTTCTTAATCAAAGTGCTTGGGGGATGCGTATAAGAGCAGTTACTCAGAACCGACAAATGAGTGATTGTCTGGGTATATCTACTGAAAAAGTTGATATTATTACTTTTGGAATTGGATCTGGCTTAGCAGGAGTTGCTGGGGTAGCAGTATCTCTTTTAGGTTCTGTAGGACCGAATGTTGGGGGAAACTATATAGTTGGTTGTTTTATGGTTGTAGTGCTGGGAGGAGTAGGAAATTTATTAGGAACAGTACTTGCTTCATTTGGAATAGGGATAATGACTGATTTAATTGGAGCTGGAAGGCTCTTATCAATATGGCCAGATATGCCTTTACCTTTATCAAACACGATTAACTTTTTTGCAACCACAAGTATGGCAAGAGTAATGATATTTGCACTAATTGTTATATTCCTACAATTTAAACCTACAGGTTTATTTCCCCAAAAAGGAAGGATGGTTGAGAACTAATGTCCTTAAGTAAAATTAAATTTGATAAAAAAATAGTATTATCATTCTGGATAATTTTAATAGCCTTTATTATTGCAGCACCAACTATACTCCCTGTATTTAGACTAAACCTTCTTGGTAGATACTTATCCTTATCCATAGTCGCACTTGGTGTCGATCTCATCTGGGGATATACAGGTTTACTAAGTCTTGGACAAGGTATATTTTTTGCACTAGGTGGATATTGTGCAGCAATGTATTTGCAAATAACCAGCTCCTCTGAATTTCCAAATAATATTCCTGAATTTTTTGCTTTATATGGTGTTGAAAAATTACCTTTTTTCTGGGAACCGTTTAGATCGCCTGTTTTTACCTTCTTCGCTATATGGATAATTCCAGCATTGGTTGCTGGTTTAATTGGATTTCTTGTTTTCAGAAATAGAATCAAAGGGGTTTATTTTTCTATACTTACTCAAGCTTCTCTTCTTGTATTCTTTAACTTCTTTAATGGACAACAAAAACTTATAAATGGAACAAATGGATTAAAAACAGATGTAACAATACTATTTGGTCAGATGGTAGGCTCTGAGTCTATGCAAAGAATATTCTTTTGGATAACCGCCATACTAGTAATAGGAGCATGGTTTTTTGCAAAGTGGGTAGTTAAAGGAAGATTTGGAAATATCCTTATAGGAATACGAGATGATGAACCAAGAGTTAGGTTTACAGGATACAACCCTGTTATATTTAAGACGATAATATTTTCTATTGCAGGAGGACTCGCAGGAATTTCAGGAGCTTTATATACCGTTCAGTCTGGAATAGTATCCCCTCAATTTATGACGGTTCCATTTTCTATAGAAATGGTTATATGGGTTGCCGTTGGAGGAAGAGGAACTTTATTGGGAGCGATACTAGGAGCAGTTTTCATCAACTATGCAAAAAGTCTTGTAAGTGAAGCTTTACCTGCTAGTTGGATGTTTATTCAAGGAGGGTTATTTATATTGGTTGTAACAGCTCTGCCAGAAGGAGTTTTAGGATGGATTCAAGGAGATGGTCCTAGGAACCTTCTTCAAAGATTTGGTTTGAAAAGGAAGATTGAAACCTATCCAAGCTTAGAAGTTAATAATAAGGAGGGGAATAATGAATAATAAAGATCTTTTGAATTTAATAGATATTACTGTTAGTTTCGAGGGTTTTTTAGCTCTCAACAAACTTAATTTAAATTTGAAGAAAGGAGAATTAAGAGCTGTAATAGGACCAAATGGCGCAGGTAAAACAACATTTCTTGATGTAATTACTGGAAAGGTTAAGCCAACAAATGGTGAGGTGATTTTTAAAGGGAAATCATTAGTAGGTAGAAAGGAGCATAAAATAGCCAGACTTGGTGTTGGAAGAAAGTTCCAAAGTCCAAGAATCTTTGAAAATCTAACAGTTAAAGAAAATCTTGAAATATCGGTGACAACTCCCAAAAGTCCCTTAAACCTTATAAATAAAAGTATTAAGGATGAGCAGATTAATGAGATTGATCGTCTTATGAAGATTATTAATTTAGCTCAAAAAGTTAATTCTAAAGCTGGATCTTTATCACATGGCCAAAAACAATGGCTCGAGATAGCCATGTTAGTAGGTCAGAAGCCAGATTTAATGTTAGTTGATGAACCTGTTGCCGGTTTGACTGATGAAGAAACTGATCTTACAGCTGATTTATTAAAATCTTTATCAGGAGAAAATACAGTAGTGGTAATTGATCACGATATGGAATTTATAAGAAGACTTGATAGCAATGTTTCAGTATTAAATCAGGGCACAGTATTATGTGAGGGAACGATGGAAACCATACAAAAAGACAAAAAAGTTATTGATGTTTATTTAGGAAGACCTGAGGACTAGTTATGGAAAATTTACTCGAAATAAAATCCTTAAATACTTACTATGGCGAGAGTCATATTCTTAGAGATGTAGATTTAAATGTTAAATCAGGAGAAATGGTTTGTTTGATTGGAAGAAATGGAGTTGGCAAAACAACTTTATTGAAATCACTAATTGGTTTGTTAAAACAAAAAAAAGGCGATATCTATTTGATTGGTGAAAATATCAACAGAAAAGCACCTCATCAGAGGGCTAGAAAAGGAATGGCTTACGTTCCTCAAGGCAGAGAAATTATTCCGTACCTATCAGTTGAAGAGAATCTTATGTTGGGAATGGAGTCTCTACCAGGTGGATTATCAAAGAACAAGAAAATAGATCCATTTATCTATGATCTCTTCCCGATCCTAAAAGATTTTCTTCAAAGGAAAGGAGGAGATCTTAGTGGAGGACAACAACAGCAATTAGCCATTGCAAGAGCATTGCTAGGCAAACCTCAACTTCTATTACTTGACGAACCCACGGAAGGTATTCAGCCGAATATAGTTTTAGACATTGAAAATGCAATTAACCAGATAATTAGAAATACAGGAATTGGTGTTTTATTAGTTGAACAACATTTGCATTTTGTAAGACAAGCAAATAGATATTATGCGATGCAACGCGGAGGTATTGTTGCAAGCGGAAATACTAGTGAGTTGAGTCAAGCGGTTATTGATAAATTCTTGAGTGTTTAATAGATTATTATTTTAAATTAATAAAAATCTTTAATCATTTTTCGCATCTTATAAGGTCTATACTGTTTGGATGCTCATTAATATACTTATTAAATTCCATTGCTAGTGTTCTAGCCTCGTAAGCGTCAAAAGCATAAAAACAACTTTCTAATCTTATATTTTGAAAATCGCGATAATGCACTGTGTATGGCTTTAAAATATTATTTTTGTTCATTTAATTTGCTAAAAAGCAATTACTTATATTTTAACCATGCATACATTAATAAGTTTAAAGCACAAATTTAATTGCTATAAAAATTTATTACGTTTAAAAGTTTTTTTAGTGATTCTTTCCTAATTGGCACATCAATAGT
>OZSS01000092.1_pt1 | contig 37709 bp, 34 predicted proteins | sample 1779911 | NCBI WGS metagenome assembly OZSS01 (sample SAMEA2603589, study PRJEB24840) | metagenome | biome: Water; feature: Photic zone; material: Seawater sample | place: Mediterranean Sea | collected 2013-11-12 | depth 10 m
TCAATATATACCTATTTAAAAGCTGGAAGTCGAACAGCCACTATTCAAAGAAAAACAAATGAAACCGATATTAAAATAAATCTTAGTCTTGATGGAACAGGAATAAGCAACATTCAAACTGGCTTATCCTTTTTTGATCATATGCTAGATCAACTTGCTCGACATGGGGGAATGGACATCACAATTATCACTAAAGGAGATTTGGAAGTTGATGAACACCACACCATAGAAGACACTGCAATCGCACTCGGCGAAGCTTTTTCTCAAGCTCTAGGAGATAAATTGGGTATAGCCCGCTATGGCTTTTGTCTCCCGATGGATGATTGTTTAGCTCAAGTTGCCCTTGATTTTGGCGGGCGTAATTGGCTCAAATGGAAGGCATCATTCAAACGCGAAAAAATTGGTGATATGCCCACAGAAATGTTTTTTCATTTTTTCAAATCTTTTACAGATGGGGCCAAAGCCAATCTCAATATAAAGGCAGAGGGAAACAATGAACACCATAAGATTGAAGCCATTTTTAAGGCTTTTGCTAAAGCTATTAAAGCCGCTGTAGAAAGAGATGCAGATAAATTAATTCTACCCTCAACCAAAGGTATGCTTTAAAGATGAGAGCGGTAATTATTGATTATGGGGCTGGAAACGTTAAAAGCCTACAATTTGCTTTAGAGCGTTTAGGCGTAAAAGCGCCTTTGAGTTGTGATGCTCAAAGTATTGCTTCAGCTGACAGAGTTTTTTTTCCAGGTCAGGGAGAGGCAAGCAATGCCATGCAAAAACTTCAAGCACATAATTTGATAGAAGTGATCAAGAACTTACAACAGCCTGTCTTAGGAATTTGTCTTGGAATGCAATTATTGCTAGAGCATACTGAAGAAGGCAGTACTCAGGGACTAGGACTAATCAAGGGAGTTGTCAAACGTTTTCCAAATACCCTAAAGGTGCCACAAATGGGATGGAATACTATTGAAATCGATACATACCCTTTATTTAACGAGATTGAGAATGGTGCTTATATGTATTTAGTGCATAGTTATTTTGTGCCTTTAATACCAGAAACCATTGCACAGTCAAACTACAATGGGAATTATACTGTGGCACTTCAAAAGGATAATTTTTATGGGGTACAATTTCACCCCGAAAAGAGCAGTAAGGCAGGTCAAAAATTATTAGAAAACTTTTTAGCCTTATGAGAATTATCCCTGCCATAGATCTTATTGATGGTAAATGCGTTCGCCTTGCCCAAGGAGACTACAATACCAAAAAGATTTATAACCAAGACCCTCTAGAAGTGGCCAAATCTTTCGAAGGGGCTGGCATCCAATATTTACATTTAGTAGATTTAGACGGTGCAAAGGCCAAGCATATTGTCAATTATAAAACTTTAGAAAAAATTGCCTTACACACATCGCTCTCAATTGATTTTGGTGGGGGTTTAAAAAGTAATGAAGATTTAAAAATTGCATTTGAAAACGGAGCCAATCAAATAACAGGAGGTAGCATAGCTGTAAACAATAAAACTGTCTTTTTAGAGTGGCTAGAAGTTTATGGTAAATCAAAAATCATCTTAGGAGCTGATGTAAAAGGGGAGAAAATCGCAACAAATGGTTGGACTAAGACCTCAGACCAGTCACTATTTGAGTTTTTAGAGTTCTATAAAATTAAAGGAGTTCAATATGTTATTTGCACTGACATCAGTAAAGATGGAATGTTGCAGGGCCCTGCTTTGAATCTATACAAGCAACTTATTTCTGAAACAGGGTTGTCTCTCATTGCCTCTGGTGGTGTGGCTACTATGGATGATTTATCAAAGCTTGAGCAATTGGGCTGCGAAGGTACTATATTAGGGAAGGCTATTTATGAAAATCAAATAGCATTAAAAGATTTAGAAAAATTTATTATCAATCAGTCCAATGAATAAACATTTAGTTGAGGAGTTTAAAAGTCAAACCAACTTTCGATTGGACGAAGGCTTACGAATGGTAAATTTAGCCCTAGACAAAACAACAGAAACACAACTATGGCAACTTCCCTATGATGGGGGTATGCGGCTTGGAAATCAATTATTACATATGGCTGGAAATCTTAGGCAATACGTCCTTTCAGGAGTAGGTAAACAAGAAGATAGGCGCAACCGACCCTTAGAATTTGAAACTAAAGGGGGAAGAACAAAAAAGGAATTAGTGAACGCTTTAACCAATACGGTTCAAGAGGCGAAAGAAGTGATCAATCAAACCTCTCAAGAAGAGCTACTCAAAAACTATATTCTTCAAGGCTTTTCACTTTCAGGCCTTGGTGCAGTTTTACATGCTGTAGAACATTTTTCATATCACACTGGACAAATAGCTTTTTGTGTGAAACAATTTACGGGAGAAGATTTAGGGTTTTATGCTGCTTTAGATTTGAATCAAAAAAATACTTGATATGCTGACTAAAAGAATCATACCCTGCCTGGATATTAAAGATGGTAGAACGGTTAAAGGAATCAATTTTATTAACCTTCGCGATGCTGGAGATCCTGTTGAACTAGCAGCAAGATATGCTACCGAGGGTGCTGATGAATTGGTTTTTCTAGACATTTCGGCCACAGAGCAAAGAAGAAAAACACTGTCTAAACTGGTACTCAATGTAGCAGCAGCAGTAGATATTCCTTTCACCGTAGGAGGTGGGATAGCCACTCAAGAAGATGTGGCAGCTGTTCTTCAGAATGGGGCAGACAAAGTCTCCATTAATTCTGCAGCAGTCAAAAACCCTTCATTAATTGATACGCTATCTCAAAAATTTGGAAATCAATGTATCGTTGTGGCCATAGATGCAAAGAAGATAGAAGGGCTTTGGAAAGTCCACCTAGTAGGAGGAAAAGTCCCAACCGAAATAGATCTTTTTGAATGGGCCAAAGAGGTGGAAACCCGTGGAGCAGGTGAAATTCTGTTTACTTCTATGGATCATGATGGTACCAAAAATGGTTTTGCCAGTGAAGCCCTTGCCCAATTAGCAGAAAATATAAACATTCCTATTATTGCCTCTGGGGGTGCTGGAAATAAAGCACACTTTAGTGATGCCTTCAAAATTGGAAAAGCAGATGCTGCATTAGCAGCAAGTGTATTTCATTTTGGAGAAATTCCCATCCCAGAATTAAAAACTTATCTTCAAAAACAAGAAATACCAATACGACTATAAATGATGAATATTGACTTTTCAAAATCAGAAAATGGACTTGTCCCAGCCATTGTGCAAGATGCTCAAACCAAAACCGTTTTGATGCTTGGCTACATGAATAAAGAGGCTTTGACTAAAACCCAAAAAACAAAAAAGGTAACTTTTTTTAGTCGTTCAAAAAATCGCTTATGGACAAAAGGGGAGGAGAGCGGTCATTTTTTAACACTTGTTAGTGTAATGGCCGATTGTGATCAAGACACCCTTTTGATTCTTGCAAACCCGTTGGGACCCACATGTCACAAAGGAACAGATACTTGCTGGGGAGAAACCAATAAACCCAATTATGGATTTATATCTGCCCTAGAAGCACTTATTGCTGACAGAAAAAAGAACCCTTCAGAAAAGAGTTATGTGACAAGTTTATTTGCTAAAGGCATTAATAAGATTGCACAGAAAGTGGGAGAGGAGGCTGTTGAAACAGTGATTGAAGCAAAAGATAGCAATGATGATTTATTTCTAAATGAAGGAGCCGATCTACTTTTTCACTGGCTAATATTACTTCAAGCTAAAGGATATTCTCTTCAAGATGTGGTTGAAATACTTGAACAAAGACAGCACTAATATCGTTGACTTATTCTTCTACTGTTTTCAATGCTTTTTATAGCTTTGATTCATACTTTCTAAACAGGACATTTTAAAATATTTTTATACTTTGTAACCACCCAAATAATCAATAATTAAATTAAAAATGATACAACTATGAAAAAACTACTCCTAAACTTACTTATTCTTTTCTTGATCGCCTCCTGTCAGCAAAAAAGCCCAAAGCCAAGGCTTACTTTCGATCAAGTATTAGAAAACTATCACCAAGAGAGTTTAGCGCTCTACAGGATTACTGCTACTTTTTTGGGAGACTCAAGATATAATGACACACTGCCTAATTTTTTAGCAGCTGATTTCAAGGCCAAAGAAAAAGCCTTTTATACCCAATATCAGAACACAATGAACTCTTTTGAGGACACCACTTTAACAGAAGAACAACTTCTTAGTAAAAAGATTCTTCTTTGGGAATGCACCCAATATCTTGAAGGAATGGCATTTAAAAAAGAGCTTATGCCGATTGATCAAATGTGGGGCTTTCAACTGCTTTTTGGTCAACTGGCCAGCGGTGCTAGTGCACAACCCTTTGTGACAGTCGAAGATTATGAAAATTGGTTGGTGCGTTTGGAAGGCTATCTGGAGTGGATGCAATCTGCGGAAGACAACATGAGAATTGGAATAACTGAAGGGATGGTCTTGCCTCAATCACTTATAATCAAAGTATTGCCTCAATTAGAAGCACTAACTACCACTAATTTAGATTCACATTTATTTTATCAACCCATAAAAAATCTACCTCAAACCTTTGAAGAAGGGGATAAAAAAAGGCTTACCGAAGCCTATTCAAAAATCATTTTAGAGCGTATTATTCCTGCCTATTTGCAATTGCATGATTTTATGGCAAACGACTATTATGCTGCTGGAAGAAGCTCTAGCGGTTATATTGCTCTACCAGAAGGCAAAGCCTACTATGACTATGCCATAAAACTCTATACCACCACCAAACTTTCTGCTGACAGCATTCATCAATTGGGACTTAGCGAAGTAGCACGCATTGAAAATGAAATGAAAAAGGTGATGCAACAAGTGCATTTTAAGGGGAGCCTAAAAGCGTTCTTTGACCATGTTCGAAATTTAGATGAACTCAAACCATTCAAGACTCCCGAAGAAGTAATTGAAAATTTTTATGCCATTCGCGATAAAATGCTACCGCAGGTCAATAAATTGTTCAATCTACAACCTAAAACCCCTTTTGAAGTACGCCGAACCGAAGCCTTTCGAGAGGCTTCTGCCAGTGCAGAATATAATGCGGGGTCATTAGACGGCACTCGACCTGGTATTTTTTATGTACCCATTCCAGATATAGAAAATTATAGTGTGGTTAGAGATGAAGATCTTTTTTTACACGAAGCCATTCCTGGCCATCACTTTCAAATTTCACTCCAACTAGAAAATGAATCCTTACCCTCATTTCGTAAAAACCTTGGCTACAGCGCATACAGCGAGGGTTGGGCTCTCTACACAGAATCTTTGGGAAAAGAATTAGGGCTTTATGATGACCCCTATCAGTATTTTGGTATGCTTGGTGCAGAAATGCATCGGGCCATCCGTTTGGTGGTAGACACAGGGTTACATTCTAAGGGATGGACACGTGAAGAAGCTATTGACTACTCTTTAGCCCATGAAGCAAGGTCTGAGGCCAGTATTATAGCTGAAGTTGAAAGGTATATGGCCAACCCAGGTCAAGCCCTTTCCTATAAAATAGGACAGTTAAAAATTTTAGAGCTGCGTAAAAGAGCTGAAGAGCATCTAGGGGAGGCATTCGACATCCGTATGTTTCACCGCATTGTTTTAGGCTCAGGCCCTATGCCGCTTTATTTATTAGAAAACCTTATTGACCAATGGATTGCATCCTCAAAAAACAGTTAAAATGAATACTATCGATAAAACTGCCTTTTCCTTTTTGAAAGAACTCGACAAAAACAACAACCGCGAATGGTTTGATGCCAATAAACCTAAATTTAAATTGATTAATGCAGCTGTTAAAGCTTTTGGAGAAAGCCTTAAATCAGGTCTAGAAGCAACTGATTCAATAAGTCAAGTCAAGTTATTTCGCATCTATAGAGATGTGCGTTTTTCGAAAGACAAGACCCCCTATAAATCGCATTTTGGTATTGCTTTCACACGAGAGAAACCCGCATTAAGAGGAGGATATTATATCCACCTCAAACCTGGAGACTCTTTTATTGCAACAGGATTTTGGGATCCTAATAAGGAAGATTTGTTTAGGGTAAGAAAAGAACTGGAAATGGATGCAGAAGAATTTCGTCATATTTTAGCTAATAAAACACTCCAAAAGGCATGGGGAAGGCTAGAAGGTGAGGCGGTTAAAACGGCGCCCAAGGGGTTTTCAAAAGAACATGCCAATATCGAATTGATTCGGCACAAGCAATTTATTTTTAGGCATTCTTACACAGACAAAGAAGTCCTTCAAAACACTTTTTACGAAGATGTTTTACATCGGTTTAAAGCCATTAGACCCTTTTTTGACTATATGAGCGCTGTATTGACTACTGATTTGAATGGTGTCTCACTTCTCGAAGATTAGGACGCATCAGCTGTGACGGGTATCTCAAACAATTGTACTTGGTCCTTGAGACGATCCAATAGCAACTGCATCATACGTTTATTGAGAGAAGAAGAATTTTTGATGTAGTTCAAATATTCTTCAACAGTAAATTGCCCTATAATCATTCCTTTTAGCGCATTGCGGAATTTTTGATCTTTCATCAAAGCGTTTTCCATATAGGCTAAACGCTTTTCAAGTCCTAATTCATAAAACACTCCCTTGTGTTTGTTAATATAGTTTCGAAATACCTCAATTAACAAAGGGTTTTGTAGTTTAATTACAGGTCTAAGGGTGCTGTTTTGAAAACGCTCTTCGATAGACATAGTGTCAAATTCTAGCGTTTTTTTTAATACTGGACGGATGCGAAGCAAGTCATTGTGCCGATCGTTCATGGTTTTTTGTTTAAAGGTAATGGAGATTTTTTCCTAATACACTAACCTTAAAAGAGACTTTTAAACAAGTTTGTTGACAACCCTATTTCAAGTTCTATTCCAACTAGCTCCCTTCAAACCTTTTGTTTTTAACCCAAAAAAATTTTAATAGGTGCCCTTTTAAATAACTGCTAATATTGGTTTAATAAATAGTGGATTAAATCAGTAGTAGTCAGAATCCCTACGAGTTTATTATCATCTACTACTGGCAATGCGTGATATTCAGCTTCTAAAAACTGCTGGGCAGCTTCTTTGATTGTCAAATCAGGATCAATACATTTGGGATTTCGTACCATGATTTGTTCTAACGAAAACAACTCATAAATGCTAGTGTCAATACTAAAATTATCTGGGTCATAACTATCCACAAAACTAATCCGTGCCAGATCAGTCATGCTTATTATACCCAAAATCTGGTCTCCTTTAACCACGGGTAAATGGCGCATTTTATATTTCTTAAAAAAATATTCAGCCTGAGCAAGGCCATCATTTAAATTTAAAACGATTGGATTGGGAGTCATTATATTGCTTATCGGTTCTCGCTTTTTCATGGGTCTTGGGGTTTAAGAGGATTTTTATAAAAATACAAAAATCATATTGTGAAGCCAGGAATATTTTTTAGAATAAACCTTCATTATGCAACCCTAAATCAAAATTTATATTTCAATGATAATTTATATTATGTAAGATAGAAACTTTTAAGGTATTATATATTGTTTTTATGTATGTTTATAACGCAAAAACCTACATATCATGAAAATCCTTAAAATTATAATCGGTATTTTAATTAGCTTACTGTTCATTACAGCCTCTTTTTTTGTTTATACCCTCTACATCAATCCGAAAAGCCCATTAGACTATTCAGAATTAGTGGTAGGTAACAAAGAAATTACCATACGGTATTATAGACCTTATAAAAATGAGCGTCTAATTTTTGGTGAAGCAGACCAAGGCGCATTGGTCCCCTACGGAAAATATTGGCGTTTAGGTGCCAATTTGACTACCAAGCTAACCACAAATAAAGAGTTAAACTTTGCTGGGCAAGCACTTGCTCAAGGGAGCTATGGTCTTTATGTCTATCCCAACGCAGACTATTGGACGGTCTATGTCCATACTAAAACAGGAGGTTATAGTTTTGAAGAACCTGACCCTTCTGGCATAGTATTAAAATCAAAGGTAGCCGTAACAACCCTAGAAGACGTGGTAGAACAATTCACTATTGATTTTGTTGGTTCTTCCATCAGAATGCGGTGGGACACCACTGAAGTGATTATTCCTATTATGTAATGCGAACTTTTTTCAAGCAACTTTTTTTTCTCACAAAAATTTGTTTAGCACTGCCATTTGTGGGTGGTCTCACCTACTATATCATTGATAAAATACAGGAAAAAAATAATCTCATGGATATAGAAGAATACACTCCAAAATCAACTTTGGTCATTAAGGAAACCCCTGTCAAAAGGGCAAAATTTCCCTTTATTGATGTTCACAATCATCAATTTGATATGCCTGTGAAGGATTTAAATAAGTTAGTAGCTGAAATGGATAGTCTAAACATGGCTTTTATGATTAATCTCAGTGGTTTCAGGGGGCTTTATTTAAGAAAATCACTAGAAAACATCAAAGAGAACGCTCCAAACCGGTTTGGCTTATTTTTAAATATTGATTTTGAAACCATTGATGAGGAAGAATTTGCTCAAGAGCAAAAATTATTGATTGAGAGTGCAGTTCAAGCGGGTGTGATGGGACTCAAAGTGTACAAGTCATTAGGCCTAACAGATAAAGATCAATCTGGCAATAGAATCAAAGTAAACGACCCACGTCTTGACCCTGTTTGGATGGCTTGTGGAGAGAACAATATTCCTGTCTTGATTCATTCTGGTGAACCTGTTTCCTTTTGGTATGCTAAAGACAAATTCAACGAGCGCTGGTTGGAGTTGAGACAAAAACCAAGCCGCTACAAAGATCCAAAAACCAACCCTTCTTTTGAAGAGGTGTTGGCTGAACAACACGAAATATTTAGAAAACATCCTAACACCAACTTTATTAATGCCCATTTGGGTTGGATGGGTAACGATTTAGATCGATTAGAAGACCACCTTGACACCTATCCTAATGTAGTTACAGAAATAGGAGCTGTATTAGCCGAGCTTGGACGGCAACCAAAGCGTGCTCGCCAATTTTTTATTGATTATCAAGATCGAATACTTTTTGGTAAAGATGCCTACAAAATGTCTGAATATTATACCTATTTTAGGGTATTAGAAACAGATGATGAATATTTTGATTATTATCGAAAAAGACATGCCCACTGGAAAATGTATGGCCTAGCCCTACCCGATTCTGTATTGCAAAAACTGTATTATAAAAATGCCTTAAAATTATTTCCTGCCATCGATAAAACCCTTTTTAATTTTTGAACCATGATACTTGTCAACACACCCACCATTACCAACAAAGCTATTGTAGAAACCCTAGGTATTGCTCGAGGCAGCACTGTTAGAGCACGAAATGTAGGACAGGATATTTTTGCTGGATTAAAAAATATTATAGGTGGGGAAATTTCAGAATACACCAAACTTCAGGCGCAATCTAGAGAACAGGCACTGCAACGGATGATTGAAGATGCTGAAAAGATGGGTGCCAATGCTATTGTGAATGTTCGACTAACCACCTCTATGGTCATGCAAGGATGTTCAGAAATTTTGGCTTACGGAACTGCAGTAATCATCAAATGATTATCGTTTTAGGAATTCTTGTTGGACTACCTCTACTGATTTATGTCATCTACAAGCAGTGGCAAAATAAAAAAGAAGAACGCTTTGAAGATCGGGAAAATTAAAAATTTTTCTTTCCTAAAAAAACGTTGACTCCCTTAGCAATTGGGTTTCCAGCCGTCCGCCGAAAACTTACCACCTGACCAGTATGATATAAGGCATCTGCCAATGGACCATTCAACAAGTTCCATAGTGGAAATTCACTTCGCTTTTCTTGTCTTTCAAACACTACCTGATTTTTTTTAAGTGATGCTTGCTCTATTTTTCTAAAGGTATTGGCGGCTTCTTGAAGAAAATTTAAGGTTTCTTTTCGAAGGCTTTCAAGATCTTCTGGCACTGATTGAGCAGGGCGAACAGTGGGTTTATTTTGAGCAACATGCTGAATCGTTTCGCACAAGGTATAAAGATGAACGAGAGTTTCTAGCGTTGATTTTGCCTCTATCGTAGGGCGATAATTCAAATCTTCTGTAAGCAATCCTTTTGTAGCCCAATAATACCTAAAACCCAAGCCCTCAATCATACGAGCAATAACCGCTCCGGCAGCATATTCTTTTGGTGGTGGTGGAATTTCGGCAAAGGGTAGACTGTTGTTTTGCGCCATGGTATTGAGTGTTAAAAAAATAAAGATAGGAACCCAATAACTTTTTTTCATTGTATTTTTATGATAATTATAATTATTAATTTACTTAAAGAAAACTAATGTCTGCAAAAAAACTTAACAGTTTTGATGATTTGGCTAAACTTCAATTTAAGGATTTAGTTCCAGACCCAGACCCCTCACCTCAATCTGAAGAACTTTTTCAAAAACAATATTTAGAAGCCCATTTCAGCAATAAAGGTCGAGCCGGAAAAACCGTTACTCTTATTAAAGGTTTTAATGGTGAAACACAGGAGCTAAAAGCGTTGGCAAAGGCTATTAAGAATGAACTCAAAGTGGGAGGCACAGTCAAAAATGGAGAAATTTTAATTCAAGGTAATTTTAGAGATAAAATCATAGTTTTCCTCAAAGGATTGGGACATGTGGTGAAACGTGTAGGTGGATAATCTTCGGGTACTACTTCAACTTGATTCTTTTGCTTACCACACAATAGGTGTCTTTCCTTGGTCTTCTAAATACTTATTAGTTTTACTAAAATGTTGGTTACCAAACCAATAACCTCTGTTAGCGCTCAAGGGTGAAGGGTGCCCACTTGTCAAAATTTTATGCTTGGGTTCAGTAATTAATCCTTTTTTCTTTTTAGCAAAACCACCCCAAAGGAGAAAGACAACTCCTTCCAACTCCTTTGAAATTAAACGAATTACTGCATCTGTAAAGTGTTCCCACCCTTTGTTTTGATGACTTCCAGCTTGGTGCGCTGTGACCGTTAGGGTCGCATTAAGCAAAAGTATACCTTGTGATGCCCACTGATTCAAATTGCCACTTGTAGGATATGGTTTTCCTATATCCTGCTCTAATTCTTTAAAAATATTAACCAATGAGGGGGGGTGGGCTATCCCTTCAGGAACAGAAAAACAGAGCCCATGGGCTTGCCCTAGACCATGATAAGGGTCTTGTCCCAAAAGAACAACTCGAACTGAATCAAAGGGACATAAGTTAAAACAGTTGAAAATATCTTTTCCAGAAGGATAGCAGGTGTTGCTTTGGTAAGCTTTTTTGACAAACTGAATAAGGTTCAAAAAATAGGATGATTCAAATTCAGGCTCCAATACCTTTTCCCAACTTGAATGTATTTTCACCTTCATAGATTTATTACATTTGCAAGGCTAAGGTAAGAAAAATTGCATGGGATATTGTCCAAAGAAAACCATTGAAGACCTAGAGTTTGCTGAAGTTTTAAAGCAAGTAGCCACTTTTGCTGTTACTCCCCTAGGACAAAATAGATGCTTGCAGCTCAGTCCGCATTTTGATCTTGACCTATGCCTTAATGAACTTCAAAAAGTAGCTGAATTTACGAGCTCATTTGACAATGAAAACCGTATTCCAAATCATGGTCATGAAGACGCCACTGCTGCTTTTTCATTGCTAAAAATTGAAAATAGTGTTCTAGAAGTTCAAAGCTTTAGAGATTTAGCAGCCAATGCAACGACTGTTAATGTGTTATTAAAGTTTTTTAAAAAATTTAAAGAGTATTATGCTCAGCTTTTTATATTGGGGCAAAATCTCCCTATTGAGAAAGAAATTAAAATCGAGGTTGACAGTGTTATAGATCGATTTGGAGAAATCCACAGTAATGCGTCAGAAGAATTATATGCCATTAGAAAACAATTACAAGGGTTGCGTGGTAAAATTAGCAGCAGCTTCAACAAAGCCCTAACGCACTACAATAATTTAGCCTATCTGGATGACATACGCGAATCGGTTTTAGAAAATAAACGCGTTTTAGCCGTAAAGGCAATGTATAGAAGAAAAGTGAAGGGCGCCATTATGGGCAGTTCTAAAACAGGAAGTATTGTCTTTATGGAACCCGAAGCGACCCATGCCCTAACTAGAGAATTACAAAACCTCTTGTATGAAGAAAAGGAAGAAATTAAAAAGATTTTAAGTCAGCTCACAGACTACTTCCGCCCGCTACTCCCCCTCTTACAAGCGCAGCAAGAATATTTATTAGCTTTAGATGTTTGTTATGCAAGAGCAAAATATGCGGAAGCCATTGGTGGAATTTTACCTGAATTCAGTCAAGACGAACAGATGCATTTTAGGGAAGCTTATCATCCCCTTCTCTTATGGACCAATCGTTTTGAGGATAAGCCCACTTATCCGCAAGATATTTCGCTCGCATCAAACCAACGTATAGTTGTAATTTCTGGACCAAACGCAGGTGGAAAAAGCATTACGCTAAAGACAGTAGGGTTATTGCAATTGATGTTGCAAAGTGGATTATTAATTCCAGTACACGAGAGAAGTACTGCCCTATTCTTTCAAAAAATACTAACCGATATTGGCGATAATCAATCTATCGAAAACCATTTAAGCACTTATTCTTATCGGCTAAAAAACATGAAAACTTTTCTTAAGCGTTGCGATGCTGAAACCCTCTTTCTAATTGATGAATTTGGAACAGGCTCTGACCCTGAATTGGGAGGCGCCTTAGCTGAAACCATGTTAGAAGATTTTTATGAGCGTAAAGCCTTTGGACTTATCACCACTCACTATGCAAACCTAAAAGCACTAGCCAACGAGATGCCAGCAATGGTAAATGCCAACATGCAATTTAACAACAAAACACTAGAACCTATTTTTAAATTAATTATGGGTGAGGCTGGGAGTTCTTTTACTTTTGAAGTAGCCCAAAAAAATGGATTACCATTCAATCTAATCAATCGGGCAAAAAAGAAAATGGAACGTGGCAAAGTTCGTTTCGACGCTACCATTGCAAAACTTCAAAAAGAACGAAGCCAAATGGTATCTACTGAAAAAGCTCTCAAAGAAAAAGAAACTCAAGCGGACAAAGAAGCTCAAAAAATGAATGTACTCAATGAAAAACTACAAAAAAAATTGAGTGATTATCAAGAGTTATTTGATCATAATCAGCGCATGATTGTTTTGGGCAACAAGTTTAATGATGTTGCCGAGCGTTTTTTCAATACTAACAAGAAGCGTCCTCTAGTTGCTGAACTTCTTAGATTAACTGAAAGTGAAAATGCAAAACGAAAAAAGAAAACGGCTGCCTTAGCCAAAAAGGATCGAGAACAAAAGAAGAAAACAGCTCAGCTTGTTGAAAAAGAAATACTAAAAGTTCGAGTAGAGAAAAAGAAAAAAAAGAAACAGCCCCAACCTGAATTAAAACCCAAGACCCCAATAAAATTAGGCGATCAAGTGCGCCTCATTGATGGACAATCTGTAGGTATTGTAGAGGTGATTGAAAGAAATCAAGTAGTTGTCAATTATGGCCTTTTTACCACAAAAGCCAAATTAGACCAGTTGGAATTTGTCAAACGTACTTCAAAGAAATGAAGAAAGATCACGCTTTTTTAGGATAGTGATCATCCCACTCTTTATTGAGGGGTTCTTTTTTTAATTTTCCAATTGATTTGGCCACTATCATAGATACCGCAGCATCACCTGTAACGTTAGTGATGGTTCGACACATGTCTAGAGGGCGATCAATGGCAAAAATGAGCGCCAACCCCGCCTCAGGAATTCCTGCTTGCCCCAAAACAATCACCAGCATTACCATACCAGCTCCTGGCACAGCCGCTGTTCCAATTGAGGCCAGAGTAGCTGTCAAAACTATACCCAATTGGGCTTCTAAGGATAAACCTAAACCAAAAGCTTGTGCAATGAAAACAGCGGCAACCGCTTGATATACACTAGTACCATCCATATTGATGGTAGCACCAATTGGCAATACAAAACTAGCCACCTCTTCATCAACCCCCAAATGCTCTTCTACTCGTTCCATAGTAACAGGTAAGGTAGCAGCACTTGAGCTTGTTGAAAAAGCCAATAATTGGGCGGGGGCAATACCCCTTAAAAAAAAAATGGGTTTTCGTTTAGTAAACAATTGTACCAACAGGATATAGATAAAAATCATTAGTACTAGCCCAATCAACAAGGTAATGGCATATAGTCCAAGTGCTTGGAAAAGCTCTAAACTAGGAGATTCAACAACTAATGCTGCCAACAAGGCAAACACCCCATAGGGAGCCGCCAACATGATCAAATCAATAAGCTTTAAAATGACTTCATTGAACGCATCAAAAAATGCTTTGACGGGTGCTGCTTTTTTTTCTGGAATAAGGATGAGACCAATACCAAAAAATATTGCAAAAAAGATCACTTGCAGCATATTTCGATTGTTGGTCGTCGCCTGAAAGATATTACTAGGAACTAAATCTACTAAAGGCTGAAGAGGACCCTTTTCTCTTTGCTGTTGAGCAACTAGTTGCTTTTCCTCAGCACTATCTTGATAGGCCGCTAACAATTCTTCTCGTGTAGTTAAACCAATTTGATCCCCTGGCGCTATTAGGTTGACCAAAATTAGTCCCAAGACTACTGCAACCACTGTGGTGCAAATATAGATTCCTACTGTTCTACCGCCCATCACAGAAAGTTTTGAAATGTCTTTGAGATCAGAAACCCCTTTGATTAACGAAGCCAAAATCAAAGGCATTGCAATGAGTTTCAATGCGTTGATGAATATTGTTCCAAAAGGTTTAATCCAGTCTGAAATAAAAGCTGGTCCAAAAGAAAGGAGAGAAAAAATGACTCCAAATAGAATACCAGCAAACATACCGATTAAAATTTTCCAGTGTAGGGCTACTTTTTTCATTGGGCTATTTTCGAATCGTTCTGTTGAGTAGGGAGAAATCAGCTAAAACGATTGCTGCCATAGCTTCCACAATAGGCACTGCACGTGGCACTACGCAAGGGTCGTGTCGTCCCTTACCTTGCATGGCAACTGTGTTACCCTCTTTATCAATAGTTTCTTGAGATTGCATGATGGTAGCTACCGGTTTAAAGGCTACATTGAAATAAATATCCATTCCATTAGAAATACCACCCTGTATTCCACCAGAATGGTTGGTTTTTGTTGTTCCGTCTGGGTTAAATAAATCATTATGTGCGCTACCTCTTAGTGAGGCTCCGACAAAACCACTGCCATACTCAAACCCCTTCACTGCATTGATAGAAAGCATGGCATGACCGAGTAAAGCATGCAGTTTGTCAAAAGCAGGCTCTCCTAGCCCTACTGGTACGTTTTGAATTACTGCACTGACAATGCCCCCTACTGTATCTCCAGCTTTGCGCACTTCTTTGATATAGTTTTCCATTTTTTGTGCCATCTCTGCATCTGGACAACGCACTGGGTTTTTTTCTATTTCATCAAAATGTAAATCACTGTAAGGCTTTTCTAGCCCCAAGCTCCCTACTTTAGATACATAAGCAGTAATTTTTATGGGAGACAGAAATTGTTTAGCAATGGCTCCAGCCACTACTCTACTAGCTGTTTCGCGTGCCGAGCTTCTACCTCCACCCCTATAATCGCGAATACCATATTTCTGATCATAGACGTAATCAGCATGTGAAGGTCTATAACTGTCTTTTATATGAGAATAATCTTTTGACTTTTGGTTTGTATTGTGGATGACAAAACCAATTGGCGTACCCGTTGTTTTACCTTCAAAAACTCCAGAATAGAACTCAACTTCGTCTGTCTCCTTTCGCTGGGTAACTATAGCAGATTGGCCGGGTTTACGTCTAATTAAATCATTTTGAATTGCGTCAAAATCAAGTGAAATTCCTGCCGGACAGCCATCAATCACCCCTCCTATTGCAGGACCATGGGATTCTCCGAAAGTGGTGAGTTGAAAAATTTTACCAAAAGTGTTTCCAGCCATATTATATTTTAAAAACACAAATATACAGCAAACTACCGAGCAGAAAGAAAAAGCAAATTATAAAAGCGCCTCATGCAAAATACTAATAGGGTGCTGCGCCTCCACTTGAGTACCATCTTTGATTTGATGCCGGCAACTAGTGCCATTGGCTGCAATTAATGTTTCTGAATTGCTTTTACGTATTGCTGGAAATAGGCGCTCCTCTCCTATTTTCATACTCAGGTCATAGTGATCGGCTTCATAACCAAATGACCCTGCCATACCACAGCATCCAGAATTTATCATCCTTACGGTATAATTTTGAGGAAGATTCAATATGGTGAATGTGTCAGCAGGATTGCCTAGTGCTTTTTGATAACAATGTGCGTGAAATTTTACCGTCTTTGTCGCTTTATGAAATTGCTCAGGAATGATTTGTTGAGCTTTACTTTCCCTAGCTATAAAGGATTCAACAGAGAAGCAGTTTACCGCCAGTTGTTCAGCTGTTTTTTTATCATCTACCAACTTGAGATACTCATCAGTAAAACAATAGAGTGCTGATGGTTCTATAAATAATAGAGGTGTTTCAGCCTTAATTACCCTTGAATATTGTTCAGTGTTTTTTGAAGCTAATTTTTTTGCCTGTTTTAAAAAACCTTTTGAAAGATAGGTCCTGCCACTGGGTGAAAAAGGAAGGGTTTTGATAGCATAGCCTAAACGTGTTAAAAGAGCAAAACTATGCTTGACAATATGGGTTTCAGAATAAAAACTAAATTCATCTACAAACAAATAAATAGTATTTTTATAATTATTTATACTACTGTCATATAATGACTTAATGTTTATTTTTTCAAGTTTAGGTAGAACTCTTTTTGTGCTTATTCCTAAGCTTTTTTTGAGAATTTTTCCAATAAAATTTGAATTTAATATTGCATTTTGAAGCCCTCTAACAGGTTGTGCATATTGATTGATCTTGGGGTAATGGGCAAAAAGTTTATCACGTAATTTGCTCCCGTGAATTTTTTGGTATTGGTAGTTGAATTCGGCTTTGTAGGTAGCCATATCAACACTACTTGGACATTCACTGGCACAGGCCTTACAACTTAGGCATAAGTCAAGCGCTTCCTTTAGTTCTCTACTATCGAATTTATTTTTGGGATCCGATTGGGATAATACTTCGCGAAATACGTTTGCCCTACCGCGAGTACCGTGCAATTCGTCTTTAGTAGCCCGGTAGCTTGGACAGAGGGTTCCTGTTGGAGCAGTTGTTCGACAATTGCCTGCGCCATTACATTTTTCAACTGCTCTAAGTAGTCCCATATCACTTGAAAAATCAAAAAAGGTTGTTGGGTGCTGTTGCATCTGTTCGGGCATAGTCCTAAGATTTTCATCCATAGGCCATGGTTGGACAATTTTACCGGGATTAAAAAGATAATGTGGATCAAATATTTCTTTAACCTTTTGTAGAAGCGCTTTATTTTTTTCTCCTAAGACAATAGGAATAAACTCAGAGCGTACAATGCCGTCACCATGCTCACCACTTAGCGATCCATCATATTTTTTGACTAAGTGCGCCACAGCTTGAGTAATTTCTCTAAAGTCTGTGACACCTTGAGCTGTCTTTAGGTTGAGAATGGGTCTTAGGTGTAATTCACCTGCACCTGCATGGGCATAATAAACCACTTCTTGATTAAAAGAGTCCATTAGTTTTTGAAATTCGGCAATATAGGCTGCCAACTGTGCCACCGGAACTGCAGTGTCTTCAATACAGGCTACTGCTTTTTCATCTCCGATTAGATTTCCTAAAAGTCCCAAACCAGCACTACGAAGGTTATTTGCTGCTGAAATTTCTTCACCCCATAAGGCTACTGTTGCATATGCAAGATTTGATTTTTCAATTGAAAACTTCAAGGCCTCTAATTGTTTCAACAGTATTTCTTTTGAATCATTTCTTAATTCAAGTAGCAATATAGCTTTGGGATCTGCTTGAATAAAAAATCGATTTTTACGGTGCGAAGGGTTTTCAAGGGTACAGTCAAGAATAGTTTTGTCGATTAATTCACAGGTATACAAATGGTGCTCCATGCACGGCACAACAGCCTCCATAGCATTTTGAATAGATTCAAAGTGAACGGCTAGAAGCACTTGTTCTTTTGGAGGCAAAGGATCTAGTTGAAGTGTAATTGCTGTTGTAAATGCCAAGGTTCCTTCACTTCCTGCTAGCAATTTAGCTATGTTAAACACTGGGCCATTTTGATTAAATGGTTTTTGATCGATTAGAACATCAAGGGCATAGCCTGTATTCCGCCTGTGAATAGCTCTATTTGGATAATTCTTTCGAATTTCTTTCTGCACCTCTGTGGGCGATAATAAGTCGGTTAAAGAATTATAAATAGCACCTTCTAAGGTATTCTGTTCTTTTTTTTGCTTGAGCTCATTAGACGATTTAGCCTCAAAAACAGCATCGGTTCCATCTGAAAGTAAAGTTTCTATGCGCAATAATTTATCTCGAGTAACACCATACCGAATGGAGGTTGTTCCAGAAGAATTGTTGCCCACCATCCCTCCTAGCATACAATATGCTGAGGTGGATGTGTTTGGCCCAAAATAAAGTCCATAGGGTGCTAAAAAACGGTTGAGGTCGTCACGTATAACTCCTGGCTGTAAAGTGACTTTTTTTTGTTTAAGGTCTAAAGAAAGTATTTTGGTGAAGTGTTTGGAGACATCAATCACAATTCCATCACCAACACACTGACCTGCCAATGATGTGCCTGCTGTTCTAGGTATAATGCCAATGTTATTCTTTTTGGCAAAAGTTAAAATGATTTTTATATCCTCCTTGTCTTTCGGATAAGCTACTGCAAGGGGGAGTTTCTTGTACACAGAACCATCGGTAGCATAAAGCATTCTATAGTGCTTTTTCCAATAAAGAGCACCTTTCAATTGCCCCCTTAAATGTTTCAAATCAAACTGAGTTTCTATACTCTTCATAAGATTCTGTTCGTTGCTAAATTAGAGATAAGTTTTCCAAATCCTTTTTTAATTTTTAACTTTAAACAGATTTTAAACACATGAAAAAACTTTTACGTTTACCTTTTTTATTACTCCTTGTTTGGAGTTGCAAAACTAATGAAGAGAACTATGAAATTCAAGGTCAAATTGAAATAGCAAACGGAACAACCATTTTCCGGATTGCCGCAGATGATAATAACCAGCCTAAGATACTTGATTCTGTTGCTGTAAAAGAGGGTTCATTTCTGATAAAGGGTCCCATTGAAGAGCCGGATATTAACTTTATTCAGATTCAAGGCCAGCCTGGGAATTTTCCTATCATTTTAGAAGGTGGCAAAATACAGGTAACACTCTATAAAGACAGTTTGTCTGCTTCTATTGCCAAAGGAACGATTTCCAATGATGATTTTATGAAATATAAAGATGAAACCAAGGCTTATATAAAATCGATAAACTCAATTGGCAATGAAATGCAACAAGCCCTAATTTTAAAAGATTCTATCCTTCTAATGGATTTGCGATCAGAATATGATGGAGTACGCCAGCAAATTCAAGACTACGAGATAAATTTCATAAAAAACAATACCAACTCCTATGTTTCAGCGCTAATCTTAGAGCGTTTCGTTGCCTCAAAATCTCTTGTTAAAGACAGTTTAGAACAATTGTACAAGAAATTTTCTGATCGAATTAAAAACACCCCCTCAGGAAGGGTTATTGAAAGTGTATTGAACCAACCTCCTTCTCCTCCAAAAGTTGGCGAGTATGCCCCCCCTTTTGCCGCTCCTACTCCAGACGGTTCGATTCTTGTATTAAAAAATAACCTAGGGCAGGCAACCCTCCTTGAATTTTGGGCAAGCTGGTGTCGTCCTTGCCGTGTTGAAAATCCAAATTTGGTAGCCTTACACAAAAGAATGTCGCCTAAGGGATTTAAAATTATTGGTATTTCTTTAGACAAAAAGAAAAGCAGTTGGCTTCAGGCCATAGAAGATGATGGCTTAACTTGGGATCATGTCTCCCATTTAAAATATTGGGAAGACCCCATCGCAAAGGAATACCATATAAAACAATTACCCGCATCTTTGTTGCTTGACAAAGAAGGAAGAATTGTAGCCACTGATTTAAAAACCAATGAATTAGAAATTCAACTTAATAATTTACTCAATTAATTTTTCTTTCTAAAAAGCCAAAAAACTACAGCTATTGTAGTCAAAGAGAGGTAGATAAGCGTTCGGCTAGCTTCAATAAGAAGATCTGGTTTGAACGTTATTGATAAAACAATACCGCACAAAGCACCCCCTAGATGGGCTGTATGTCCAATATTATCATTTCGCATTTTCATGCCATATAAGGAATATGCCACATAAGCTGCTGCAAATAAATAACCTGGAATAGGGATCGGAATAAAAAAGAGGTATAATTCTAATTCGGGATAAAGTAAAATGGTACTAAATAGAATACCTGAAATGGCACCGCTCGCTCCTACTGCAGCATAATGATTTGACTTTCGGTGATAGTATGAGGCAAAAAGATTGCCTCCCAATAAGCTACAAAAGTAAAGTATTAGAAACCCTCCAACCCCCAAAACTCTCACCACAGGATAGCCAAAGAGATAGAGAGTGAACATGTTAAAAAACAAATGTGCCCAACTCACATGCAAGAAGGCAGACGTAAAATATCTGTAGTTATTTTTAGGTCCCCTAAAAGCAATATCAAATTTAAAACGATCAAAAAATTGAGGGCTGTTAAAGCCTACATAACTAATAATACTATTAACAGCAATTAAAAATCCAACAATTAGTGGCAAGGGAGTTCCCAAATGAACATTTTTACTAAAAGTATAAATTGTTTTGCTCTTGTAATAGTATAATTTAGTTTCATCAGCTTTTCTATATCTTTATTCCCTAATTGTTTTGTCTTGAATGCTGCATTATACTATTTAGCCTATCCTCTGCTTTTTTTAATTTCAATGCTTCCGTTTCCATTGTTTTATGCTTTTTCAGATTTGTTAGCTTGGTTTTTATACCGTATTGTGAGCTACAGAAAGACAATTGTAGAAAAAAATATCCGAATGGCTTTTCCAGAAAAGTCAAAAAAAGAAATCAATCATATAAAACGAGAATTTTATACTCACTTCAGTGATCTCATGCTAGAAATGATAAAAAGTATGAGCCTATCCAAAAAAGCAATGTTGAAACGTTTTCAAGTCAAGAACATTTCGTTGTTAACTCAATTTGAAGAGAAAAATCAAAGTTGTTTTCTTGTTTGTGGGCATTACGCTAGTTGGGAGTGGATGATGTCTTTAGGGTATCATGTTCGACACACAGGTTATGGCATTTACACACCACTCACTAACCCCTATTTTGATCAGCTTGTTCAACGAATTAGAAAAAAGCACAATGCCTATTTGATTTCTCGTTATTCGGTTAGGGAGGTTTTAAAAAAACATCAAGAAACAGGGCATTTAGGCATATACGGTTTTGCAAGCGATCAATCTCCTAGGCCAACCAAAAAAACTTATTGGAGAACCTTTTTAGGGGTTAAAGTACCAGTGTTTACTGGAGCAGAAAGATTAGCTAGAGAATATGACATACCTTTGGTGTATGGAGCTGTAAAACGAATAAAAAGGGGGTATTATGAATTAGAATTTAAACTCTTAAGCAAAAACCCTTTAGAGGAAAAAAAGTATGCCATTACTGATCAATTCACTACATTTTTAGAGCACCAAATTCACGAAAATCCAAGTCACTACTTTTGGACTCACAATAGGTTTAAGTTTGCTTCAATGGATTAGCTTATTGAGAGATTCGTAAAATAAATCAGCTAAAGAAGTTGCTTCTTTTTGTGTTTTAGCCTCGGTATATATTCGAATAATTGGTTCAGTATTCGATTTTCTTAAATGCACCCAAGAGTCATCAAAATCGATTTTAACACCATCCTCTTTGCTTATTTGTTCTTTCGCATAAAGTTGTGCCATTTGATTCATCAAAACATCAATTTTAATATCCTTGGAAAGATTAACTTTAGTTTTTTCCATATAAAAGGCAGGATACTGCTCTTTTAGCTGCGATACTGTACATTTTTTTTCAACCAAAAGGGAGAGGAAAAGGACAATTCCTACAAGAGCATCTCTACCATAGTGAAGATCAGGATATATTACTCCTCCATTACCTTCACCCCCAATTACCGCATTGCTCTTTTTCATGACTTCAACCACATTAACTTCGCCTACTGGACTGGCAAAATAAGATTGTTGATATCGCTGACTTATTTCAGCAAGAGCTCTTGTTGAAGAAAGATTAGAAACCGTTGGCCCTGGTGTTTTTTTGAGCACATAGTCTGCACAAGCTACCAAGGTATATTCTTCACCGAATAAGGTACCCCTCTCATCCATAAAGACCAATCGATCAACATCTGGGTCAACTGCTATTCCAAAATCAGCTTGCTGGGCTACAACCTCTTTTGACAAGTCCTGCAAATGCTTTTTTAGTGGTTCGGGGTTGTGTGGAAAATGACCATTGGGCTCACAATGGAGCTTTACCACCTCAATATCTAAAGCTTCAAGCAATTGAGGAACCGCTATACCTCCAGAAGAGTTCACTGCATCTACAACCACTTTAAATCGTTGTTTGCGTATCTTTTCCACCTCTATAATTGGCAAGGCAAGGGTAGTTTCAATGTGCTGCTTTATAGCGCCTTCTTTTTGTATAATGCTCCCTAAATTTTCTACCGTCGCGAAAGCAATGTTTTTGTTTTGTGCTATTTGAAGTACTTGAGTACCAGATTTAGCATCAATAAATTCTCCCTTATCATTTAACAGTTTTAATGCATTCCATTCTTTGGTATTATGACTTGCTGTTATAATAATTCCTCCCATGGCTTTTTCCCAAGAAACACTTAACGCAACCGTTGGTGTAGTAGAAAGACCTAAATCGAGAACATCAATACCCAAACTCATTAATGTCTGATTGACCAATGTATGAACCATTGGCCCAGAGATGCGAGCATCCCGTCCTGTAACTACCTTTAGGTTTTCTGTTTTTTTTTGAGTTTTTAACCACTGCCCATAGGCTGCAGTATAAAGAACAACATCAATGGGAGTGAAATTTTCACCAGGAGATGCTCCTATAGTTCCTCGAATGCCAGAAATTGATTTTATGAGTGACATGATGGAAAAGTATAAATCTTTCGCTAAGGTAACACAACAGTCATTTTCAACAAGTCTTTTTTTTAATAGTCTTACTTTTATGCAATGAATTTTCTAGCACATGTTTTTTTGTCTGAACATGATTTTGAATTAGCTCTTGGCAATCTAATTGCAGATCAAATAAAAGGGAAAGGTTTTGATCAATTCTCGCCAAAGGTTAAGGCAGGTATTTTATTACATCGCAAAATTGATGATTATACAGATCATCACCCAGCATTTAGGAGTTGTGTCAAGAAACTTTTCCCTAGGTATAGACATTATAGCAGAGTGCTAGTAGATATGTTCTTTGACCATTTTTTGGCCAAAAACTGGCAGCAATATCACAATCAAAAACTAACTGATTTCACTACGCGTTTTTATTATTTTTTACTGAAAAAGGAATATTCTATTCCCGATCACTGTAACCAATTTATTAGCCACTTAGTGAAATACAAATGGTTTGAATCCTACCAGACAATCGAAGGATTAAAAAAGATTCTCACACAAATGGAAAGCCGCACTCAATTTGAATCAAATCTTTCAAAAGGATGTGAAGATTTAGTGAATGATTATTCTTTTTATGAATCACATTTTTCTTACTTTTTACCTAATATTATAGATTATCTTAAGAATAATAATTGATCTAAATGAATAAAAAAAACCTACTTATCCTTTTGCTTGGCCTAGTAATTCTTAAAACTAGTTGTACTAAGCCCTCCATTAAGGCAGCAGTTGTTTCTGCACGGAATGAAGCGTCAGAAATTGGTATTGAGATAATAAGAAAAGGGGGCAATGCTTTTGATGCGACTGTGGCTACTCATATGGCCTTAGCTGTATGCTATCCCAATGCAGGAAATTTAGCAGGTGGTGGCTTTGTGGTTTTTCGAACTGCATCTGGAACAGTAGGCTCACTTGATTTTAGAGAAAAGGCACCCATGAATGCCTTTCGAGACATGTATTTAGATGAGAACAAAAACGTTCTCTCAGAAAAAAGTGTTCTTGGGGGACTATCAGTAGGAGTTCCCGGCGCCGTCGCGGGAATGTATGCTCTTCATCAAAAGCTAGGAAAGTTATCTTGGCAACAAGTGGTTGCTCCAGCAGCAGCACTTGCTAAAAATGGATTTGTAGTTACCTCTAAACAAGCACAAGGCTTAAGCAATAAACGTTCTGAAATTATTTCAATGAATGGGAGCAATACACTCTTTGCTCAACCATTTAAAGCGGGTGACAGTATTCATAATCTACCCCTTTCCATATTATTAAATAAAATTGCTCACAAGGGACCCAATGCTTTTTATAAGGAATCCAATGCTGAAGCAATGGTTGAAAAAATCAATGCTAGTGGAGGAATTTTCTCACTTGAGGATTTAGAAAAATATGAACCCATTTGGAGAGATCCTATACAATTTAACTACAAAGACCTTACCCTCTACTCTATGGGGCCTCCCTCAAGTGGAGGTATTTGTTTAGCTCAAATGTTGGGGATGGTAGAACAATTTCCTATTGACACCTATGGCTTTCATTCTGAAAAAGCCATGCAATTGATGATTGAGGCAGAAAAAAGGTCTTTCGCTGATAGAAGCCTTTATTTAGGCGACAGTGATTTTATTGAAGTGCCAATAAATAAACTTTTAGATTCAATTTATCTTATAAAACGCATGCAATCTTTTGCGTTCGAACAAGCCACTCCTTCAACAGATATTGCTCCAGGTATATTGGTTGCAAAGGAAGCTGATGAAACAACACATTTTTCTATTCTTGACCTCGAAGGAAACGCCGTTGCAGTGACCACAACATTAAATGGCAATTATGGCTCTAAACTCTATGTAGAAGAGGGAGGTTATTTTTTAAATAATGAAATGGATGATTTCAGCAGCAAACCAGGTGTTCCTAATATGTTTGGGTTAGTTGGCGGAACGGCTAATGAAATTGCCCCAGAAAAAAGAATGCTAAGTGCGATGACTCCAACCCTCATAGAAAAGGATGAACAACTCACAATGATTGTGGGTACCCCTGGAGGATCTACCATTATCACCTCTGTTTTTCAAACCATTTTAAATGTTTATGATTTTAAAATGTCGATTCAAAAAGCTGTTGACGCGCCCCGTTTTCATCATCAATGGCTTCCTGATCAAGTGATTCTTGAACCTGAAAAATTCAATGTTCAGATCATTAAAAAACTTCAGCAGAAAGGCCATAATATCATAGAAAAAGAAGCTAGAATTATAGGGAGAGTTGATGCTATTCATATTGATTCGGATGGAAAAATTTCAACTGGCGCTGATGCCAGAGGTGATGATAGAGCAGCTGTTTTAAAGTAAAGCTTTTCCTTTTTTTTTCAGCAACAGATGCGCTAAAAAAAGCTTACTTTTACTGGCTAAATGATGAAAAAGAATTCTGACAATATTGTCATTGAAGGTGCGCGAGCACACAATTTAAAAAACATTAGTCTCTCAATACCAAGAAATCAACTTGTGGTCATCACAGGTCTTTCTGGAAGTGGTAAGTCATCTCTAGCTTTTGACACCATCTATGCTGAAGGACAAAGGCGCTATATGGAAACCTTTTCTGCCTATGTTCGTCAGTTCTTGGGGAATCTGGAGCGCCCTGACGTAGACAAAATTGATGGACTTTCTCCAGTAATTGCTATAGAACAGAAAACAACTTCAAGAAGTCCTCGTTCGACTGTGGGAACTATCACTGAGTTATATGACTATTTCAGATTGCTTTATGCTCGTATTGGCACGGCATACAGTTATCTTTCTAACGAAAAAATGATTCATTATTCAGACGCGCAAATTGTCTCATTAATCATATCAGAATATCTCTCTCAAAAAATCATACTTCTTTCCCCAATCGTGAAAGCTAGAAAAGGACATTACAGAGAGTTGTTTGACAGTCTTTCACGCCAAGGTTTTAGCAAGGTGCGGGTTGATGGAGAATTGCTTGATTTGACTCGGGGTATGAAAGTTGATCGCTACAAAACCCATGATATTGAATTGGTTATTGATCGATTTACAGTAAAAGATGATGCAGATTTTATTAAACGTTTAGAATCTTCATTGACAACCGCCATGGAATATGGCGAAGACGCTGTGATGGTGTATGCCATGGAAAGTGAGAAAACTCGATTTTTTAGTCGAAACTTGATGTGTCCTAGTTCGGGCATTGCCTATCCACAACCTGAGCCAAATACGTTTTCGTTTAATTCTCCTAAAGGGATGTGCCAGCAGTGCAAAGGTCTGGGGATCCGACACGAAATAAACCGCAACAAAATTATTCCAGACGATAGCCTATCTATAGAGAAAGGCGGTTTAGCACCTTTAGGAACACAAAAAAACAGTTGGTCATTTAGACAAATCGAAACGATTGCCAAATGTTTTTCTTTTTCTCTAAAAGATCCTATTCGAAAAATTCCAAAACGGGCTATAGAAATTATACTAACAGGAGGACGAGAAAAATATGATATCCACTCCCCCACATTAGGAATCACTAGAACTTATAAGATAGATTATGAAGGAATAGAAAATTTTATTCGTTCTTCTTTTGAAAATAATGATTCCCGTCCAATTAAGCGGTGGGCAGGTGAATTTATGGAACCTCACGATTGCAAAAACTGCAAAGGTACTCGCTTAAGAAAAGAAGCACTCTATTTTAAAATTGAGGAGAAAAGTATTGCGCAGATTAGCCAAATGGATCTTATCGAATTACAGAATTGGGTTCAAGAGTTGCCTAAAAAACTGTCTGAAAACGAACAAAAAATTGCAAGTGAAATTTTAAAAGAAATCAATACACGGCTTCAGTTTTTATTGGATGTTGGATTGGGCTATTTACAGCTCAATCGTTCCTCTAAATCATTGTCTGGAGGTGAGGCTCAACGCATTCGGTTAGCCACGCAAATTGGCTCACAACTGGTGGGCGTATTATACATTCTGGACGAGCCAAGCATTGGTCTGCATCAAAGAGACAATGAAAGACTCATTCAATCGCTGTGTTCATTGCGAGATCTTGGAAATTCTGTAATCGTTGTTGAACATGACAAAGACATGATGCTAAAAGCTGATTATTTGATTGATATGGGACCCTTTGCTGGAAAAAGAGGTGGTGAAATAATTTTACAAGAATCACCAGAAAATATAATTGGTACTGACAGCGTGACTGCAAAATATATTAGTGGAGAACTAGAAATACCTATTCCAACCAAACGTAGAACAGAAAATGGCAATGCATTACATCTATACGGTTGCACAGGAAATAATTTGAAAAATGTAAGTGTCCAATTTCCTTTAGGCATTATGATTGGGGTGAGTGGTGTTTCTGGAAGTGGCAAATCAAGCTTAATTAATGAAACCCTCTATCCTATTTTAAATCAATATATTTATAAGGGTGTTCAAGTTCCTCTGGGGTTCAAAAAAATTGAGGGCCTAGAACATATTGATAAAGTTGTGGATATCAATCAAAGCCCAATTGGAAGAACACCTAGAAGCAACCCTGCCACTTATTGTGGTGTTTTTAGTGAGATAAGAAGTTTGTTTGCTGCCACACCAGAAGCCCAAATTAGAGGGTATAAACCCGGTCGATTTAGTTTTAATGTTGTTGGTGGTCGTTGTGAAACTTGTCAAGGTGGGGGTATGCGAGTGATTGAAATGAACTTCTTACCAGATGTATATGTTGAATGTGAAACTTGTCAAGGCAAACGTTTTAACAGAGAAACGCTAGAGATTCGTTTTAAAGGCAAATCCATTGCTGATGTATTAGAAATGTCAATCAACGAAGCCTGTCAATTTTTTGAGAGTATTCCAAAAATTTACAGAAAGCTAAAAATGATTCAAGAAGTTGGTCTAGGCTATATTACCCTAGGTCAATCTTCAACAACCCTTTCTGGAGGAGAAGCGCAGCGTGTAAAATTAGCGTCAGAATTAGGAAAAAAAGACACAGGTAAAACCTTTTATATCTTAGACGAACCCACAACAGGGCTCCATTTTGAAGATATTAGAGTGTTGTTAGAAGTTTTAAATTTATTGGTTGAAAAAGGAAATACAGTATTAATAATAGAACATAACCTGGATGTTTTAAAGCAAGTAGATTATTTGATTGATATTGGTCCAGAAGGAGGCCAACAAGGTGGTCAAATTGTTGCTACAGGGACCCCTGAAGAGGTTATCCATTCAAACCAAAGTCATACTGCTCATTTTTTAAAAAAGGAACTTATAAAGTCAAAACAATTAGCATAAATGAGCAAAGGAAAAAGTAAAAAATGGAGCGAAGTAAAAGCCAATGATTCTTGGGCATTGTTCAAAATCATGAGCGAGTTTGTGGAAGGATATGAGACAATGAGTGCCATTGGTCCTTGCATTTCAATTTTTGGCTCTGCACGAACTGAACCCAAAGACCCCTACTTTAAGCTGACTGTGGAAATCGCAAAGATGCTTGTAGAGCTTGGCTATGGAGTTATAAGCGGAGGCGGACCAGGCATTATGGAAGCTGCCAATAAAGGAGCCAAAGAAGCTGGCGGAAATTCAGTGGGGTTAAATATTGAACTTCCTTTTGAACAGAAGAGTAACCCCTATATAGACCCTAAGTATCTTATCAATTTTCAATATTTTTTTGTCCGCAAAGTTATGTTTGTCAAATACGCGCAGGGTTTTATTGTCATGCCAGGAGGTTTAGGCACTCTAGATGAATTATTCGAAGCGTTGACCTTAATTCAAACAGAAAAGGTAACTCGCTTTCCAATCATTTTGGTAGGGTCATCTTACTGGTCTGGTTTATTGGATTGGATTCAAAACACCCTTTTAAAAGAAAAGAATATTAGCCCTGAAGATCTTTCATTAATCGAAATTGTTGACACTCCTGATGAGATAAAAGAGTGCATTGAGAAATTCTATAGTCATGAAAACTTTAAACCTAATTTCTAATACATGTTTAGATGTTATTGTGTTTTGTTCTTCCTGCTTGCCCTAAAATTAGTAGCACAAGATGCACAAACACAATATTTGATACAAGTCGAGTTAGACAAAAATGCTGAATTTCTTACCGTGTCTCAAACCGTTGTTTGGACAAACTCAACAGCTGAAAAAGTCAATATCATTCAACTAAATGATTGGTCCAATTCTTTCAAGGATACAGAAACTCCACTTTCACAACGTTTAATTGAAGAATATGACAGAAGCTTCTATTTAGCCCCTAAAACAAAAAGAGGATATACTGATATAGAAAAAATTACTTCGAACAATAGTGATCTTGTTTGGCTTCGAGATCGAAAAAGTCAAGATCAAATGACTCTGTATTTACCAAAATATGTGGAGCCTAATGACAACATATCTCTTCATTTTAATTATCGTGTGAAAATTCCAGATGACCGTTTTACAGGATTTGGAAAAAAAGATGATCAAGAAATTAGATTGCGACATTGGTTTATTGCCATTGCTCCAATAATCAATGGAAAATGGGCACAATACAGCAACCTAAATTTAGATGACAACAGTCATCATCCATCAGATTTTAAGATTGACTTTACCTACCCTGATAGTTTTGATTTAGAGTCTAACCTCAGCACCATTCAAATTAATTCCAAAAAAAACAACACTACACAACACTTTTACGGTGAAAAAGAAACTAAAGCGCAATTCATTTTTACTAAAGAAAAGAAAATTAAAGAATATCAACTTAGAGACGGTACTACTATAGTGACTGATTTAAATTCTGAAGCACTCAACCCTTCTACCCACCTAGAACGCATAGAAAATATCCATAAATTCATTCATGAGTATTTACCTGCTTATCCACATAAAAAAATCTTAATTTTAAAAAGAGATTACTCTAAAAATCCTTTTTATGGACTGAATTTTCTGCCTACTTTTCTTCATCTTTTTCCAGATCATTTTGATTTTGAAATAGAGTTTTTAAAAGTCTATATATGGAACTATCTAGATGAACAACTTCAAATAAATAAAAGGAAAGACCACTGGATTACTGGAGGACTTGAAACCTTTTTGATTATTAAATATATAAAAGACAATTATCCAAATCAGAAGTTTTTGGGCTCCCTTTCTGATTTTCCTTATCTAAAAAGATATAAGTTGTCAGACCTGCATTTTAATGATAGCTTTTTGTTTTTTTATGAATGGACACAAAGTAACAACCTTCAGCAAGCTGACAGAGTATCTAAAGATTCTCTTCTAAAGTTCAACGAGCAAAAGGCCACACCCTATCATGTGGGCGTCGGATTGCGGTTTCTAGAATCCCTAGTTGGAAATCAAGCATGGCAAGGGGTGATTTATGATTATATATCAAAAAAAGGAAGCTTAGATTTACAACCCATTTTTGAAGAAAAAACCAATCAAAAAGCTAAATGGTTTTTTGATGAGTATACAAGCAATCGTGTGCCTCTTGATTTTCAATTTAGTAATTTGATCAAGAATGAAAATCAATATCAAATTACACTTTCTGAAAAGAAAGGGAGAAATGCGCCCGTTCAAGTGGGTTGGATAAAAAAAGATTCTGTTGTAAAGACCAAGTGGATTCGACTTACCTCAAAAGACACTATTTTAAAATGGAAACCAAACGATGCAAATTATATCGCTATCAATCCACTAGTAAATTTTCCAGAAACAAATAAGAAAAATAATTGGAAAACTTTAAAGACACCATTGGGTATCAAGCCGCTAAGTTTACGATTTGTCAAAGACATAGAAGACCCTGGTCGCAATCAACTGTTTTTTAATCCCATCACTGATTTTAATGCCTATGATGGAATTACGATTGGGGTTCGGCTCTTTAATGGTCGCCTAAAAAAACAATTGTTCAATTATGAATTTTCTCCTCATTATTCTTTTTTAGAAAAATCATGGGTAGGTCATTTTAGACTGGGCACCTATTTTTATAACAACTATTCTAATAATTATTTAACAACTTTTCAATTATTAGGGAGTAGTTATCATTACAATTCAGATTTAAGGTATGTCACATTCACTCCCCATTTGGCGTGGTATTTTAGAACTCCTGATTTTCGGTCTAATAAAAGAAAATTATTAAGTGTTTCGTGGTATAATGTCTTTCGAGAAAAAGATCCTGAAATAGAAAAGTCACCTGACTATAGCGTATTGAATTTAAGGCATATTCACTCCAACAAAGGTGCGTTAAAACATTTTACATCCAATAGCAGCCTTGAATTTTCAAATCAATTTGGAAAAATTCAATGGAGCGTAGATTACAGGAAACTTTTCCCGAGCGGAAGACAGTTTGGAGTTCGTTTTTTTGCAGGCAAATTTTTATGGTATAACGTTGAGAACACATCCTATTTTGATTTTAATTTAAATCGACCTACAGACTATTTGTTCCAATATAACTATTTAGGTCGTTCTGAGACTAGTGGGGTTTATAGCCAGCAATTTGTTATAGCAGAAGGAGGGTTTAAGTCGAAATTTGAAAATGCTACCTCAAATAATTTTATGTTCAGCACTAACCTGACCATGGGCATTTGGAAATGGATAGAAGCCTACGCAGATTTTGGTGTGATTAAAAATAGAAACGTAGATCTTCAAGGATATTTTGATAGTGGCGTTCGACTAAACCTTGTCCCAGATTATTTAGAACTCTATCTACCTTTTGCCTCATCAAATGGGTTAGACCTCACTCAATCACGCTATGCGACAAAAATTCGTTTTGTACTCACACTAGATCCAAAGGCATTAACAGGATTATATGCTCGCAAATGGTTCTGATAGGCTATAATTAGTTGGTCTTCAACTACATAGTGATGAGATCTATGAGCTAGTATAAATTTTGTATTTTAGTAGGCTTTTATGAAGGAAAAATCTGAAAATATAAGTTCTTCAATTTCCTTTGAAGATTTTAAAAACCAAATTTTAGCAGATTATAAAACAATCGTTCTCAGTAGAGAATGCAGCTATTTGGGAAGAAAAGAAGTACTCTCAGGCAAAGCCAAATTTGGTATTTTTGGTGATGGAAAAGAATTACCACAGGTTGCCATGAGCCACTTTTTTGAAAAGGGTGACTTTCGATCAGGCTATTATCGCGATCAAACACTTCTGTTTGCGCAAGAAAACCTTACCCCTGAACAATTGTTTGCTGCACTTTATGCGGACCTTGATTTAACTAGAGAGCCCATGTCTGGTGGAAGACAAATGGGAGCCCATTTTGTTACCCCTTTTGTGGATGAGAATGGTAACTGGCTGCCCCTTAAAGAGATGAAAAATCACAGTTCGGACATTTCACCTACAGCGTCACAAATGCCTAGATTGGTTGGCTTAGCTCAAGCCTCAAAGCTATTCAGAGAAATCCCATTCAAAGGACTTAAAGAACATTCTAATCATGGAAATGAAATAGCTTGGGGTACTATTGGTAATGCAAGCACCAGCGAAGGTGTTTTTTTTGAAGCTATAAATGCCGCAGGGGTACTTCAAATCCCAATGGTGGTCAGTGTTTGGGATGATGACTATGGTATTTCAGTACACAATAAAGATCATACAACTAAAGAAAGTATATCAGAAGCCTTAAAAGGATTTCAACGCACTGAAACAGCAGCAGGGCTAGAAGTGTTAGAAGTAAAAGGATGGGACTACTCAGCACTAATAAACACTTATGATTATGCTTCACAACTGGCCAGAAAAGAGCACGTTCCTGTTTTGATTCATGTGAAGGAACTCACCCAACCTTTGGGTCATTCTTCTTCTGGGTCTCATGAACGATACAAATCTGAAGAAAGGCTTAAGTGGGAAAAAGAGTACGACTGTAATGTAAAGATGAGAGCTTGGGTTTTAGCCAATGGGATTGCCACTGAAGAGGAACTGATTTCTATTGAAAGTGAATTAAAAACACAGGTTAAAAAGGCCCGTAGAAAAGCATGGAATGATTATCAAAATCCTGTTCTTAAAACTAAAAAAGCATTTATCAGTTTTTTAGAGAGTTTCAAAAATAAAATAGGCAACGACCCCAAAATGCATCTTATCAAAAAGAGCCTAGACCTAAACCCAGAACCTTCCTTTCGTGATGTGGTGGCGGGGGCCCGTCAATTGAGAGCTGTTCTGACAAATTATCCAAACATAAATACTCAGCAATTTGATGAATGGAGGACAACTTTAATAAATGGGTTGAAAGAAAAAATCTCTTCAAAACTTTATACCGTTTCTAAAGAAGAAATTATTGCTATGGAAACCACTCTACCAACTTATAGTGCTGATGCGCCAATGGTTGATGGCAGAATTATATTAAGGGATAACTTTGAAGCCCTCCTTAAAAAAGATGAAAGAGTTTTTATTTTTGGTGAAGATGTTGGTAAAATTGGAGATGTAAATCAAGGATTAGAAGGCTTGCAGAAAAAATTCGGACCCTTGCGTATTGCAGATACGGGTATTCGTGAAGCTACTATTATAGGTCAAGGAATTGGACTCTCTCTTCGAGGCCTCCGTCCTATTGCTGAAATTCAATATTTAGATTATATATTATACTGTATTCAGATTTTAAGTGATGATTTAGCATCTTTGTGTTATAGAACTAATGGACAGCAATTTGCACCTTTAATTATTAGAACAAGAGGGCATCGTTTAGAAGGCATCTGGCACTCTGGATCACAGATGGGTGGAATGATACATTTACTCCGTGGGATACACATTTTAGTGCCAAGAAACATGACTCAAGCGGCCGGTTTTTACAATACTCTTCTTGCGCTAAATCAGCCAGCAATTCTTGTAGAATCTTTAAATGGTTATCGTCTGAAAGAAAAAATGCCCAATAATTTGGGAAAATATAAAATTCCTTTAGGAGAAATTGAGTGTTTGCAAGAAGGAAATGACATCACAGCAGTATCCTATGGCTCTACACTTAGAATTTTGTCTGATGCAGCCAAAACATTGCAGCAATATAATATTTCTATTGAGGTAATTGATATCCAAACCCTGATCCCATTTGATTTAGCGGAAAATATTGTTTTAAGTATTGCCAAAACAAATCGTTTACTTATTGTTGATGAAGATGTTCCTGGAGGTGCCTCTGCCTACATCTTACAGCAGCTTTTAGAAAAACAAAAAGCATTTAAGTATTTAGACAGTCCTCCTAAACTATTAGCGGCTAAAGCACACCGGCCAGCCTATGGAAGTGATGGTGATTATTTCTCTAAACCGTCTCATGAAGATATTTTTGAAGCAGCTTATGCAATGATGCATGAATCTGACCCTCAAACGTATCCTGCACTTTAGAGTGTGAAAATCCGTAGTAGAAGGTCTTTTAAAATTGCACCATGTTGATTGTGTCCTCCAGTTATACCCTTAGACTTTAAATCAGCTTGAAAAATCACATGAAGAGCCTGGCTCGTTTGTCGCATACTGAAATATTTAGCTGCCTCTTGATAGTCTTTCACAAAGTAGGGGTTGATTCCAAGCACGCTGGCTGCCTCTGTTTTCTTTAGAAGTCCATGATATTTTAAAAGCTTCTGGAAAAAACTATGAAGAGTCCCTAGTGTAACAGGCAATGGATGATTTTTACTGTTTCTAGACATATATTGTACTATCTGAAAAGATCTGGAAATATTTCTAGTTCCAATGGCATTTTGTAATTCAAAGGTATTGAAGTCTTTACTCAGTCCGATATGCTTCTCCACCAACGCTGATGTTATTTCCTCACCCTCAGCTAAAATAAGTTTAAACTTTTCAAGCTCTTTGTCGATTTTAAGTAAATCAGAACCCAAATAATCAGCCAATAAAACTAACGCTTTAGGTGAAATAGAAAGCTTGTGTTTTTTAGTTTGCGATTGAATCCATTTTGGGATTTGATTATCATAAAGAGGCCTGAAAGATAATACCACTCCTGCTTTTGAGGCTAACTGATGAAGTTTTTTTCGTTTATCAAAACTTCGGTGTTTATAGCAAAAAACAATGATTGATTGAGGTTGTGGATTTTCCAAATAAGAAGCTATAGGATCAAGTGATTGATTGATATATTGAGCTTCTCTCACCACAATGAGATGAAATGTTGAAAGCATTGGAAATCTTTTAGCAGTATCAATAATTTCAACCGCTGTGGTATCCTTTCCATAAAATAAACTATAATCAAAATCTTTGGTTTCTTCAGTCACCACCTGATTATAGATTGCTTTTTCTATAGAATCAATAAAATAGGCTTCAGTACCAGAAAGCAAATAAAAAGGGGCTATCTGATTTTTATTTATTTGGTTTATTACGGTTTCAAAAGTTTGCATTCATTATTTTTTTGCAATTTTATTGCATGCTAAAATTAAATTTTCCTGACTGTGATATTAAAGTCAAACTTAAGCAAAATAAGCCCTATGTGTTTGATGTAGTCAGAAAAAAATGGATACGGCTTACGCCTGAAGAATGGGTTAGAACGCATTGTATTCAATTTCTTAATCAACAAAAAAACTTTCCTATAAGTCTTCTTCGAATTGAACAACAGTTCAATGTGTTTGATCGTCAAAAGCGGTTTGATCTGATCGCTTGTAATTCTAGGCAAGAACCACTAGTGCTTGTAGAATGCAAATCACCTGAAGTGAAAATTAGGCAAAACACCTTCGATCAACTGTCACGCTACAATGTAGTTCTAAAAAGTCCTTATAGTATGATCACCAATGGTTTGAATCACTATTTTTACACCGTTAACTTTGATAATCAATCTTTTCAATTCATTGAAGAATTACCCAACTATAACGAATTAAAATAAATTAATGGAGGCAGTTGCTATTGTTCTTTTGAATTATAACGGGATAGGCTTGCTCAAAAGGTTTGTTCCACAACTTGTTGAAAATAGTGATCAGCATCCTATTTACCTCATTGACAACGGATCAAGTGATGATTCCATTGATTGGGTTAAAAATAATTATGCTACCATTCATTGCATTCTACTAACTGAAAATTTAGGCTATGCTGAAGGCTATAACAAAGGGCTAAAGCAAATAAAAGCATCCCTTTATATATTATTGAATACTGATGTCTGGGTAACTAAAAATTGGATCGCCCCGATGTTAGATCATTTCAAATCTCACCCCAATACGGCGATAGCGCAACCACATATTGTTGACTATACAAATAAAACTTATTTTGAATATGCAGGAGCTGCAGGTGGATTTATAGATCAGTATGGTTTCCCTTATTGTAGGGGACGCATTTTTAAGCATTTAGAAAAAGATAATGGCCAATACAACGTTAAGGCTCGTGTTTTTTGGGCCAGTGGGGCTTGTTTTTTTGTTCGTAGAAGTGTTTTTGAAGATTTAGGAGGATTTGATACTACTTTTTTTGCCCATCAAGAAGAAATTGATCTTTGTTGGAGAGCTCAAAGAAAAGGGTTAGCTATTTATGCCATCGGTGATTCAAAAGTCTATCACTTAGGTGGGGGCACATTGAGGCAATCTGCAACTAAAGTATATCTAAACCATAGGAATTCCCTTTACTTATTGATCAAAAATCTTCCTTCAAAGCAACTCTTTGCGACACTATTGGTGCGGATGCTTTTAGACGGTTTGGCTGGTGTTTTTTATTTCATTCAAGGCAAATGGAGTTGTACAATGGCTATAATTAGAGCACATGTGGCCTTTTATAAAAACAGTGCCTCTTTTTTTCGGCAAAGACCCAAATCGATTCCAAAACACAACTACTTTAGAGTAAAAAGTATTGTTTTTGAACATTATTTAAGAGGGATAAAAAATTTCGATCACTTAAAGCACTAGAAAATTGGAATTTTTCATTTATTTTGCATATAAGTAATTTAAAAATATAATTCAATGAAAAAAGTAGCAGTTATTGCACTATTTGGAGTTTTGATAACTTCTTGTGTTTCCCAGAAAAAATATACTGAGTTGGAAGAACTTCAACAAAACACAAAAAGTTTATTAGATGCTACCACAGTAAAATTAAATTCTTGTAACGAAGAAAAAGAAGCTGCAGAAGCCAGCTTAGCTTCATTGAGAGAACAAAATAAATTTCTTCAAGCAAACAATCAAGACTTAATTAATAATATTGGTAACCTCACTACACTCTCCAAAAAAGGAGCTGAAAATTTGGAAAAGTCACTTGAAAGCATGCAAGAAAAAGATTTGCGTATTCGAACTATGCAAGAAGCCATGACCAAGAAGGACTCAGTAACTCTCGCCTTAGTGACAAGTCTAAAAGGTGTGTTAGGAAATATGAGTGATGAAGACATCCAGATCAATGTTGAAAAAGGGGTTGTATATGTCTCTATTTCTGATAAATTATTATTTAGAAGCGGAAGCCATACTGTTACCAAAAGGGCTAAGGAAGTACTTGGAAAAGTAGCTAAGGTAGTAAATGACAAACCAGAATTAGAATTTATGGTTGAAGGTCATACTGACAATGTTCCTATCAAGCTTGATGATATCAGTGACAACTGGGACTTAAGTGTTAAGAGAGCTACTGCAGTAATTCGAATTTTACAAAATGACTTTGACGTAGCACCTGAACGTATGACAGCAGCTGGAAGAAGTTATTATATGCCTGTGGCAGACAACGACACTGCATCCAATAGAGCAAAAAACAGAAGAACACGAATTGTAGTTCTACCAAAAATCGATCAGTTTTATGATTTGATAGCTCAGGGTATGAACTAAAACT
>OZSS01000093.1_pt1 | contig 37654 bp, 40 predicted proteins | sample 1779911 | NCBI WGS metagenome assembly OZSS01 (sample SAMEA2603589, study PRJEB24840) | metagenome | biome: Water; feature: Photic zone; material: Seawater sample | place: Mediterranean Sea | collected 2013-11-12 | depth 10 m
TTTGTACCTAGTCCCGAAAATTTTCAAGGAAGCAAGATAGAAGCGGCTAAAAGATCTCTTGAATATATGGGTTTAAGGCCAGGCCAAAAATTACAGGATATAGAGGTAGATGCCGTTTTTATTGGCTCTTGCACAAACGGACGAATTGAGGACCTAAGAGAGGTCGAGAAAATTGTTAAAGGAAAGAAAGTGAAGAGTGGAATAAGAGCTATGGTGGTTCCAGGGTCGGGATTGGTAAAAAAACAAGCAGAAGAAGAAGGAATAGCAAGCACACTAAAAGAAGCAGGTTTTGACTGGAGAATGCCGGGTTGCTCAATGTGCTTAGCAATGAACCCTGACCAGCTATTGCCTGAAGAAAGGTGTGCTGCTACGTCAAATAGAAATTTTGAGGGACGTCAAGGTCGTGGGGGACGCACCCATTTAATGAGTCCGGCAATGGCAGCAGCGGCAGCAATTACTGGTCGATTGACGGATGTAAGAGATATTTAAGTGAAAGTTTTTCATGGAAAAGTTTAAGACCCTAGAAGGCATAGCGGCTCCGATGCCTTTAATTAACATTGACACTGATATGTTAATACCCAAGCAGTTTCTAAAAACTATAAAAAGAACGGGTCTCGGTAAGAACCTTTTTTTTGAAATGCGATATGATCAAAATGGAAATGAGATTAAAGACTTTATTTTAAACAGCGAACATTATTCAAAAGCCTCAATTATAGTTGGAGGAGCTAATTTTGGTTGTGGCTCATCAAGAGAACATGCACCTTGGGCTCTTTTAGATTTTGGAATTAAGTGTATTATATCAACAAGCTTTGCTGATATATTTTTTAACAATTGCTTTAAGAACGGGATACTGCCAATTATTGTATCTGAAGAAAGGCACAAAAGCCTTATACTGGACGCAGATATTGTAAAAACATCCTACATGAAAATTGATCTTGAAAATCAAAAAATTATTCGCAGCAATGGAGATCAGTTAGACTTTGAAGTTGATGAATTTAAAAAATATTGTTTGTTAAATGGCTTAGACGATATTGGGTTAACACTAAAAAACTCCGATAAAATAAAAGACTTCGAAAAAGATTATTCTGATAAATTTAGCTGGGCTTGAAAGGGTACAATTGATGTTTTCTTTGCTTATTCTTCCAGGAGATGGGATTGGTCCAGAGGTGATGACTGAGGTTAAGCGGGTTATTAACTGGTTTCAGGATAGGCGCGGTTTAAAAATAAATATTGAAGAAGGTTTAGTGGGAGGAGCCTCATACGATACACATGGAATTCCTCTGACAGAAGAGATGTTAAAAAAAGCATTAGAAGTCGATGCCGTTCTACTGGGAGCAGTCGGCGGCCCTAATTACGACAACCTAAGCTTTGATTTGAAACCAGAGCGTGCACTTTTGAAACTGAGAAAGGAGCTAGACCTGTTTGCCAATATCCGTCCCGCTCAATGTTTCGATGCATTAGCTTCATTCTCTTCATTAAAGAAAGACATAGTTTCTGGACTGGACATTGTTATTGTGAGAGAGCTTACATCCGGTATTTATTTTGGAGAGCCTCGCGGCATACATACTGATGGTTCGAAAGAGAGAATTGGTATAAATACTCAAAGGTACACCGAATCTGAGATCCGAAGGGTAGCAATAAGTGCTTTTGAACTTGCCTTAAAAAGAAATAGAAAAGTCTGTTCTATGGAAAAAGCTAATGTTATGGAGAGTGGCGTTCTCTGGCGAGACGTTGTTAATGAAGTCCATGCCGATTATAAAGAGGTGGAGTTGAGCCATATGTATGCTGACAATGGAGCAATGCAGTTAGTAAGAGATCCTAAACAGTTTGATGTAATTGTTACTGATAATTTATTTGGAGATATATTATCTGATTGCGCAGCTATGCTTACAGGTAGTTTGGGGATGCTTCCATCAGCGAGTTTGGGTAACAAAAAAGAAAATGGATTACCTAGAGCAATGTATGAACCAGTACATGGTTCAGCACCAGATATTACTGGTCAATCAAAAGCTAATCCTATAGCCTGCATCTTGAGCTTTTCAATGGCATTAAGGTACTCATTTTCAGACCAACAAAATGCTGATCTTCTTGAGAAATGTATAGAAAAGGTCCTTGCGAGGGGATATAGAACTCCAGATCTCATGATGGGAGATAAAGGCCAGCTTTGTTCAACAACTGAAATGACAGACAAAATACTAGCGGAGTTGGAGGCAAGTTAGTATCTATCTGCCCATCCAACCACCGTCCACATTTAGTAACTCCCCATTGACATAACTAGATGCATCAGAAGCTAAGTAAACTGCAGCGCCCGCCATATCGTCGATGGTGCCCCATCTTTTCATTGGTATTCTTGCCATTAGGTCAGCAGACCTAATTTTATCTTCTCGAAGAGCAGAGGTAATATCGGTTACAACATAGCCTGGAGCAATAGAATTAACATTTATTCCCTTATCTGCCAGCTCATTCGAAAGAGCTTTCGTAAGTTGTGCTATTCCCCCTTTAGAGGCAGTATAACTGGGAACAAATAATCCGCCTTGGTAAGATAAAATTGATGCTGTAAAAATAATTTTACCCCAACCTTTTTCTACCATTTTCCGGCTCAGTTCGCGTGCAAGAATAAATTGAGATGATAGATTAATTTCTAGTATCCTATCCCAATGATCATCACTATGCTCCTTGAGTTCCGTTCTAATTAATGAGCCTGCATTGCTTACAAGAATATTTGGTTCTAAATTATTTTTACCCAGTTCCTTTAAAAAGCTATGCGTATTTTGTCTTTCAGAAAAATCGCAGTTGAAGTAATGGAAATTTTTGCCGATAGATGTAACGTATTTTTCAATCTCACTGCCTTTTTCTAAAGTTGAACTGACCCCAATTATATCAGCTCCCGCTTCTGCCAGGCCCTTAGCAATCCCAAAGCCTATACCTTTGCTACATCCAGTTACTAGAGCAGTTTTTCCATCGAGTTTAAACTTGTCTAAAATTGCCATTGTTATTTCCTCTTTTATTTTTCACAATACTCTAAATATTTAACTAACTTATTTTTTTCGCCCATCAATTCAGTAGCGAACTCTATTATACTACCGGTCTGTTTCTGGAATTCCTGAAGTCCGGCTTCCAACCATCTTCCATCAACCTTCAACAACTCTTTAACTCCTATTTTATTTATCTCCTCAGTTACTTTTTTAGTAGGTTTGTATTGCTTATTTGATAGCATGTAGTCCTCAAATATGTGGCGCTGACTTACTCCAAATAGACTCAAAATTAAAGCTGCAGCAAAACCAGTTCTATCTTTTCCTGCTGTGCAATGAAATATTATTCTAGCACCTGAGTTTTTAAATAATATTTTAAAGAACTCTTTGAAAGTATCTAAGTTTTCAATAGTGTACTTTCTGTAGGCCTGTTTAAAAATTTCATTCAAATCTGTTTTTTGTGCGTTTCCTTTATTTAATTCTTTTAATAGCTCAGTAACTTTTGGCTCAACTGGTAAATGAACTCTATTTTTTAGAAGTTTTTTGGGTAAGATCGTTGGATTTTTTTTTGCCTCATTAACTCCTCTAAAGTCTATGATTAATGAATCTTTATTAGAGATTAGTTGTTTTTGAGCCTCAGTGCTAAGGTTAATAGGAGCCGCGCACCTGATAAATAAGTTATCTCTAATCGTATTATTGGTCTGTGTTTTCTTATTCCCTAAGTCTCTAAAATTGTTAACGAAGTTTATTTTTTTATCCGAATTAATCATATTATTTGCTGGGTTTTCGTTCTATTATAGTTTAGTAAATGAACTTTTTTAACAACAAGGGAGGGAACGTTGACAGTAATAGTAACATCTACTTATAAGCCTCATCCAGGAAAAGCAAGGCTTGTTTTATCGAATATGAAAGAAAATGTCGAAGCCTTTGGTGCTATGGGTATGACCTGTAGGATATCTAGAGTAATCTTTGGACCAGATACTGGGTCACTGGTTTTTTCTTTTTTTTCTGAAAACTTTAGTGGAGCTATGGGAAATGCAGAAAAGATTTTTTCAAGCGAAGTATGGGCTAAAATTCAAATGCGTTTAGATGACAACCCATCATCTGAACTTGTTATGCCCCCAAATATATTTAGAACAGTTGCCGGAGAAATGAGCGCTACGCACAGAGTTATAAACTATAGATGGTATTTGATGAAAAGGGATAAAGTTGCGGAAGCGCTGGAAATGTTTTCTGAGGTAAAAAGTCTGTGCGAAAAAGTTGATATAAACCCTGTAATGATTGCTCCAGTTACTGGAGAACCGATGAGTAGCCTAGTTGTTATGTATGGTGCAAAATCCTTAGCACATGCTGGCGAAGCGTTAGATGGTATGGGAATGGGTCAGGAAATGCAGCAAATAGTTGCAAAAGCAGCGTCTCTCGGTGAGCTTCACCGGGCATGGATGACTGTTCCTGCAGACTAATAGTAGATGAGCCTAGCTTTTTATCTTTAGAGATGAGCTAGGCTCTTTTTATTTGACCAATATTAAAACCAATCACCTCAGACAGTTGTCCTGCCGTAAGACCAGCACCGTTTTGTGAGATTAGATATCTGGCACACTGTGTTTGGAGGAATACGGAACTCCTAAAAGGTGTGAGCGAACCTGAACTCCACAGTCCGGCAATAATGCCCGCTAACACGTCACCCATGCCGGCTGTTCCGAGCCAGCCATTTGAAAACAAATTTATCCAAAGTCTTTTTTCTTCAGATACTAGAGTTCCAGGCCCCTTTAGAATCCAGTCCCCTCCATACAATTTCTTTAGTTTAATAATATTAGACCACTTATCAGAGAAATCGTCTCCAAGAAGTTTCTTCACCTCTCCCTTATGAGGTGTTCCGACCCATGGAGCTATTCTTTTTTTTGGCTTTATTCTGGACAACCAGTCTAAGCCATCGGCATCTAGAATAATATTTAGATCAGTATTCCACAAAAATTCAATTTCCTTATCGAACTGTTTGCCAAGCCCTGGACCTATGATTGCAATGCGCATATTTTTATCTAAAACCGATTTTATCGAATTAACGCAAGGTTCTATTTGAATCAGCTCTGGGGGTCTTTGCAGTTTGTCAGTATCTGAAGCCCAAAACACTTTACCTGCCCCTGATCGCAAAGCAGAAATGCACGCCAGTATTCCTGCACCCTCCATTGATTTAGACCCACCCAGACAAATTAATGACCCTCTTGAGCCTTTGTGAGCAGAGCTGGATAAATTAGGGAAATGAGCTTTATCTCTCGAGATAGACGTCATATCTGGGTTATAGAAAGTTTTATTTATGCTTAAATTATCAAAATAAATATTGCCTGTGTAATCAGAAGCTTCGTCAAAAAATAGTCCAGGCTTTAAGGTTAGAAAGGAGATGGTTGTTGTTGCTTGAACTGCTTTATTAAAAATATTTCCTCTTGAGCCGTGAAGGCCACTAGGTATATCTAGAGATAAGATTTTTTTTGACTTTGAACATTGCAGATAGTTAACAGCACTTAGATAGTTTCCTGCAAGGTTCCTCTTTAGACCTATTCCAAATATGGCATCAACATACCAATCCGCTTTTGGTATGACCTTGGTATTATATTTCTTAATATTGACTTCTAGATTAAGGCAGAGTCTGTAAGCCTGTGTCTCAGGACGATTTTTATGGTCAAGGTCAATGACGTGTGTCTCGATATTTTCAATTTTCAAAAGGGCTGCTAAGCAAAGGCCGTCTTCACCATTATTCCCTTTTCCTATAAAAATAGTGACTGAACTTGCCTCTTCTTTAACAAGGAATTTTTTCGCCGCTTCAGCAGCTCTTAGCATAAGCAAGATTGGCCTTACAAATTTCTCACAGACTTTGCTATCGATCAGCTTAGATTTCTCGGATCCGAATAATCTATAAGAAAAATCAGTGTCCAGTGTCGATTTTTGCATTATAAAGTTATATATCGTACTTAGACTTTAATAAATACAATTGTGATCAAATATGAAAAGAATTAAAGTACAAACTGAGAGGGGTAATATTTCAACTTGTTTTTGGAAAGGACCAAAAGAAGGACCGGTATTGCACTGGGCTCACGCAAATGGCTTCAATGGGCAGACGTACAGCAGAATTCTAAACAAATTAACATCAAAATATAACGTTTATGCTTGGGATACACCGGGATACGGGATGTCGGATGTTGGTAACTATTATGATGCAGTAAACCCGGTTTTAGGATACTCAAAAGATCTAGCTGCCTTAATAAAAGAGCTCTACAAAAAACATACCAGCAAAATAGTTCTAGGTGGACACTCTATCGGTGGATCATTGAGTATGATGGCAAGCAAAGACTTGAATGATAAAGTAGGTGGTTTGATTTTGGCGGACCCCGTTGTAATTAACTATTATTATAAATACTTCACAAAATTTTTTGGTCCCTTTGGTTATGACAGCAATACCATAAAACTTTATCGCCAGGCCTTAAAAAAAAGAAGCAAATGGAACAATTTTGATGAAGTACTGAATTCCTACACAAATAGGGGAATTTTTAAAACGTGGAAAGAGGGTTTCTTACACGATTATTTATCAGGTGGAACAAAGAGAGATAAAAACAGCGTATATTTGTCCTGCAACCCAGAAACTGAGGCTGCAAGTTTCATAAATACCGAGAAAATTACTACGCCCAATATTATTAGAAATATAAATACGCCTACATTGTTACTAATCGCTGAGTTTGGCAGCACAACAGCTTCAGTTAAGTCATTTAAAAAGCTAAAGCATTTACAGCGAGTCGAAACAATAAAAGGAGGTAGTCACTTTTTTCCTATGGAACAACCTGATAAAATTATTTCAGTTATTAAAGGCTTTAAATCTTATTCTTAAGGACTATACTAAGTCTGGAATGAAAGTGGGATAGAAAATGAATAAACTACAAGTCGCTGATAAAACTCAATATCAATCAAGTTATTTTGACATAGAGTTACTTGGTCATGTTGCTCACATAAAGCTTAACAGACCTGAAAAAAGAAATGCAATGAACTGGGATTTTTGGAGAGATCTACCAAGAATAATCGGAGATATTGATAGTAATTCGAGTGCAAGATGTATTGTTCTTTCGTCAACCGGTCCTGTATTTTCAGCTGGTTTGGATTTAAGCCTTTTCGGTCAAGACGTTTTTTCAAGTTCTAGCACAGCAAAAAAAAATGAAAAAGAGCTGCAAACACCTCAAAATTTCATGAGCTTTTTGTCTTTTTTGCAAGATTCTATTTCATCTTTACAAAAAGCTAGAATCCCCGTCATCTGTGCAATACAGGGTGGCTGTATAGGGGGAGGCGTAGACCTTATTTGTTCTGCTGACATCCGATTAGCAACAAACGATGCCTTTTTTTCCATAAGAGAGACAAAAATTGGAATGGTAGCAGATGTGGGTACATTTCCTAGAATTGTCAAATTGCTCCCTGAAGGCATCGTCAAGGAATTAGCATTTACTGGGAGAAATTTTTCCTCTCAAGAGGCTAAGGAGTATGGCTTTGTTAATAGATTATACGAGAGCCATGAAGCGCTCATCGAGGGCGCTCTAGAGATTGCAAACGAAATAGCTTCGAACTCTCCTGCTGCTGTTTATGGCTGCAAGAAGGTTATTGATTTTTCACGTGACCATACCATCGATGAGGGATTGGAATGGATAAATATGTGGAATGCTTCGATGCTCAGCCAATCTGAGTTAATGGAAGGTTTTAGATCATATAACGAAAAGACCGAAGGTAATTTTGCCGAATTACCAAAGCGCAAAGATCACTCCTTAAATAATTAAAAAGGAATAGGATGGGATATAACATTGCTGTTTGCGGTGCCACTGGTAACGTAGGAAGAGAAATGCTTAATATATTGGCTGAGCGTCTATTTCCTGTGGACGAGCTGACTGCTTTAGCTAGTAGAAGGTCTTTGGGGACGGAGTGTTCATTTGGGGAAAAAGTTCTTAAGACTAGAGATTTAGATACCTTTGATTTTAAAGGAGTCGATATTGCACTTTTTGCGGTTGGTTCAGAGGCAACAAAAAAATACGTGAAAAAAGCCACTGATAGCGGTTGCATAGTAATAGACAATTCATCTCTTTTTCGTTATCACCCAGACGTCCCCCTAATTGTTCCTGAAGTCAATCCAGATGATATAAAAAATTTTGATAAGAGGAATGTCATTGCAAACCCAAATTGTTCAACAGCCCAATTGGTTGTGGCATTAAAACCTTTACATGAAAGAGCACAAATAAAAAGAGTTGTAGTAACAACCTTCCAGTCAGTTTCAGGTTCAGGTAAGGAAGCAATGGATGAGCTTTGGGCTCAAACAAAAGGATTATATGTGCCAGGCCAGGAAGTGGAACCAAAAGTTTATCCTAAACAAATCGCTTTTAATGTTATCCCTCAAATAGATACTTTTCTCGATGACGGACAAACTAAAGAAGAGTGGAAGATGGTTGCGGAAACAAAAAAGATTTTAGATAAAAAGATAAAACTGACAGCGACATGTGTTAGAGTGCCAGTTTTTGTTGGTCACTCTGAAGCAGTAAATATAGAGTTTGAAGATTTTTTAGATGAAGAGGAAGCTAGAGAAATTTTAAGACAATCTCCTGGCATAATTGTGGTAGATAAAAGAGAAGAAGGAGGTTACACAACGCCAATCGAGTGTGCCGGCGATTATGCAACATACATCAGTCGAATAAGACAAGACTCCACAGTAGAAAATGGTTTAAGTTTGTGGTGTGTGTCAGATAATCTTAGAAAGGGAGCTGCGCTGAACGCAGTGCAAATAGCAGAGCTTCTAGGAAATAAAGTTCTAAAAAAGTAATAATATTTTTTTTCTCCAATAGAAAAAAAATTTAGAATTGCCTGCTGACAATAAAATTTGCAATTTGGCAAAGGTTTTTTGATCGATCTTTAAAAACTGAAATAGCTTCACAAGCTTCTGCCACCAAATCAGTCGCCTTCTTCTTAGAATTATCAAGTCCCAATTTTGAAACGAAAGTAGCCTTATTTTTTTCTTTATCTTTACCTGCCTTTTTTCCTAAGATTTTAGAAGAGCTGGTAACATCTAAGATGTCATCAATAATTTGAAAAGCCAGGCCAATTTTCGAGGCATATAAGGTAAAAGGGTCAGTGTTTTCACCTGCTATTATTGGACCAACTTCACATGACCAGGATATTAACTTCCCAGTTTTATATTCCTGCAAACTCGAAATTTGGTCCATTTCAAGTTGTTTTCGGGAAGACTCAGCTTCAATATCTAATGCCTGACCTAATACCATCCCGGAGGCGCCGGACTTTTCAGCCAAACTATAAATTAATTTATTTTTTACCTTATCGCGTACTTTAAATTCATCATCACTAAGCACCTCAAAACTCAAACTTTGAAGTGAGTCTCCAACTAAAATGGCAATTGCTTCATTCCATTTTTTGTGGACAGTTGGTTGACCTCGCCGCAAATCATCATCGTCCATTGAAGGGAGATCGTCGTGAACAAGAGAGTAGGTATGAATGCATTCAATTGCGATAGCACAGAAGATAGATATTTCACTTGGAATATTGAAAACTTTTGATGTCTCCATGCATAGCAACGGTCTCAATCTTTTTCCTTGTCCTAAAATCGAGTACTCTATTGGTTCTTTCAATAAGCCAAAATTCTTCTGTCTTAATAATTTTTTTAATCGTTGATCAAAATAAACTGAATTATTTTCAAGCATCTTGTTACAGTAAGTTTCATCAAACTCACTAAAGGCCTTGTCAATCATCAATTTCTTGCAACTCTTCTGTCACTATTTTTTCTTTGTCAGATACTTTTAAAATTTTCAGCTCTGCCGTTTTTAAAAGTTTCTCGCAGTGACTCTTCAGTTTAATTCCAATCTCATAGTAAGAAATTGAGTCTTCTAAACTTAAATCCCCATCATCTAGTTGAGTTACTAATTCCTCTAGTTTCTTCAGCCCTTCTTCAAATTTGAGTTCTTTTATTTCGTTTTCTGTAAGCATAATAGATCTTATGATATATTAAAAAATTTAAATATAATATAGTCTTTTAGTTTTATAACCACTCCATTTTTATAAATTAACTTTTGCCAGAACTACCAGAAATAGAAACAGTAAAATTGGGTTTAGAAAAGACTATTTTAGACAGTGTCATTATGTCCACTAAAATATCTAGGCGCGACTTAAGGTTTCCTATCGACGCGAAATTTGAAAAATTGATACTGAATAAAAGAGTGTTAGCTGTTGGTAGACGATCAAAATATATTCTTCTCTTTCTTAACAATAAAATGACGTTGATTTTGCATTTAGGAATGTCAGGGAAGATAAACGTAAGCATAAAAAATGAAAGTGACTATCAAGAAAAGAAACATGATCATATTATAATGACATTTGATAATGGGTTTATTCTTATATACAACGATCCACGAAGGTTTGGTTTTGTTGAAGTCATAGAGGGTGACTATAATAATTATCAAAGGTTCAAGCATATTGGTATCGAACCTCTATCAAAAAAGTTTGATGGAAAATATCTGTCCAACAAAATTAAAAAATCTTCAAGAACATTAAAAAATATTCTAATGGATCAAAAAATGGTGGCTGGATTAGGAAATATATATGTAAGTGAGGCTTTATGGGACAGTCAAATTATCCCAACCAGAATTGGCGAAAATATGTCCATAGTTGATTGTAAAAAGCTAGTTAGATCAATTAAGAAAGTACTTGGTAAGGCAATTAAGTTTGGCGGTACCACTTTAAAAGATTACAGACAAATTGGTGGAGAGGTCGGGTACTTCCAAAATAAGTTACAGGTATATGGAAAAGAGGGCGAAAAATGTTGTCGCAGAAAGTGTCAAGGGACTGTAAAGAGAGCTATGATGAATGGGAGAAGTACCTTTTATTGTGATTTCTGTCAGAAGTAAGTCATTATTTTCTTGATAAATTTTCATAAGAAAATTAATAGTTTGTGCAGATTATTTTGTTGGAGAATCGAATGGCCTATGAAACGCTCGTTATTGAGCATGAAGAACCAATTTTGATTATAAGGCTGAACAGGCCAAATGCGCTCAATGCTTTAAACAGTAAATTGCTTGAAGAGCTGAACAACGCATTATCAGATGCGGACAATAATGATTCAGTGAGAGCAATTATTTTAACCGGTTCTGAAAAAGCATTCGCTGCAGGTGCAGACATAAAGGAGATGATATCTAAGTCTTTTGTAGACATGTTCTACAAAAATTTTTTTTCTAACGATTTAGATAGAATACAGTCAACAAGGAAGCCGATTATAGCTGCAGTAGCAGGATACGCACTTGGAGGTGGATGTGAGCTTGCAATGAGGTGCGACTTTATCTTAGCTGCAGATAGCGCAAAATTTGGACAACCAGAAATAAATTTAGGTGTTATGGCTGGTTTTGGAGGAACTCAGCTGCTGTCTAAGTTTGTTGGAAAATCCAAAGCAATGGAGATGCATCTTACTGGTAGAAACATGGATGCTGAAGAGGCCGAGAGAGCGGGGCTAGTCAGTCGGGTTGTGCCCGCTGAAGATCTTCTAAAAGAGGCCAAGGCTGTAGCTTTAAAAATTGCAGAGAAATCTATGTTGTCAACAATGGGAATAAAGGAATCAATAAATCGCTCCTTCGAAATTGGAATGACAGAGGGTATATTATTTGAAAGACGGATATTTAATGCTCTGTTTTCTACTGACGATAAAAAAGAAGGGATGTCCGCATTTATAGAGAAAAGATCACCTAAATTTGAAGACAAATAGAGGTTCGATTGTTGACATTTGTCTCGCCATTGTGTAACTCAGACCGTAAGGAGTACTTTGAATATGCCAAATAAAGCATCAGCTAAAAAAAGATTAAGACAAACGGTTAAAAAAACCACGGAAAATAAGAATAGAAAGACGCGGATTAAAACGTTCGTTAAAAAGGTGGAGCAGGCAATAGTTCAGGGTGATCAAACTACTGCAAATGAAGCTCTTTCTGTGGCACAGTCGGAGATTATGAGGGGCGTGACAAAGGGAGTTGTTCACAAGAATTCAGCCAGTAGAAAAATATCAAGATTGAATTCCAAGGTAAAAGGCCTTAAAAAGGCAAGCTAAAAAAATGCTTCTACTTCAGCGATTTTTTAAATGCTGAAAAGTTGTTCAGAACATTTTCCAATTTAAACCTCTGTTATTAATGAAAAATGAGATTTTAGAATAATTTGATTTGTAAAGGTTATGACTTGGTCGAGAATATTAACTCAAAAGAAGCCTATGATCTTTTAAGGGAAGATAAAAATTCTGTCTTGATCGATGTAAGGACAAAGAAAGAGCATTTGGCAGTTGGGGTTCCCGACTTGAGAGAAATCGGTAAAGAAACCTGTTTAATAGAGTGGAAAAACTCTATCCTACCATGGTCAAGAAAAAGCTTTTTAAACGATTTTAATGAAAATTTAGCTTTAGATCAGGAAGGAAAATATATTTTTATATGTAGATCCGGAATTAGATCCAACTTTGCTGCATTAACTGTAGAAGAATCGTTTATTTCAGGTAATTATAATAGTAAGTGTTATAATGTAGCGGATGGTTTCGAGGGACATGAACAACCCTCAGGCGATTCACAAAATCAGACTGGATGGAAGAACTTGGGCTTGCCCTGGAAGTAGAGTTTGTTTATGGAAAAAGATGAGTGGTCAAAGGTTAAAGAGTTTGTAAAGAACAATATAGGCGAAAGTGCTCACACAAACTGGATACAGCCTATTGAGCTTAGAGAGATTAAAGGTTCAGTCGCAAAATTTAAAGTGCCTACAAGGTTTATTGGGACATGGGTCCATAGAAATTATGGAGACTATATTATTCAAGGTTTCAAAAACCAAAAATTAAGCATTAATAGACTTGAGTTTATTACCTCATCAGATAAAAAATCAGTCCAAAAAAATTCTTCAGACAAAGGTACATCGAAAAAAAGTGATCAAAACACTAAAGAATCACAGCTTGATTTACCTAACTCACCTCTTGATGCTAGGTTTACCTTTGATAAATTTGTGGTTGGAAAACCCAATGAGTTAGCCCATGCAGCAGCAAAAAGAGTTTCTGAAGGAGGAAAGGTAACGTTTAACCCGTTATTCTTGTACGGAGGTGTTGGTTTAGGAAAAACGCATCTCATGCATTCTATTGCTTGGTCTACCAAGGAAAAGAATAAAAGGGCGCGAATACTATATCTTTCAGCGGAACAGTTTATGTATAGATTCGTTCAGGCATTGAGATTTAAGGACATGCACGCATTTAAGAGATTATTCAGATCAGTGGATGTTTTGATGGTCGATGACGTTCAGTTCATCGCTGGAAAGGAATCAACGCAAGACGAATTTTTCCATACTTTTAATGCCCTTATTGAACAAGGAAAACAAATAGTTATATCAGCAGACAGAGCTCCTGGAGAAATAGACGGATTGGAAGAGAGAATAAAATCCAGATTAGCCTGGGGTCTTGTAGTAGATGTTCATCCAACAGACTACGAATTAAGGCTAGGAATTTTGCAGGCTAAAGCTGAAATTCAAATGGAGCTCAATAGAGACGTAAAAATAGATGAAGGAATATTAGAGTATTTGGCACATAAAATTTCCTCAAATGTTAGAGTTTTAGAAGGGGCACTGACAAGGTTATTTGCGTTTGCATCTTTGGTTGGAAAAGAAATAAATATTGATTTAGTTCAAGAATGCTTGTCAGATATTCTTAGAACCTCAGAACGGAAAGTTACCATTGAAGAAATAATAAGAAAAGTTGCTGAGCATTATAATCTCAGAATGACAGATTTGATATCAGCGAGAAGAGCAAGAGTGGTAGCGAGGCCTAGACAGATAGCAATGTTTTTGTCTAAAAATTTAACTTCAAAATCTCTGCCTGAAATTGGTAGAAAATTTGGTGGAAGAGATCACACAACCGTTATACATGCAGTCAAGAAAATTGAAGAACTTAAACTTGTCGACGTACAGGTTGCAGATGAGGTTGAAATTCTGCGCAGAACTCTTGAGGCCTAATAGCTTTTCCTCTATTATTTTTATTTAAAAAAGGATAATATTTACCTTACATTTTGTTTGGTATGAAGCGAAAATGAAGATTAGTGTAGAAAGAAATGACTTGCTTAGGTCAATGAGCCGAGCCCAAGCTATAGTAGAGAGAAGAACTACTATTCCTATCTTATCGAATGTTTTAATTGAAGCCAGAGATGATCGACTGACCTTTAGAGCTACTGACTTAGATATAGAACTATTGGACACGGTAAATGCTGTAGTTGAAAAAGAGGGAGCCGTTACAGTTGGTGCACATACTTTCTACGAGATACTCAGAAAACTTCCAGATAGTTCGAGGGTCTTAATAGATCTTGATTCTTTGAATCAGAAAGTAAACGTAAAAGCTGGGCGTTCTTCTTTTTCATTAACAACAATTTCGGTCGATGACTTTCCATTAATGGCATCATCAGAATATGATTTCTCGTTCTCTATAAAGGTAGAAGAACTAAAGAGGCTTTTTGAGAAAGTAAAGTTTGCCATGTCGATGGAAGAAACAAGATTTTATCTCAATGGTGTTTTTTTCCATGAGTTCGATGATCAAGGTACTAAGCTAATTCGTACAGTGGCTACGGATGGTCACAGACTTGCAAAAATAGATTCAGCATTACCAGATAAGGCTAGTGGAATGCCAGGAGTTATTGTCCCACGAAAAACAGTTTCTGAATTGAGAATGATATATGAAACTACAGAGGAAACCGTAACTATATCCGTTTCGGAAACGAAAATACGTTTTTCAAACTCAACATTATCTTTGACCTCTAAGGTAGTTGATGGATCATTCCCTGATTACGACAGAGTTATTCCAAAAAATAATATTAAAAGATTAGTTATTGACGCTTCAGAATTTGCCAAATCAGTAGATAGAGTAGCAACCGTTTCATCAGAGCGTGCCCGTGCAGTTAAATTGAGCTTAAGTAAAGAAAAGCTTATTCTGTCAGTTAATGCTCCAGAAACAGGGCTAGCGGTTGAAGAAATTCCAGTTGCATATGAGGGAGAGGAAATTGAAATTGGGTTCAATGCTAAATATCTTCAAGAAATTTCTAATCAAGTAGAAAGTGGAGAAGCAATTTTCTTATTTAATGATGTTGGTGATCCAGCCCTGATGAAGGATAATAATGACGATACGGCGGTTTATGTTGTTATGCCAATGCGTGTTTAGTTTAATTTTATTGATATGAGTTCTATCGGAATCGAAAAACTCAAAATCACTAATTTTAGATCTTATATAAATTTAGAACTTTTTTTTGACTCAATTCCTACCATTATTTATGGAAAAAATGGGGTCGGAAAAACGAATCTTTTGGAAGCTATATCACTGCTATACCCAGGAAAGGGAATAAGAAGATCTAGTTTTAGTGATATGATAAATCTTTCAAAAAGTCTTCCTTGGAAAGTTGAGGCCGTATGCCACAAAAATAAAAAACTTTTTGAACTTGAAACCTCAAGCGATGGAAGAGGAAGAGTTGTAAGGATAGATGGAAAAAGAGTACCACAGAGTAATCTCAGTTCGAGTTTAAAAATAATATGGTTTTTACCACCAATGGATAGGATATGGATGGAAAGTTCTAAGGACAGAAGAAAGTTCTTAGATAGAATGGTATACAGTCTTGACATTAAACATGCAAAAAGATGTGCTCAATATGAAAAACTGCTAAGAGACAGAAATAAGCTACTAAAAGATCATATAGCAGACAGTTCTTGGTATCTTGCAATTGAAAAGCAAATGTCGATACTAGGGTTTGAAATTGATAGTAGCAGACGATATTTTATTGAAAATCTAAATAAAGCTTTAACTGAAGAGAGCCTTCATTTTCCCGCTATCAAGCTTGACCTAAAAGATGAGCCTATTGAAAATGAAGATGTACTCTTTGAAAGCCTAATTAATCAAAGGAATAAGGACTTAGTGTCTGGAAGAACAAATTACGGTCCTCATGCTGATGATTTAAAAGGTTTTTATTTGGAGAAGGGCATAGATGTAAAATACTGTTCTACAGGTGAGCAAAAGCTTTCTATTATTTCCATTATTTTATCGAATGCAAAATTGATCAAGGAAAAGCAGAATGTGTCTCCTATCTTGATTTTAGATGAGATAACTGCTCATTTGGATGAAGTGCGTAAAGAGAATTTATTTTCTGAGCTTCTATCTTTGAAAAGTCAGTTTTTTATTTCAGGAACAGAGGCTGGTATATTTAATTCATTAAGCACGAAAGCAAAATTTTTGGAATTGGATGATAAGGAAAAGTCAGTTGCCTAGTTTTTCTCAAAAAATGGGCAATCTTTTATTATATCTCTACCAACGTCGTTTATATCTCTTCTTCCGCATAGAGCCATCGTCATATCAAGTTCTTTGTTTAGAATTTCTAAAGCGTTTTTAACTCCTTTTTTTCCTTTCGCTGACAGCCCATAAACAAAAGATCTGCCAATCATTACGCCCTCAGCGCCTAGAGCTATAGCTTTGAGAATATCCTGCCCAGAGGAAATACCGCCATCAAATAATACTTCAATACCTGAAATAGCTTTCTTTATTTGTGGAAGCATAGAAATTGAACTGTTAACGCCATCCAACTGTCTTCCTCCATGATTAGAAACCACTAAAGCGTCTGCACCACATTTCTGTGCCATTTTAGCGTCATCAGGATCCATGATTCCCTTTATAATTAGTTTGCCTCCCCACCAGTCTTTTATTCTTTTGACATCATCCCAGTTTAGCTTTGGGTCAAATTGATTTTGTACCCACTTAGTCAGAGAGGTTAGATTTTTGATATCTTTTACATGACCCATAATATTACCGAAGGTTCTATTTTTTGATCTAGCCATTTCGAAGCACCAATTTGGCTTTGAAATTAAGTCAAAAATATTTGACATTTTTATTTTCATAGGAACTGACAAACCATTTCTTATATCAGCGTGCCTCTGACCTAGTATTTGCAAGTCCAAAGTAAGCACCAGTGCAGAGCATTCCGCCGCTTTTGCCCTTTCAACCAATCGTTTTGCGAAATCATGATCTCTCATTACATATAGTTGAAACCAAAAAGGCTTTGAAGTATTTCTTGCAACTTCTTCTATCGAACAGATCGACATGGTAGAAAGAGTGAAAGGGACACCAAAGCTTTCGGCAGCCTGTGCGGCCAAGATTTCGCCATCCGCTTTTTGCATGCCAAGCAACCCTACAGGAGCTAAAGCAACTGGCATATTATACTCTACGCCTAGCAAATTCTTTTTAGTGCTTCTGTCAGATATATCTACTGCAACTCGTTGTCTGAAAGAAATTTTTTGAAAATCATTACTGTTATCTCTTAAAGTAGACTCCGTCCAAGAGCCTGATAGAACATAGTCGTGAAAAGCCTTGGGAACTTTTTTTCTAGCTTCGTGTTTTAGATCGTCAATAGTAAGGTATTCCATGTGATTTTCTCGCTAAATCTTAAGGTCTAACCTTGGTTTCCAAAAGGGACGAAAGAGTTCAATTTTCGGACATCTATTCATTATAACCTTTAAACCAGCTGCTGTTGCTATATTTGCAGCCTCGTCATCATAAACTCCAATCTGTCCCCAAAGCACTTTTGCGTTTATTTCAATTGCTTCTTTTGCTACCGATAAAAGCTCTTCTTTTCTACGAAATACCTGCACCATATCAACGGGTTTATCTATTTCCTTTAGACTGTGAAAGACTTTAAGGCCCCTAATCTCGCTAATATTTGGGTTTGGGTTAACTGGTAACATTTCATATCCAGTTTCATGCAGTACCCTTAAAACACCATAGCTAAATTTCGTCTTGTCCCCACTGGCTCCAACCATAGCAATAGTTTTCACAGATTTCAGAATGTCGTCGATATAACCTTTGGGATAATCGTATATGTGGTCTACATCAGCTTCAGGCATTACTTTTCTCTTTCTTTTTTTGCAATATCATCTTTGAGTTCATGAGGCTTCAAGGGATCTAAAAATGGGTTTCTGTAAAGCTTATCATGACTTTCAACACCAATCTCAAGAACAAGGTTCGACTTAGGTCTTGCTACACAAAGTATAATGTATCCATCATTTATCTGTCTATTATTAAGTGCCACCTGTCTTTTTTGATCTACTTCTCCATCAATAAGTTTCGCAGCACACGTTATACAGCCACCATACTTGCAACCATAGGGGAGATCAACGCCCTGTTCTCTTAAAGTGTCAAGCAAAGGTCTTTTCGGCTGAACTTGATATGATATACCGCCCCTGTTTGATAATTCGACTTGAAATTTTTTCACAGCCATATATCGCTTGTGCAATCGCCACCAGGATATCTACTTTCATGACAGCGACTAGGACCATTTGGTTCTTCTCCAAAATTTACAATAAAATCAGGATTAATTTTCATGCCACCATTTACTGGGTCACAGTCAATCATTATCATAACACCACCCTTTTCTCTTATGTCCGGATAAAATTGGTTGTCCCAAGTTGAAAACAAAGAGGTGGTTACATATAGTCGTTTGCCATCAAGGCTCAGCTGAAACATTTGTGGTCCCCCGGCAACGTCTAGACCATTGACTTTGGGAGCCTTTCCAAGCAAACCACCCATCCAAACCTGACCAGTAAGTTTTGGTTTGTGAGGATTTGATATGTCATATTGCCTCATATCTCCATGCAGCCAATTATTAAGATATAAATATTTATCATCCATTGAAACGAGAATCGCGGACATTACACCTGGGATAGGAATTGGCCAGTCCGGATGAGGCTCATTTTCGACATCGATAATTTTTTCCCATTGCCATTTTTTATCTTTATCTTTCCACCAGTGAATAACGTTTGCGCTTAAGGCTGCACCACAAAATCCATGAGTGCTATCTGGATTATGATGAAACTTTACTTCTAAAGGAACCAGACCATCTTCGCCCAAATATATAGTTTCGATAGGTTTACGTTCTTTGAAATCCCAAAAATGAAGCTGTCTTCCGTACTTAAGGTGTCCAACTTCTTCCAAATCAAATCCTGGCATAAATGTATTAGGGGCAGCCCATTCCGATGAAACCATTACATTGTGTCTTGGTTGGTACCAGAAATCGTATCCAAATGGTATGTCTCCCATTGAGTTTTCCCATCTACCTATAATTTCAAAATTTTTATCCAGATGCAAATATCCACCAGGCGCTTCTCCCTTTGCATCACCCAGCATAGATATAATTATTTCCGACCCTAGGCAGTGAACGGTATGTGGGCCGCTCAAGTTGGTTTTTGATTTTATGTCTGCTCCATCAATTATCTTGTGAAGCCTAGGCTTTCTAGGATTAGTTGCAGTATCCACTATGTGAATATTATTTGATCTCACTCCAGGAAGCAAAAGATATTTACGAGCCATGCTGGAGTCGTTGTGACAAGATGAGCACGCATTCCACCCCATGTGATGAAGCTCGTCACCAATCCCTGGCATTTCCAGTCGATTAATAACTTTTGAATAAGTAGGACTATCAGGGTCTACGTCGACAGTGGCTAAATAGTCGGGTTTTTGTATACCTGTTCCAGTATATATCGCAATTGTGTATAAAAGTTTTTCCCTAGGAGCTTTCATAGCTTCTGCAGGAGACGAATATCCTGGACCACAACACGTTTCATTCATGCTTTATTCTTTCGTTTCAATAGGGTTTCCAGATTTCTTCCAGGCAGCAAATCCTCCTTCTAGATGCGATACAGGTTTTAGACCCATATCTTGTGCCGCTTTAGCTGCTAGAGCAGATCGTCCAGCCGCCGCACAATAAAAAACATATTTCTTGTCTTGGTCAAATATGTCTTTGTGGTAGGGACTATCAGGGTCTATCCAGAATTCGAGCATTCCTCTCGGGCAAGAAAACGAATTTGGAATTTTCCCTTCTCTTTGTATTTCCCTAGGATCTCTTATGTCTACAAAAACATACTGACTATCTTCGAAATATTTTGAAGCATCAACAATAGGTGTTATTTCAACCTCTTTATTTGCTTCAGCGACCATATCTTTAACATGTTTTATAATTTTTTGTGCCATTTTATTTTCTCCCAATTTAAGTGAAGTTCTTTTCAAACTTATCTAAGGTTTCATTCATTTTTATAGAAGGTATCTTTTTTGATATCCAGACGTCTCCTTGTGGTTTAACCACCTCTAACTCATTCACCGTTCCAGCGTGAATTCTGACTAGCCCGGGTCTACCTTCATTAAAGGAGAACATCTGACAGCCGCATTGCTCACAAAATTGTTTAGTTATTCTGTTACCACTTTCTGATTGATGTATGTAACTTTTTAAATTTCCCTGAATATCCAAAGCAGCTTCTTTCACAAATATATTGGTAAGATAAGGGGCTCCACTACATTTTCTGCAGTCCTCACAATGACAGTTAAAGGTTCTTAAAGGAGCTGTCTCACTTTTGTAAGTTACAGCACGACATAAGCAGCTGCCAGTGAAATTTTGCATCTTTTCTTTTTCCCCATTAGTCATAAATTATTGCATTAATTCTCTGTTCAAGAATTTATCCATCCTCCGTCAACGTCTACAGTGGTTCCGGTAACAAATTCATTTTCTATAACGAATATAATACCCTTCGCAACCTCTTCTGGTTTTCCGGCTCGTTTAATTGTGTTAGCTTCTGTCATTGAGTTCAGAAATATCTTTCTATCCTCACCCTCTTGAGAAAACATGGGCGTATCAATTAGCCCTGGAGAAACTGAATTTATTCTCTTCGGAGCAATTTCTTTTGCAACACCTCTAACTAGATTTTCTACAGCACCACCAACCGCCGAAAGAGCAATTTGTCCAGGCTTCATTCGCCTAGCTGGTGCGCCACTGACCAATACTATTGTGCCATCGGAGCTTAGATAGTTTGTGCCGAAGCGAACAATATTAGCGTAACCCCATAGTTTATCAAAAGAGCTTTTAAATCCAAGCATATCCATTTCTAAAAAAGGTCCAGCTGCTCTACTCCCTCCAGTGGCTGCACTCACCAAGATGTCGAAAGGAGCATATTTTTCAAAGATCTGTTTTACTTCATCCTCAATTCTTACGTCACAACTTTCAAAAGACAGTCTGTTGTGTTTAACACTATTAGCCTTACTTGGATCTCTACTTATGGCGATAACCTCAGCACCTTTGTCAATTAATTGCTCACACGCAGCAAGCCCAATTCCCGAAGTTCCTCCAAAAACGAGAGCCTTTTTATTCTCTATTTCCATTTTTTAACTTATCCATAAAAGAATTTGTAATTTACTCCAATTGATATTAAAGCAAACTAAGTTTAATTGAAGTTTTTTTGAGCAAGGAATGAATAATAATTACTTAGGAATATCAGCAATCGTTTTTGGAACAATTTGTTTCTCAGTAAATGATATATCGGTAAAATTATTTAGCAGTGAAATACCACTGAATCAGCTTATGTTTTTTAGGGCTATTTTTGCTATTTCTATTTTACTTTTCGTTATTCTACCTTTCTATGGAGGATTTAAATACCTCAATACCAGTAACCCTGTTTTCCACATATTTAGGGGATTAGCTGTTGTAGGGGCGAATACTTTCTTCTTTATATCAATAGCTGAGCTTTCTTTGGCAGAGGCGACTGCGATATTTTTTATCGCACCTATTTTAATTACAATTTTTGCTATGTTTTTTTTGCAAGAGAAAGTGGGTATACGTAGAGGCTTGGCCTGCTTTATTGGATTTTTGGGTATGCTATTCATAATAAAGCCAGGAACAATTTCATTTGAATTAATTTCAATATTTCCGTTGATAGCTGCTCTTTTTTATACAGCTCTACATATAATAACTAGAAAGTACGGGTCGCAAGAAAAACCACTTACAATGGGTTTTTATATTCAAGTTTGTTTTCTCGTGACAAGCCTTATGTTTGCTGGTGGTTTTTACTTAGCGGACTTTGATGCGGAGCATAGTAACTCCTTGACGTTTTTGACGGGTTCATGGGTCTCAGTTAGTACTTTTGATATGTTCCATATCTTAGTCGGTATAGCGTTACCAATTTCAATTGGAGGTATTCTTGTTTCCTATGCGTACAAAAATTATGAAGCATCCTTCTTAGCTCCATTTGAATACGGGGCTCTGGTTATCGCAGTTGTCTCAACCTATTTAATTTGGAACGAAATTCCAGATAGACTTTCTCTTATAGGTATGATTTTGATAATGCTTTCTGGAATATTTGTGTCATTGAGAGAAAAGCAAGTAAGCTCAATACGATCATCAAGAAAAATCATTCATCGACGGTAAATATTTCAATATTTTATGATAAGTAAAAAGGCCAGAAAAAGAAAAAAAGTCATATCCTTTCTTATGCGACTTGTGACTTTAGTAAAACCTGGGAGCCTAAGCCATTTCCAGATTAAAATGATTCGACAGCTTGTTTTAATTGCATCTTACAGAAGACTTGGGTTTAACAATACCACGTTTGAGAAAATAAAATTAGATCAGCTTGATCTCTATCGCATAAAACCAAAAAAGCTTTCTGATACAAAGAAGATCTTGTTTTTTCATGGGGGCGGGTTTTTTGTTGGTGACTTTAAAATTTATAAAAAATATGTGTCTTTTTTAGCGGAGGTTCTCTGCAGAGAAATTGTATTTGTCGAATATAAACTCAGCCCTGAGTCAAAGTATCCAAGCCAATTAGAGGATGCTAAGAAAGCATACTCTTTTCTTTTAGGAAAAGAAGAAAACCCCAATATTATTCTTGCTGGCGACTCAGCAGGAGGCAATTTAGCGCTTGCATTACTGTTAGCAATAAAAAGAGACAAATCAAAAAAACCAAAAGGTATATTCTGTATCTCTCCCTGGGTTGATCCAACTGCCATAATGGCAGAATACCCAGATAGTTGCTATCAAAGTGATGTGTTAATAGGACCCTTTATAAAACGTGCAAAGGAAACGGGTTCTGGTCCATTGTCGTATCTCTATTGCAATGCATCAGATAAAAGTAGTCCGTTTATTTCACCTCTTTTTGGTGATTTTAAAAATTCACCACCATTTATGATCCAATACGCAGAAAATGAGATGCTTTCCATTCAGATTGAACAATTTTTAAAAAAACTAAAAAAGCAAAAAGTTAAAGTGGTTACAAAAATCTGGAAAGACTTATGGCACGATTTTCAGTTGGAAACAGATTTAATTGAGACTCGTAAGTCTTTTGCGCTTTTCAGAGATTTCCTAGACGATTTGCCCACTTAACCTTTATCTTCACCTGCTTGGGCTGCGTAAATTGAAGTGTATCCTCCCGACCAATCGGGCGGCATTTGACAAGGTCTTGGATCATGGTGGGCCCATTTTACTTGTTCCCCTCTGACAATTTTATAAGTGTTAATTGTCGGTTGAGGATGTGCTGTATAGGCCTTCGCATCAGCGGATGTGTAACAATTAAGTAAAAGTGGTCTCGGTTGTTTAGATCTCGATGATGGTGAAAAATGAAGTGCTCTTGCGTTATGTATCGTAATAGACCCAGCATTTCCAGTCAGATAGTCAACCATCGACATGTCAACAGTATCTGCGTCTTCATCACTCAACATTCCTGTCCAATTTCCATTTTTGTCATACTGATCATAGAGATCATTTTTATGCGAACCTTTTAAAACGGCTAAAGGCCCATTATTCATATCAGTATCTTCTAAGTAACACCCGATTGTTAAAACGTTGTAATTTGTATGAGGAAAGAATTGAATATCCTGATGCCATTTAACAGTGTCGCTTTTGTCGTACCACTTAAAGTTTAATTTGGAGTGATGAAAGGTAACATTAGGACCAACGAGGTCGCTAGCGACATCAGCCATAAGACCCTTTGAGAAATTCCAATACTCCTGATGGTTTTCATCTGGACTTTTCAATCTCCTAAGCACAGGATTTTCATAGGAATGTCCTGGGCCGATATCAAAGACATTATTCGACTCCGTCACTTCCCGACTTCTTTCAACGAATTCACTTGTAACTAGTTTGATTAGCTTTAGCGTCTCTGACGGTACAAAGTCTTCTATTCCCACATAACCATACTCAAAATAATGCTCTCTTTGCTCCTGAGTTAAAATTTTTGCTGGATAGGATAATATTTCCTCTGGTGTCATGTTAAAACTCTCTAATTAAATGTTCTTTAAAACTTTATAAATTTAAGTTGCAACTTAAAGGTTAACAGCTCATATTTTAGAGTAAATATTTTTCTGGAGAATGATATGGCTGGCGCTTTGAAAGGAACAAGAGTGATCGATTTAACATCGATGATATCAGGTCCAAGTGCAACAATGATATTAGGCGATCAGGACGCTGAAATCATAAAAATTGAAAACACCTCAGTGGGTGATTATACCAGGATAGTCAGCACACAGAGGCGTGGAATTTCAGCGGCTTACCTTAACAACAACAGAAATAAGAAATCCGTGTGTATTGATCTAAAAACGGACGAAGGAAAGAAAATCCTAAAAAGGCTAATTGAAACGGCTGATGTGTTAGTTCAAAACTTTAGACCAGGAGTGATGGATAGGTTGGGTTTCGGATATAATGATGTCATTATGACAAGTCCTAACATAATATATGTGTCAATAAGTGGCTTCGGCTTTACTGGCCCGTATAGGAACAAACCAGTTTATGATCCTCTCATCCAAGCTCTATCTGGTCTAACCACTGTACAAGCCGGATCAGATGAAGAAAGGCCTAGGCTTATGCGTACGATACTCCCTGATAAGCTTACAGGTTTCGCTACTGCTCAGGCAATAACAGCAGCACTCTTACACAAAGCAAAAACAGGTGAAGGACAGGAAGTCAAAATATCGATGCTGGATACTGTCATTTCGTTTTTGTGGGGCTCCGATATGGGAGGGCATACTTTTGTTGGAGATGAACTTGAAAAGGAAACTGCACAAAGTTTTATTGATCTAATATATGAGACTAAAGAGGGATTCATTTCCGTAGCTGTTCAGTCGGATAAAGAATGGTTCAATATTTGCGACGCTTTTAACAAGAAAGAATGGTTAAGTGACCCAAGGTTTTTGACTGCAGAATTAAGGCATCAGAATATTAATGAAAGATTAGAATTGATACAATCTGAGCTTAAGAAAAAAACATCTGATGAATGGTTGGAATTGCTAACGGCAAAAGATGTTCCTTGCGCACCTGTATTGACAAGAAGAGAAATGATCAAAAATGAACAGGTAGTTGCAAATGAGATAATAAAAATTTCTGAACACCCTATCGCAGGAACGATACGGCAGTCTAAGTTGGCAGCTAAGTTTTCTGCAACCAATAAGGATGATAATTTGGCGGCCCCAACTCTTGGTCAACACACTGTGTCAGTTCTTTTAGAACTAGGCTTTACCGAAAAGGAAATTAATAGCTTTCTTAGAGATAATGTAATTAAGGCCAGTTGACCTTTATTTTAATTACCAATTGAAATTGGTACGCGAATTGCAATTTGGTTAGAGCATGAATTTTTTTCATGTTCATACCTCCCTGTTGACTAAAGCCGAACAATTATTTGTTCGGCTTTTTTTTTATTTTTTTTAGTATATATTAGTCCATTATATACAGTATGCTGGAGGCTCGGATGTTAAAATTCATTACCTTAATATTAGCTCTATTTTCATTTTCAACTTTGTTTGCAGAGACCTACTACGTCACGGGCACTGTTCAGTCAATTGAGCCGGTTTACTCAAGTACAAACGTTTATACCCCGGAGACGCGTTGCCGAAATGTAAAGGTTCCTGTTTATGGAAAGGTGGTCAGCGGTAACGGAGCATCCGGCGCTGATGTTCTAGGAGGGATGGTAGTTGGAGCACTTTTAGGTAAGGCATTAACAAATGATAATAATGCTGCCGGCGTAGGTGCGGTTATGGGAGGTGTAGTCGCAGCCGAAAAACAAAAGAAAACAACAACAAAAGTTGTCGGATATAATACTGAGCAAAGATGCGAAGTTGTTCAGACTGTTAGTCAGCAAAGTGCTATAAAAGACTATAGAGTAATCTATAGTTGGAATGGTTTCACTGGTTCAAGTTTAACAGGGCGTTATTATGAAATTGGCTCCAAAATCCAAATTAAAGTTGGACTATCTTTGGATTAAGCATATTTGTATAAAAAACTGTTATTTAAGTTTAAAGGTGCTCTCTAAATTACTAGTGTCCAACAGATTTATATCGAAAGTACCCATCTGCGCCATTGCTATTTCAATTTCCTTTTTTAGATTGTTAGTCATCTGAACAAGGCCTTCAAATCCCTCAGCAGCTATTGAAAATAAAGCTTGCTTTCCAATCATAACGAAATCTGCTCCTGAACAGAGAGCTTTAAGAATATCCTCACCATTTCTTATTCCAGTATCATATATCAAGACAGTGCTTTTTTTTAATGACCTGCGTATTTTTGCTAATTGATGTATAGGAACAGGACAGCTATCAAACTGTCTTGAGCCATGGCCGGAAACATAAATAGCATCTGCCCCGAGTCGCTCTAATTTCAGCGCATCTTTGGGATTAAGAATACCCTTTATAACTAATTTACCTTTCCAAATTTCTCTCAATTTTTTAAGGAACTCCCAATCGGCAGCTCCCCTCGGTTTATTTCTATCTATCTTTAAATCTTTATCAAAGTTTTGTGGTCTAGGGATCCCATTTATCAGAAGGTCCAAGCTCCATTTTGGATGCATAGCGCAATCTAAAATTTGTTTGTAGCTTGGTCTAAACTTGGCAGAAAAATTATGTTTGAGTTCTTTTGGTCTTCTACCTAACTCAGGCACATCAACTGTCAGTATTAATGTTTTATAACCAGCAGTCTGAGCTCTTTTTGCTAACTTTAGACCTGATTCTAAATCATCATAAACATAGAGTTGAAACCAACCCAAATCACCGGTAACCCTCAAGGTTTTCTCTAGAGAGGTAGAAGCCATGGTAGAGAAGCAAACTGGAACATTAAATTTTTTTGCTAATTTACCTATTGCTATATCTGCTTTAGAGCTCACAAGATTACACATACCCATCGGTGCAATACCAAAAGGTAGGTCGTACGATTGGCCTAAAATCCGTTTAGAAATCTTCTTGGGGCCACCGCCTGCTAAAACATTTTGAGATAATTTAAGCGTTCTAAAATATTCAGAATTTGAATAGTCCCCATCTCCTTCGAGCGCTACACCATCGACGTAATCAAATATCATTGAGGGTAGCTTTTTCTTTGCCAGGTTGCGAGCATCCTGTAGACTATGAATAGAGCTTTTTTTCATAAAATTTTTGCTTATCAGAAGATTTAAATTGAATTCATCAAGATAAGCTACTAAACCGAAAGTGTCAAAAGTATTAAAAAATATTTAAAAGATGATGAATTTTTCTTTAGTTGAATTAGCCCAAGTTATTTTAGCGGATATATTTCTGTCAGGAGATAATGCAATTATTATAGGTATGGCAGCAGCTGGGCTATCTGAAAAATTTAGGAAAAGAGTTATATTCTGGGGCTTGGCATTAGCTGCTGGTTTTAGAATAATATTTGCGGCTGCTGCATCCTTTCTAATTCAAATACCAGGAATATTAATCTTTGGTGGATTACTTCTGGCATTCGTTTGCTGGCGTTTTTTTAAGGAGATACGCCATGCAGGCACCAAAAAGGATTCAGGAATGAAAACTGATTTGTCAGGAAAACTGAGTGAAAAGCAACAATTTTCTCAAGCATTATTTACCATCGCCGTCGCTGATATTTCAATGTCTCTCGATAACGTTGTAGCTGTCGCTGCTATTGCAAGAGAAGATACTGCGTTATTAGTTTTTGGTTTAGTTCTGGCTATAGTTTTGATGGCTTTTTTCGCTACCTTTATAATGCGCGTAATGACAAAATTCCCATGGCTCTCATGGGTTGGACTGATATTCCTCGTTTATCTAACTATAAAGATGCTTGTTGATGGCTGGTTAGAGCTTTTACACATTTTGTAAACATCTATGAAAAATAAAAAAAAGGATGGAAAAAACTTCGACATTTTCGTTATAGGTGGCGGGGTAAATGGTGCAGCCATTTTAAGAGACGCTGCAGGCCGTGGATATAAGTGTGGATTGGCCGAAATGGGTGATTTTGGATCTGCTACTTCGTCCTCGTCTACAAAACTACTTCATGGTGGGTTGAGGTATTTAGAATCTTACCAGTTTAGACTTGTAAAAGAGTCTCTTCGTGAACGAGACTTGCTTCTCAATCTAATGCCACATATAAGCTGGCCGCTCCAATTTATACTTCCGCACAATAAAAACCTCAGACCGTATTGGATTCTTAGGCTTGGGCTATATATCTATGATTTTCTGGCTGGGTCTACCAAACTTCCAAAAAGCAAAAGTATCGACTTGCGGAATCACCCAGCCGGAAAGTTTCTACAACAGTCTTATAAAAGAGCATTAGCTTATACAGATTGTTGGGTAGAAGACTCTCGATTAGCATTACTTAATATTTTGGATGCAGAAAAAAGAGGAGCAAAAGCTTTCTCTTATTCAAAGGTAACTAATATTCAGCAAAAAAATGGTCAGTGGATTGTTTCAGTAAAATCAAAGGAAAGGTCATTTGAAATAAAAACTAAAGTCTTAATAAATACTATGGGTCCTTGGGTAAACTCCTTCGATCAACTGGATAACAATAAAAAAAATCAATCTATGGTTAGGTTAGTAAAGGGTAGTCATATAGTCGTTAAAAAGCTCTTTAATCATGACAGCGCGTATATATTCCAAGGGAAAGATGGAAGAATAATATTCAGCATTCCTTACGAAAAAGATTTTACCCTGATAGGAACGACTGAAGTTGAACACAATGAAGGTATAGAAGTAAAGTGTTCTGATGAAGAGAAAAAGTATTTATGCGACTTTGCCTCGAATTATTTTCAAAAAAAAATTACAGTAGAGGATATAATTTGGGATTTTTCTGGGGTTAGAGCTTTGTATGAAAATAAAACTGTCGAAGCGCGAAACGCCAGTAGAGATTATACCTTTGAGGTTGAAGAAAAAGAAGGATCAATACTGCTTACCGTATATGGAGGAAAAATCACGACACACAGAAAGTTGGCAGAAAAAGCTGTCTCCAAAATTACATCAATATTAAAATTAAATAGAAAGGAATGGACGTCAAGACAACATCTACCAGGCGGAGATTTCAAATTAGAGGATAAAGAGAAGATTATTGAAGGTCTATTGGAGAAATATAAATTTTTAAACACGAATTGGGCGGAAAGATTATTTAAGACATTTGGCTCTGAAGTTGAAAATGTTTTAGGCAGGGCTAAAGCAAAGCCAGATTTAGGTAGAAAATTTGGATATGATTTAACGGAAAGAGAAGTGCTTTGGTATATTAATCAAGAGCATGTGAGATGTGTAGAGGATTTGATTTGGAGAAGAAGTAAGCTTGGGTTACGCTTGACGAGTAAGCAGATCAGGGAACTTAATGCGTACATAAAAAAATTGAATTAGAGAAAGCCTTACCATGAGTTACGTTCTTGCAATAGACCAAGGGACAACATCAACAAGAGCTATAATTTTTAACAAAGATTTAGAGATAGTTGCATCTTCCCAAAAGGAAATAGAGCAATTTTATCCGTCTTCTGGTTGGGTTGAGCATGATCTAGAGGAAATTTATTCAACCGTCATTGACACGGTACGTGACGCTGTAAAAAAAGCAAAAATAGACTCCCAAGATATTTTAAGTGTTGGAATTACAAACCAGAGAGAAACCACAGCGTTATGGAATGCTGAATCAGCCCAGCCGCTTTCTAGAGCAATAGTTTGGCAAGACCGGCGAACCTCAGAATTTTGCGATGAACTAAAAAAAAATGGAAAAGAGGGGATTTACCAGGAAAAAACTGGTTTATTAATTGACCCTTACTTTTCCGCAACAAAAATTGAGTGGCTTCTTGATAAGTTTGACCCTCAAAGAACTATGGCTAATTCCGGAAAACTATTATTTGGTACTATTGATTGCTACTTGATTTGGAGGCTTACCAATAAAAAAAGCCATTCAACTGATATAACAAATGCGTCGAGAACTATGCTTTTTAACATAAAAAGTTTGGAATGGGATGATGACATTCTTTCCGATCTTAATGTGCCCAAAAAAATTCTTCCAACTGTCAAAGAGTGTGCAGATGACTTTGGTGAAATGGAATCTGAAATACTTGGTTCTCCAATACCCATAATGGGAGTGGCAGGTGATCAGCAGGCCGCAACCATAGGTCAAGCATGTTTTCAAAAGGGCATGATTAAATCCACCTATGGAACGGGATGCTTTGCGCTGCTTAATACTGGAGATCAATTTGTAATAAGTAAAAATAAGCTGTTATCGACTATAGCGTATAAAATTAATGGGAAGATTTGTTATGCACTGGAGGGATCAATATTCATCGCTGGTGCGGTTGTCCAATGGCTTAGAGATTCGATGAATATTATAGATATAGCAGATCAAGTGGGGCATCTTGCATCAAAAGCAAAAGACCAAGATATTTATTTCGTTCCTGCTTTTACAGGATTAGGAGCACCATACTGGGATCCTGATGCACGCGGGGCAATTTTCGGATTATTGAGGGATACGGGAAGAGAAGAGATTGCTTTAGCTGCCTTGGAGAGCGTTGGCTTTCAAACAAGAGATTTATTAGAGGCAATGATAAAAGACGTAGGGGGAATGAAAAGAGACCATATAAAATTACGTGTTGATGGTGGAATGACTCAATCAAATTTAACAATGAAAATATTGGCCGATCTTACCGGGGTAGAGATAAATATACCCAATATTCAAGAGTCTACTGCAAAGGGAGTAGCGTGGCTCGCTGGTATGCGAGCAGGGTTATATAACCATCTTGAAGTTTTTGAAAAAGAGTGGGCGCTTAAGGAGACTTTTTCACCTGTAATTTCTGCCAAAGAACGAGACAAAAAATATGACGGTTGGAAAAAAGCTGTAGGTAAAACAGGAACCTCAACTTAAAGAGTTTACGATCTCAAATTTGTTATCGATTAACGTATCATATAAATGCTTTATGTGGCTTGGACCAATTTCACAACAGCCTCCAACAACAGTTGCTCCTTGGTTTGCCCAATTTAGAGCGTGGTTAGAGTACTCTTGAGGACCTAAATCTGTTCTAGCTGACAATACGGATACGTTGCTAGCTGTCTTTAAGGGTTCTATTGATGTGAAGCCATTGCCGTAACCTCCAAAGAATTTACAGTTTTGACTAAGAATAGCGATACCTTTATCGATAACTTCCGGGAATGAACAATTTAAAAGAAATTCTTCTTGTCCAAAAGATTGTAATTCACTCACACTATCAATTAGTTTTTCACCTGATCTCAATTTACAATTTTCATCGTCTTCTAGGGTTAAGCCACACCAAACTGTTTTACCACTAGTTTTCGCAGCTACCACAGCCGCTTTTGCTTCCTTTATTGAAGCCATTGTTTCACAAATAAAAAGATCTACAAAATTCTCTTGTTCCCTAACTATTTGTAAGTATAGGTCAATGCATTTTTCATAATCTGGTGCTTTATCTGGTCGATAACTTGCTACCAAAGGAGGGAGACATCCTGCTATAAATATATCTCTTTGAGTGTAATCGATTGCCTCCCTTGCCAAATCAATAGCTTTTTTATGAAAAAAACTAAACTTATCTAAAAGATCATTAGCTTCTAATCTCTCTGGAGTTGTGGAATAAGTATTAAGTGTAATAACGCTAGCGCCAGCTTCGATAAAATCTACATGCGCTTTTTTAACTAACTCTGGTTCCTCTGACATAACGTATGTTGACCAAAGTGGGTGTGGGTCTGACTTTGAGTTTTTTATAAGTTCCTGTCCCATACCACCGTCAAGAAGTATGATTTTATTCTTCATTTTTTCCTATCTACCTTCAGGGAAAATACCTTTAGGTGCAAACCGTAAAACTAATAATAATAAAAGGCCCATCATAATGTATCTCATATGGGCAGCATTGGTTATAAGTTGTATCCTAAGAGGGTTGGTCTCATTCAACGGCGATGTCACTAATTCAACTAAATAAAGGCCTAAAGGCTCCGCTTCTACCCACAAGAACCAAACAAGAAATCCCCCAATAAGTGATCCATAGTTATTTCCTGTACCGCCAATAATTACCATAACCCAAACGGTAAAAGTAAACCTTAGTGGTTGATATGTGGTTGGTGTAAATTGCCCTTCAAGAGTAGTAAGCATTGCTCCGGCCAGACCAACAATTGCGGAACCAATGATAAAGATCTCCAAATGCCGAGCTTTTACATTTTTTCCCATCGCTCTAGCAGAAATTTCATTATCTCTAATCGCTCTCATCATTCTACCCCATGGGGACTTAAGAGCTATTTCTGATAATATAAAAAGTGTTATTAAAACTCCCGAGAACAGTAAGCAATAGCTTGATTTAACTACGATTGATGATGTTTCAACTAAAGGGAAGTTATATTTTTCACAGAACCCTATAAACCATGCATTTCCTTGTAAATCAACTTCATATGGAACTGGTCTTGGAAGACCATTAACATTTTTAACTCCCCTAGTAAGCCAATCTTCATTTTTGAGAAAGTAAATTATAACTTCTGCAATACCTAATGTAGCTATCGCTAAATAATCACTTCTTAAACCTAAAGTTAGTTTTCCTATGAAGAATGCTACAGTTCCCGCTAAAATCCCTCCTACAAACCATGACAATATGATGGGCAAACCAAATCCACCTAGAAATCCTGATGCTGCTGGCTCGAACGCTTCTATACTTTCAATGGCTGGTGATCCAACCAAGTTGAACAGAATGATTAATGTTAATATTGAAAGGGGTATTGTAATTTTCTTAATGTTACTTGAGAGATTAGATTTATATATTATCGTTACTGTAGTCGCCCCCACAGTTAAAATAACTAAAGAAAGAAAAATTCCTGACCCTCCAAGTTCAATGGTTTCAGGAACTGGTGGGTATGAAATTATTACTGCCGCCAATCCTCCCAAAGCCGCGAACCCCATAACACCAGCATTGAATATACCAGCGTATCCAAGCTGAATATTTACGCCTAATGCCATAATGGCAGAGATAATACACAGATTAAAAATACCTAGAGCTACATTCCAACTTTGAAAAAAACCGATAAACGTGATCGCTATAAAGAAAGAAACAAATATGAAAGTGCGTCTTTGAATATTTTTCATATGGTCTTTCCGCTAAAAATACCGGTAGGTTTAATAATTAAAACGATGACTAATATTATAAACGAAACAGCAAATTTATAATCAGTTGACAAAAATTGCATCATAGTTGTCGGTTCAAGGTTTTCAGGCAACAAATATCCTAAGACTCTTTTGTAGGCAAAAGTAACAAAAAGTTCTGATAAAGCAATAATATAGCCGCCAATAAATGCTCCAAGTGGATTTCCGACTCCTCCTACTATAGCGGCAGAAAAAATTGGTAATAGCATTTGAAGAAAAATAAAAGGCTTGTAGATTTTGTCCAAGCCATACAATACGCCAGCAAATGTAGCTAATCCACCTGCTATTATCCACGTTAGTAACACTACTTTATTGGGATCAATACCGGATAATAGAGCAAGTTCTTCATTATCTGAGAAAGCGCGCATAGATTTTCCAGTTCGAGTTTTATTTAGAAAGAAAAACAATAGGGAGCAAAGAATAATTGTCGTCGCGATTGTAATAGCCTGGGAAGTCTTAAGGCCGAAGCCTTCATTTAAACCCGTGAAAGCCTTGAATTCTCTTACAGTGAATATGAATCGCACACCGTCATTAAAGCTCTGGTCACTTGGCCCGATAATGAAGCGAATTAGTCCGGCAGTGAAAAACATTACCCCAATTGAAGCAATAAGAAAAATTATAGGGTTTGATTTTTTTTCTCGATAGTAGGAAAACACAAATTTTTCTATCAATATACAATATAGAATTGTGAAAATCATAGCTACTGGTACAAATAAAAGCGCCGTCGGCAAGAAACCAAAAGAAATCCCGTAACTTTGTCCTAACCAAGTAAATAATATACATATCATTGCTCCAAAAGACATTAATTCGCCATGGGCAAAGTTTGAAAAACGTAAAACGGCATAAATTAGAGTAACCCCCAAAGCGCCTAGAGCGAGTTGACTACCGTATGTCAAACCTGGTAGTAAGATAAAATTTGTTACCAAAGCTATAGCGTTAAAAAAATCCATTTACCCACCCAAGAATGCTTTTCGCACTTCTTTATTTGCTAATAAAGTACTTCCCTTATCAGTAAATTTGTTTTCACCTTGTACAAGAACGAAACCATTATCAGATATCTCAAGAGCTTGTTTTGCATTTTGTTCAACCATAAGGATAGCTATTCCTGCCTTAGCAATATTTATTATTTTTTCGAAAAGTTCTTTAACTACTATTGGAGACACACCTGCTGTAGGTTCGTCTAACATCAGGAGCTTCGGGTTTGTCATCAAAGCCCTACCAACCGCAACCTGTTGTCTTTGTCCTCCCGATAACTCACCAACAATCTGATTTTGTTTTTCTGCCAAGATTGGAAATAAGTTAAAAATTTCTTCAATATTACTTTCCACCTTATCTAAGCTCGTTAAACCCCCAATTTCTAAATTTTCTAGGACAGTCATCGATGTAAAAACGTTATTTGTTTGGGGCACGAAACCCATTCCTTTTTTCACTCTATCCTGAGGGCTTAAATATGTAATATCTTCGTTGTCAAAAAAAACATTTCCTTCTTTCAAATTGAGCATTCCAAAAATTGCTTTCATTGCAGTTGACTTTCCTGCACCATTAGGGCCAACTATGACTGCTATTTCCCCTTCTTTTACACTTATGGAACAGCTGTTTAGGATTGTAGTTTCCCCATAACCCCCTACCATATTTTTAGCATCCAAAAACATTTTAATTCTTAATTTCCTAGATAGGCCTCGATGACTCTTTCATCATTTCTTATAGAAGATACTGTTCCCTCAGTTAAAACTGTTCCCTCAGTCATTACGATAACTGGATCACAAAGGGATGATATGAACTCTATATCATGTTCTATCATAAAGAAAGTATACCCCATCTCCTTATTCAGTGTCTTGATCGACTCGCCTATCTTTTTTAACAGCGTTTTGTTAACACCAGCACCAACCTCATCGAGCAAAACAATTTTGGCGTCTACCATCATTGTTCTACCCAACTCTAATAATTTCTTTTGTCCACCTGAAAGGCTACCGGCTCTTTCGTTTGCAAGGTGATCAAGATTTAAAAACTCCATGACCTCTGATGCTTTTTTAGAGTTTTCTCTTTCTTCAATTCTTATTCTATTTCTAGAAATCCAAGAATTAAAAATTGTTTCTCCCGTCTGGTTATCAGGGACCATCATTAAATTTTCTCTAACGGAGAGGTTTTCAAACTCATGTGCAATTTGAAAGGTTCTTAGTATTCCCTTTTTAAATAGTTCGTCAGATCGCAAGCTAGATATATTCTCCCCTTCAAAAATTATTTCCCCAAAATCAGCAGAATAAAATCCGGCAATAATATTGAATAAAGTGGTTTTTCCGGCCCCGTTTGGCCCGATTAGACCTGTTATAGATCCTTTATTTATATTGAGGGTTACATTCTCAACGGCTTTAATTCCACCGAAGTGTTTTGAAACGTTTTTTATTTCAATCATGATAAAAAGTAGAATGCCTCGGTTTAAGTAGTCCGAGGCATTCCCAAACTTAATTTAACTATCTATAAGCTACGGTCTCATTCTTTCCGCTTTTAACTTCAATTTGAGCGTAGTTTCCGGCACTTTCGCCACCACCAACTAGTTCTACCGCTGAAGCTCCAACGTAATCAATGTCTTTTCCAGCTTTTACAAGGTCCAATGCTTTTCCTAATTCCCCAGGATAGATCTTCTCACCTGGTGCATTAGCAATCTCGTCTATAGCAAACTTATAAACCTGACTATCTGATGATTTTGTAGCTTCCATCGCAAGAAGCATTAAAGCGGCTGCATCATAGGACTCCATAGCGAATGGTCCATTTTTGAATCCAGCGGCTTTTGCTAGATCACCGAATGTAGCTGCACCTGGACTATCAGTTCCTGGAACGGTTCCAATAGATCCATTCAGCCCTGACCCAATATCATTAGGAAGAGACTCGCCTATCATGCCGTCAGGCAAAAAGAACATGTCAAAAGCACCTGCATCTAGAGACGCTTGGATTATTCCCTTACCTCCAGAATTAAGGTAACCTGCAACAATAAGAATATCCCCCCCTGCTTGAGCCAGGGCGCCAACTTCAGCACTATAGTCGCCCTTGTCATCTTCGTGTGGGGCGCTTATTGTTACTGTTCCGCCTGCTGCCTTATGGTTTGCTTCGATGCTCGCGGCAAGACCTTTACCGTAATCATTGTTGACATACGATATTGCAACATTACTCATTCCTTTTTCCTGCAATATATCAGCGATAACCTGACCTTGTCTTGCGTCAGATGGTGCAGTTCTAAAGAATAGGTTGTTGTCTTCAACAGTAGATAAAGCCGGTGACGTGGCTGAAGGAGATACCATAACCATTCCATTAGCCAACGCGACCTGTTGCAATATCGCCGTTGTAACACCAGAACAGTCAGCTCCCATTAAACCGTTGACCTTATCGGAGGTAATCAGTCTTTCCGCAGCTGCGGTTGCAGCTGAAGAGTCTATGCAAGTTGAGTCAGCTCTGATACCTGATACTTTTCCCATAGAAAAACTACCGGATTTGTTAACTTCGTCAATTGCCAGCTCAGCCCCAGCAGCCATGTCTGGTGTAAGACTTTCTATTGGTCCTGTAAATCCTATTATTATACCTAATTTCACGTCAGAGAAAGACGCTGTCGTAGTAAGGCATAATGCTAGGAGTGTAGTTATTAATTTCTTCATTTCTTTCTCCCAAATTTGTTGTTCTTTAAATAAAAAAAGAATCTCTTTACAACACCAGAGTATAGGCAAATTGCTTTTCTTTTAAAATAATAATTTTTTGTTGCTTTTCATAGGAAAGTAAGACAGTGACATAGGTGTAATAAAATTTTGTTGAAAAGAAAAGTTTATAAAATAGTGAATATTCGAGCATGCTAAATAGCAAATATTTTTTGGGGTTGATGGCCGGTATTTCGGTAGTTTTTATTTGGTCATTCTGGTTAGTAGTTACAAGGTCTGGAGTAGCGTCTACTCTAACCATTTATGATTTCGCAGCGTTTCGTTATGGTCTGTCATCATTAATTGCGTTGCCTATTATTTTATATTTTAAACCCTGGAAAACTATCTCTCTTTTTAGAGTTGTAATAATAACTTTTTTGCTAGGCCCTGTTTACATCCTTTGCGTCTTTAGTGGTTTTATATATGCGCCTGCCTCGCACGGCGGTATATTTATGAATGGGCTCATGCCATTTTTCACTCTAATTTTTGGCTTTTTTCTACTCAAACAAAAAATATTCTTGCAACAAACATTGGGAGCAGCAACGATTTTGGTGGGAGGGTGTCTTGCAGTATATGATGGGTTGGAACTAAGTTTTTCAGAAGCCTGGATTGGAGATGTATTTTTTGTAATAGGAGCGATATTTTTCTCCATCTATGTGGTTTTGAGTAGGCTATGGAATATTACTATGACCCAATTGCTACTTTGTGGATCAGTGATAAATGCGGTCATATATTTGCCAATTTACTTTGCTTT